>Ga0123356_10002457_pt1 | contig 19780 bp, 18 predicted proteins | sample TergutEmb28metaG_2_FD_92546 | JGI IMG/M metagenome (GOLD analysis project Ga0123356, IMG submission 92546) | Embiratermes neotenicus P3 segment gut microbial communities from Petit-Saut dam, French Guiana - Emb289 P3 | ecosystem: Host-associated > Arthropoda: Insects > Digestive system > Gut ...
AGCAGATCTTTGGTAACTGTGTTGTCTTACCTGACCCGGTCTCCCCTGAAAGGATCACAACCTGGTGGGTACGAATCAACTGCGCAATCTCATCCGTATGCGCAGCAATAGGCAGCGACGGATCCACCGCCAGATTCACACCACTGAGCGCACTCACCCGCACAAATCTACCGTGCTCATCCGCATACAGCCATCCTCCCCCACCCGGTCATCCTGCCGTCAGGCAGGACCCCCGGCGGCCAAACTACGGACTTGAGTAGAGATCTACCCACAGTCCCTACGCTGGCTGCCGGGGGTCCTGCCTGACGGCAGGATGACCAGGGTTGGGATTTGTAGCGGAGTGCAGGCCCCCGGCAACCTGCGTAGGGACTTGGGTAAAGAACTACCCCCAGCCCCAACATCGGCTGCCGGGGGTCCTGCCTGGCGGCAGGATGACCAGGGTTGGGACTTGTAGCGAAGTGCAGGCCCCCGGCAACCTGCGTAGGGACTTGGGTAAAGAACTACCCCCAGCCCCAACATCGGCCGCCGGGGGTCCTGCCTGGCGGCAGGATGACCAGGGTTGGGACTTGTAGCGGAGTGCAGGCCCCCGGCAACCTGCGTAGGGACTTGGGTAAAGAACTACCCCCAGCCCCAACATCGGCCGCCCGGGGGTCCTGCCTGGCGGCAGGATGACCGGATTCACAGTGCACTAGGCTGGTAGTCATGGAACTCACCTTGCCGTCCCGGGTCATCCCAGAGTCACTTTTCCTGCGGGACTTCACCACCACGAGGGTCGGAGGGCCTGCCAATCAGGTCGTGGTCGCGCGTACTGAAGCTGAACTGATTAACACAGTGAGTACGGCCGATGCACTCAATACCCCGGTTTTGGTGATCTCGGGGGGATCCAACATGGTTATTGCCGACCAGGGTTTTCCTGGAGTGGCGGTTGTTGTTGCCACAACAGGAGTCACGGTCAGCACCGATGAATGTATCGTGTTTCTCAACGTCGCCGCTGGTGAGTCGTGGGATGGACTCGTGGCAGCGACGGTTGAACAAGGCTGGTCCGGTTTGGAGATGCTCTCCGGCATCCCTGGGCTGGTCGGAGCAGCTCCGGTTCAAAACATTGGTGCGTACGGTTGGGAGGTCAGTAAGGTCATCACCGAAGTTCGCGCCTTCGACCGCCAAACCTCAACTGTAGTCACCCTCTCCCCGCCAGATTGCCAGTTTGACTATCGCACCAGCCGTATCAAACAGGAAGCAGACCGCTATGTTGTCCTGAGCGTGGAGCTCGCTGTGAGAGTCTCGGACACCTCCGGGCCAATTGAGTACGCCGACCTGGCTCGCTATCTGGGTGTTGACATGGGAGCCACGGCACCAATCAGAGACGTTCGCCAAGCAGTCCTGGAAGTACGGCGCACCAAGGGTATGGTCCTCGACGCGGCCGATCATGACACCTGGAGTTCCGGCAGTTTCTTCACTAACCCCATCATCTCAACCGAACAGGCAGCGGTTCTTCCTGCTCAGGCTCCGCGTTTTCCCCAGGCAAACGGAGGAGTCAAAACTTCAGCAGCATGGCTCATCGACCACGCCGGCTTCCATAAAGGTTTTGGTGAGGGTGCGGCAACCCTCTCCACCAAGCACGTCCTTGCTCTCACCAACCGAGGCACTGCCACCGCCCAAGACATCATCACCCTGGCGCGGAGAATCCGAGCAGGAGTGGAGTCAGCCTATGGGATCACCCTCGAACCAGAGCCCATCCTGATAGGTCTGAGTCTGTAAGCATCGTCACGGCTTAACCGGAAAAACCTCCACGTGAGCATCGGCAGGGATTGCTGTCCGGAAGGCTCGTGACAGACGGCCCTTTTTCGCCGCCAACTGCACACACTCACCTCCTGGATGAATCCAGGCACCACGCCCAGGTGTTGTTCGGCTGACAATGATTGCACTGCCCGTCCATGCCAAGCGCACAAGCTCGGATTGGGGCGCAGTCAGCCGACACCCGACACAGGTACGAATAGGCTGCGCCATCATCAGGTCAGACTTGCTCGGCGGTGTCCGGGCGAATATCGATCCTCCACCCAGTCAACTTGGCAGCTAGGCGGGCATTTTGACCATCACGGCCAATAGCAAGACTCAACTGATAGTCAGGTACGACCGCGCAGGCCTTCCTGGCTCCAAGATCCACAATGGTCACCGAGGAAACCCGAGCAGGCGACAGGGCTTGGGCCACAAACTCCGCCGGATCCTCCGACCAGTCAATGATGTCGATCTTTTCCCCGTTGAGTTCATTCATCACTGCGCGTACCCGAGAACCCATAGGACCAATCAGGGCGCCCTTCGCGGATACCTCCGGTGACTTGGAGCGTACAGCGATCTTCGTGCGGTGTCCGGCTTCGCGGGCAATCTCACGGATCTCAACGGTCTGATCAGCGATTTCCGGGACCTCTTGGCGGAAGAGTTTCTCCACTAACCCAGGGTGAGTACGTGAGACAACAACCTGCGGGCCGCGCATCTCCTTGCGGACCGCCACGACATAGACCCGCAGTCTCATCCCATGGGTATACTGCTCCCCTGGTACCTGCTCAGCCGTAGGCATGATCGCTTCCACCGACCCCAAGTCCACCCGTACTGTGCGAGAATCCTTATCCTGCTGGATCGTCCCCAGAACGATGTCGCCTTCCTTAGCCAGGAAATGCCCGTACCGCTGCTCATCTTCAGCCTCACGAATACGATTCATGATGATTTGGCGTGCCGTTGCCGCAGCAACTCTCCCGAAATCATGGGGAGTGGCATCAACCTCAGCAAGAACATCCCCGTCCTCATTAAACTCCGGTGCCCACACTATGACCTTGCCGGTTTTCCGATCCAGGGTCACTCTGGCTCCCATGGCATGGCCCGGCACCTTTTCGTACGCATGGAGAAGCGCCTCTTCGAGCGCGGAGATCATGACTTCAACCTTGATCCCGCGCTCCTGTTCTAGTTGTCTGAGAGCAGATAAATCAATATCCATCTCTACTCCTTATCCTCGTCGCGGTTCATTTCTACTTGGACCACGGCTTTCACGATCTGCGAATAGGGCAGATTCCCAGCCTCGAGGAGAGTCACGTCATCATCGGCGGCACCGGTGATCCGATCCGTGAACGGGTTACCTTCGCGCGGGGTGATCTTCACCAGCCTGCCGACATTGCGTCTGTAGTGGGCAGGTTTTTGCAATGGACGATCCACTCCGCGTGTTCCAATCTCCAAGACGGACGGCGTGTCGCCCATGATGTTCTCATCATCAAGCGCGCGCGAGATCTGCGTGGAAATTTCGGCCACCTCATCAAGAGTGAGCCCCGTACCAGTGGCACCATCGCCATCAATTGTGATCCTGACAAGCCTGCGCGACCCCGCTTTGGACTGCTGGATTTCCTCCAGATCCATTCCATGGCGCACCAACACCCGATCAACGCAATCATTCAACGATGTCATCGTCGATCTCCTCTTCAGTTGTCGGGTTCACTTGTCCCTTGGGTCTGTGTCAATTTTAGCCCTAAGACTCCTCTTTGGGTACGATCATTTCATGCGAAAACTGCTCGTTTCCTTCATCGGTGGTGCTCTTATTCTCTCTGGTCTGACCGGATGCGCGGATCCGCTCATCTCTGGTACGCCTCCCGTACCAAGTATTGACGCTGGATTCAGTGCCAACATCACCAAAGCAACCGATGAAATTGCCCTGATTTGGAATGCTGTCAAAGATCTCGGCGACAGTGATCCCCAGGATCCAAAGTGGGGGTACATGGAGTCAGCACTGGAGTCGATGTGGTTGGTACTCACTGGTCCCGATCCGCTTCATCGCATCCCATCTGCCCGCGCAAAACTGCAGGTTACCCCGGTCGGTCTCGACAAGGATGCCACCTCGGAACTCTTGGTCAATGCCCGGGATGCCAACATCGGACGAGCGGAAGCATCCTCAGGACTTGAGGCTGTGTTCTGGGCAAGTATTGCCTGTGGACTCGACCAGGTACGCCTGGGGTTAACACGACCCTATGGGGAGCCTATTGCGCCAGATTCTACTGCCACTATTGCTATCCAGGACATGGATGCTGCTGTGGTCGAACTCATCGCCCGCTACCACGAAGCGGTTTTCGCTCTGAAACCAGCCCTAGGGTTCTTGGACTCCAAGAATCCCAACCGCGCCAACTTCGAACAGATTCTCAACACTGTCCAAGCTGATCTAGAAAAACTCATCGCCCTCGCCCACAGCCTGGACATCACCCCTCCCCCATCAGCCGGGGTCTACGAACTCCCCGCAGGACGCGACACTGCCGCCAGTTACGCTCTAGTTGCGATCTCCCAGCAGAGCCTAGTCGAAGCCTCCGCAGTTCTGGTTGCCTCCAGTACGAACCCCTCGTCCACGATCAGCTACCTCATGACCAACGCAACTCTGGGCTTGCCACTGGGAATAGGCACAGCCGTGTGGCCCGGGTGGCCGGATGGAACACACTAATCGGGCTGCGCGCACCCCTCGGAAGACCCCTTCTTTTCAATTTGCAGATGTGCTTGATAGAGGTCATCGAGATCCTCAGCTTCAATCTCCATGGCTTGCTCGCGATCACGTTGGCGCCGCGATTGTGAGAATACTGACCACTGGACATCCACTTCAGCTTCCATGTCTGTGTGTGCCACTGAGCCAAGGCCTCCTAAAAGTGAGTATCGGTTCGCGTCGAGCAGTCGGTCTACGGAAGCCACCCATTCGGTCATGGACGTGACCAGATGCCGTTCTGCCTGTCCCTCGGCAAAGGCCAAGAACTGCTCAACGAGGCGGTCAAGAACCGTCAATTCTGAATCAGTCAAATAGTTCTTTGCAATGACTGCATCGACCTTGTTCGGACGATCACCCGACCATGTTGTCAGCCCACAATTCGTTGACTCACTTCGACACCTGTCCAGTATCAACTCAGCTGCAGTATGACCAGTCACCGCGTAAAGCAACTTATTCTGGATCGTGGCAAAGAAGACCTTAGCGACTTCAGAGGAACCGTCATAGTCCACACTGGTATCTCGAAACAGATCCTTCACTTTCTGATAAAACCTCTTCTCAGAGGCACGAATGGCCCTAATCCGACGAGAGAGTTCTTCAAAGTAGTCAATGCCGCCTGGCGTCTTCAGGCGGTCGTCATCCAGCGCAAATCCCTTAGTGATGAACTCCCTGAGAACCTGAGTAGCCCAGATACGGAAATGGGTTGCCACTTGGCTCTTCACTCGGTATCCGACACAGATGATCATGTCCAGGTTATAGTGAGCCACTTCTCGGGAGACACTTCGAGAGCCTTCCTGTCGAACTATTAAGAAATTCTGAATAGTTGGCCTCACCGGCAGTTCACCTTCAAGAAGAATGTTCTTTATGTGCATATTTATGTTGGGAATGCTCACACCAAAGAGGTCAGCCAACTGCGCTTGCGTAAGCCAAACACTCTCCCCGTCAAAACGAACATCTAGTCGAGGCTTACCGCTCTGATCGGCATAGACAATGAATCGTCCATCTGGTGCTGGTGTTATGTCCGTGGTCATTAACTGCTCCTCATTTCGGCGATGGGACCATCATCGCAGCAACCTCCGACAGTTTCTGGCGCACTCTTACCTGATGTCTGCGATGATTTCTGCGACTGCGTCTTCGACAGGTACGGAGCGGGCCGTACCTTTGGCGCGGTCGCGTACTTCGACGACTCCATCTTTGAGCCCGCGGCCGACGACTACGCAGGTGGGGAAACCAATGAGTTCCGAATCAGCGAACTTCACCCCTGGGGAGACATTGCGGTCGTCGAGGACTACGTCGATCCCTTCTACCTCCAGGTCAGCAGCCAGTGTGGTGGCAGCGTTGACGATTTCTTCATCTTTGCCGGCGATCACGATGATCACATCATAGGGGGCTACGTTGCGCGGCCAGGCCAAGCCGCGGGCGTCACAGGTTGCCTCAGCAACCATAGCCACCGCACGCGTCACACCGAATCCATAGGAGCCCATGGTCACGGTAACAAGCTTGCCGTTCGCGTTGAGGACCTGCAGACCGAGTGCTTCGGCGTACTTCTTGCCCAACTGGAAGATATGGCCCATCTCAACCCCGCGAGCCAGAGATAGAGGTCCTGAGCCGTCGGGAGACGGGTCACCTTCGCGGATTTCTGCGACATCGATCACACCATCAGAGGTGAAATCGCGCCCCATCACCAGGTTCATGACGTGGGTATCTACCAGGTTGGCTCCGGTGATCCATGCCGTACCTTCGACGACCCTAGGATCAGTGAGATAGGTGATCTGCGAAGGAGAATCCTTACCCAATCCGACAGGCCCGATATATCCGCGTACCAGCATGGGGTAGGCCTCAAAGTCGTCATCATTGAAAGGCTCAGCAGCATCAGGACTCAGTGCTGCCTCTAGTCTCTTCTCATCCACCTCACGATCACCGGGAACACCGATAATCAATGGAGTACGCTTTCTGTCAGGACTGACCCGCATAAAGACGACATTCTTCAAGGTATCGCAACCCTGCCAGGGACGATCCGTACGAGGAGTGATCGCGTTCACTGCGTCGACCACCAGATCGATCGTCGCAGCACCTGGAGTGTCGATCAGACTCGGCTCGGCAGTCGTAGAAAAATCTTGGGGCTCACTCATTGCCACCGTGGCCGCCTCAACATTGGCAGCATAACCGCCAGGTGAGCGTACGAAAGTGTCTTCGCCGTATTCCGCGATTGCCAGGAATTCCTCCGAGCGTGATCCACCCATAGCCCCCGACATGGCCTTGACGATGACATAGTCCAATCCCAGGCGAGCCATGATCTTCTGATAGGCCTCGCGGTGTTTGTCATAGGCCACCTGCAGCCCCGCCTCATCGATATCGAAGCTGTAGGAATCCTTCATCGTGAACTCGCGTCCACGCAGCAGCCCAGCCCGAGGACGAGCCTCGTCACGATACTTCACCTGGACCTGATACAGAATCACCGGCAGGTCCTTGTACGAGGAGTAAAGGTCCTTCACGATCAGGGTAAACATCTCCTCATGGGTGGGGCCCAGCAGCATATCCGCACCCTTGCGGTCCTTGAGGCGGAATAGATTGGGGCCGTACTCCGCCCAACGGTTGGTCTGCTCATACGGCTCTTTGGGCAGCAATGCAGGAAAGTGGACTTCTTGGGCGCCGATTGCTTCGATCTCTTCGCGGACGATGGCATCAACCTTGGCGAGCACCTTCAGCCCAAGCGGCAGCCACGAGTAGATTCCTGGTGCAGCCCGGCGGATATACCCAGCACGCACTAACCATTTGTGACTGGGCAATTCTGCATCTGCTGGATCCTCTCGAAGTGTCCGAACAAACAACTGCGACATCCTGGTATACGACACGGCTGACTCCTTGCATGACAACTAACTGCGCCATTCTACCGTGAGGATTCGTCGATTCAGGATTAGTACATGATGGTGGCGCACTCGCCGACCTGGGTGAACCCCACAGACTCGTAACAGCGTACGGCGGGAAGATTGTAGTGATTGACGTAAAGACTGACCGTCGAGAACCGCTGACGGCACTGTGCAACCACTCCAGCCATAAAAGTCTTCGACAGTCCCTGACCTCTCAACTGCGGGGCAAGCCACACTCCCCCGATCTGGCAGATCATCCCCGAGGTCGCCACGACGTCAGCCTTGAACAACACGGAGTCGGCCCCCAAGACGCCATAGCTGTGGCCCTTCATCATCATCTGTGTCACGTGGTCACGGTAGGACCCTTGAGGACTGATAGGAGCCACACCAACCTCTTCGGTATACATCGCAATTGATGCCTCCAGATAGCGATCCAAATGGCGAGTGGTAATCACCTCCACCGACTGGGATGGGACAACCGCCGGGTCCTGCGAAATCGCCATGACCTTCTGGTGATCGCGTACCTCTCGCGGTGACGCCCATTGAGGGAAGCTGCGCGTACACAATCGTTCCCAGAGCCCCATTGCCTCATCACGTACGCCAAGAATCGAGGAGCAGCGGCGGTGCTCAAGACAGGAACTGAAGGCATCCAGCGCCTCATCAGTGGCATTGATCGGATGCAGACTAAAGCCGTCAACTAGCGCTGAGACAAGATGCGGGCCTTCAAAATAGCCGATGAGTTCACTGCCGGTCCACGCTGGTTCCAGACGTTGGCGACTAACTTTGGAAGAAGCCACGATGTTGTCGATTGGGCGCCTGTCAAGGATACGGAACACTTCAGGGGTGTCCCGCCTAGTCAGCATCCTCACCTCGCCCATAGGTCTCCTTCGACACCACAGGGGGAAGCCTTTTCCCCCCGCGTTATTCCCCCCCTATGGGTAAGTCTACGACTTTAATCGATATCTGGTGGAATTTCGGCAACTAATCTTTGTGCATGAGACAGAAGGGCTGGAAGAATCTGGTCTTCTGCAACAGTTTCGATCACTTCGCCAGCCACGAAGATCTGTCCTTTGCCATTGCCCGCAGCGACACCGAGATCGGCTTCGCGTGCCTCTCCTGGGCCGTTGACGATACAGCCCATGACAGCGACTCTCATGGGTGCGTTCAGGTCTTTCAAGCCCTCAATGACCTGGTCAGTCAGGGAAAAGACATCCACCTGGCAGCGTCCGCAGGTGGGACAGGAAATGATTTCGAGAGTACGCGGACGCAGGTGCATGCTCTCCAACAGCTTGCATCCAACTTTGACTTCTTCAACCGGAGGGGCCGACAGAGAAACTCGGATGGTGTCACCAATCCCCTCAGCCAACAAAATGGCAAAGGCTGCCGACGACTTCACCGTACCCTGCATTGTCGGGCCTGCCTCGGTTACACCCAGATGAAGAGGATAGGCACACTGTTCAGAAAGCTGACGATAGGCGTTCACCGTGGTGACCACGTCGTGGTGTTTGACGGAGATAGCAAAGTTGTAGAATCCCACTTCCTCAAAAAGCCTGGCTTCCTTCAGAGCAGACTCCACCAGTGCCTCCGGGGTGGCCTTGCCATATTTGGCCATCATGGCTGCGTCCAAGGAACCAGCGTTGATCCCAATGCGCAGAGCTGTCCCATTCTGCGTTGCGGCTTTGGCGATGTCGGCAATCTGGTCATCGAAAGCCTTGATATTGCCGGGGTTGACCCTCACTGCTGCACACCCTGCTTCGATCGCTGCAAAGACGTACTTTGGTTGGAAGTGGATGTCAGCAACCACGGGGATTGGCGACTTGGCTGCAATTGCCGCTAGAGCATCAGCGTCCTCTTGACGAGGACAGGCCACACGCACGATATCGCATCCGGCTGCCACGACCTCAGCGATCTGCTGGAGGGTAGCATCCACGTCGTGGGTGGGTGTGGTCGTCATGGTTTGGACCGTGATCGGTGCGTCACCGCCCACATAGATCGGCCCGACCTTCACCTTGCGTGTAATGCGGCGAGGAGCCAGGGGTACACCATCACTCATGGATTTTCCTCCAATACTTAGGACCTCAGTTATGAAAGCAAGATGGGGCTGATGATATCAGCGATGATGAAAACCGCACCGATGAGGATTAAGAAGGCCATCATCACATAGGTAACGGGAAGCAGTTTTGCCGTGTCGGCTGGTCCCGGATCTGGTTTTCCGCGGAGTTTCGCAACCCAGCGGCGAATACCTTCAAAGATGCCCGCTGCGACATGTCCGCCATCAAAGGGCAGCAGAGGTACGAGGTTCATCATTCCCACGAAGAGGTTCACCGATGCCAGAAGTTGAACAAAGAAGGCTGCGCGAGCACCGACAGGAGCATCGAGAGCTGCAACATCTCCAGCCAGAATCGAGGCCCCCAGAATAGACATAGGGCCGTTGGGATCTCTTTCCTGACCTGTGACCATGTTCACCACTGCTATCCACGCAGAAACAGGTAACTTGATGATCGCTTTGACCACCTGACCAGTCATCGAGGCCATCTCTTTGAGTGTCTGTCCAGGCCCTACCTTGGCCATCACGCGCAGCATGGATATACCAATGAATCCAACATGGATAGTCTCGCCCGGATTATTGGGATCCTCAGCCACGTAGTACATACCCTCAACTTCGGGAAGTTCGATTACTTTCCCATCACGATCGACGCTGAGCTGGACCATACCCTCGCCACTGGCTTTGATAGCGTCTGAAAGCTGCGACCAGTTCGACACCTCGGTGCCGTTGAAACGCACCACAGTGTCCCCAACCCGAAGACCCATGGTGATCGCAGGAGGAGGTACGCATTCCTCGGCTTGGGAGTCCACACACGCAGAGACTCGGGCAATCGTTAAGGATGTCTCTGGCTGCCCATAGAACAGGTTCACTCCCGCAAAGAGAAGAAAGGCAAGAATCAAGTTCATGCCAACACCGGAGAACATGATGATCAAACGCTGCCACAATGGCTTCTGATAGTAGAGCCGATTCCCAGCTATGTCTTCATCGGTGATGAGTTCCCATTCACCCTCGCGCGCTGCATCAGCCATCCTCTTCAGGCGAGTGTCTTTACCTTCCTTGTACGGAGGGTACATACCCAACATGCGTACGTAGCCGCCCAAAGGAATGATCTTGATCCCGTACTCTGTTTCACCTTTTTGGGTCTTCCAGATGTTCTTGCCGAAACCAATGAAGAACTGCAGGACTCTGACCTTGAAGAGCTTGCCCGGTATGAAGTGACCAACCTCGTGCAAGCCAACACTGATGAGGATCAACGCGAAGAAGAGCAGCGCTCCGCCGATCATGACACCTATATTGTTCATTGCGTCCTTTCCATGGTTTCTACAACACAAGCCCGAGCCCACGCATCAGCCTCGCGGATGCCTTCAAGAGTCATAGCTGTGTCCTGTGAAAGACTGTGATGGTCACTAATATAGCGATCTACTACAGCAGATACCGTATCCACGATACCGAGAAATCCGAGGGATGACTCACAGAAAGCGTCAACGCAGACCTCATTAGCCGCGTTAAAAACTGTGGGAACATACTGGCCTAGTTCCCCGGCTTTACGCGCCAGTTCAACAGCCGGGAACGTCGTTGCATCGAGGGGTTCAAAAGTCCACGTTCGAGGGGCACTCCAGTCGCATGGCTCGCCGATGTTATCGAGTCGGTCAGGCCAACTCAACCCGAGAGCAATTGGCAGACGCATATCGGGCGGTGAGCACTGGGCGATTGTTGACCCGTCGACGAATTCCACCATGGAGTGAACGATGGACCCAGGGTGAACAACAACCTGTATCTTGTCCCAGGGTACGGAAAAGAGCAGAGCAGCTTCGATGAGTTCCAGCCCTTTGTTGACCAGGGTCGATGAGTTGATCGTCACCACTCGACCCATGTTCCAGGTCGGGTGAGCCAGGGCATCGGCCACAGTCACATCCCGCAGTTGATCACGAGTACGTCCGCGGAAAGGTCCGCCAGAGGCTGTCAGAATGAGGCGTTTCACTTCTTCTTCGCGCCCGGATCTCAATGCTTGCGCAAAGGCTGAGTGTTCAGAATCAACGGGTACGATCTGCCCTGGACTGGCTGCTTGAGTGACGAGTTTTCCTCCCACGACCAGGGACTCCTTGTTCGCCAGCGCTAAGGTTGACCCCGCTTTCAGCGCGGCAAGAGTGGGTTCGAGTCCGGCGTACCCGGTGATGGCATTCAGTACGACGTCCGCGTCAATCCCAGCAAGTTCTGCCGATGCCTGTGGTCCAACAAGGATCATCGGAGTTGAGATGTTGAATCCGGTCAATGCTGCACGCAACTTGGCTGCGGCTTCTTCACTAGGAAGTGCTACCCGAGCCGGTCGTACGGCGGCAATTTGCTGGGCAAGCACGCTGATATTTCCCCCGCCCGCCGAGAGTCCAGTCACACAGAATTTTTCCTCATGGCGGCTAATGACATCCATAGCCTGAACCCCAATGGACCCTGTAGACCCCAGAATGACGACACTACGCACTAGATAATTCTCTCATGAACCCCAGCCAACTGACCGCAGGCACCATCAATGTCTTGGCCGCGGGTATCGCGCAATGTCGTGGGGATACGGGCAGCTTCGAGGCGGGCAATGAATTCTTCTCGATCCCGTTTCCGAGAAGCTGTCCACTTGGAACCGGGGGTTGGGTTGAGCGGAATGAGATTAACGTGAACCCATCCGCGGCCACGTTTGATTAACTCCTGTGCTAGCAGGTCAGCCCGCCATGGTTGGTCGTTGATGTCACGCATCATGGCGTATTCGATCGACACCCTTCTGCCTGTGATGTGGAAATATTGCGCAGCAGCATCAAGGACTTCTCGTACCTTCCACCTCTTGTTGAGCGGCACAAGTTCGTCGCGCAGTTCATCATCGGGGGCATGTAGGGAGACCGCAAGGGTGAGAGGAAGCCCTTCCTGGGCAAGATCAATGATTCGAGGGACTATTCCGGCTGTGGAGACTGTGATCCCGCGGGCCGATATTCCGAAGCCGTCTGGGGAGGGTGAACAAATTCCTAGGATTGCGGTCATCACTGCCTTGTAGTTAGCCAGCGGCTCGCCCATTCCCATGAAGACGACGTTGTTGAGCGTACCTCGCGGCCCAGGCAACTCACCGCGGCTGATTGCGAGGATCGCCAGGCGTACTTGTTCAAGAATCTCGGCAGCGCTCAAATTGCGCGTCAGACCTGCCTGCCCGGTCGCGCAGAAAGGGCAGCCAATTCCGCAGCCAACCTGTGAGGACACACACAGAGTAGACCTCATTGACCCAGTGACCTGTTCCTGGGTCTCTGTTCCAAGATCAGCGTGCTGGGATCGCTGGTAGCGCATCAGTACGCACTCAACCAGGCTCGCATCGTCAAGGCGGTAGAGACTCTTGAGTGTCGACCCCTGGTCCGTGGAAAGCTGCGCCACCTTGGTTAGCAGTGGTGGGAAGAGGTCACAGATTTTGGCGCGTTCGACCGCTGGCAGATCAGTCCAGGTACGCGGATCTACCTCGTACCGATTGAAATAGTGGCGGGAAATCTGCTTAGCCCGAAACGCGGGAAGCCCATACTCCTCGACCGCTGCCGTACGTTCGTCGGCGGACATCTCGGCCCAGTGACGCACTGTTGTTACTCCAGACACTTCGATCGTCTATCCGAACAGCCAGACCATGATCAGCCAGGCAGGAATGGCGCTCAGGATATACGAGTCAACCCGATCCATGATTCCACCGTGGCCTGGTATCACAGAACTCATGTCTTTGATGCCCAGATCACGCTTAATGACTGATTCAACAAGATCACCGAAAATCGCGGAGATCACGATGACAAATGCCAGAACCAGCCCTTTCCACCATGCTTGATCCACAATGAAGATAGTCAACATGATGACAACCACTGAAGAAAACAGGACGGAACCCAAGGCTCCCTCCCAGGATTTCTTGGGGGAGATTGTCGGCGCCATGGGGTGCTTCCCCATGAAAATGCCGAAGAAATAACCGCCGATGTCGACAGCAGCAACCCCAGCCACGAAGATGATCACCTTGAATGAGCCTTGTTCTTCCGCCAGCATGAACATCACTCCGGCTCCTAGTAGGCAGGGGTAGAGGAGCAAGAACAGCGTCGACGAAACATCGGTGATATAGCCTGTACTCGTACCAAACAGACGAATCAGGGCCACAGCTATCACTGTGAGTCCAATGACACCAACGAGCATCACAGGCGATATGATCTCGGGATAGGACTGTGCTGCATAAGCTCCTTCAATGAAAAGAACCGACCCAATCAGCAGCGGTACGAATTGGATTTTCACTCCGCGTTGGCGTGCGAGAGCCTGTCCGAACTCAAGCTGAGCTCCGACCATGGCAGCGGCAATCAGTAAGACGAATGCCCAGGGCAGCCATATCAGTGAAGCACCGACCACAGCCAGCAAGCCAATACCCACCCCTGTTGCGATAAAGATGTCGCGCCCCGCTCGCTTGTTAACTGCCTGAATCGCCTCACTTACTGTGTGGTGCTCCGAGCGGGAAGATGGGGTGGGTGTGTCGGCCATCAGACCTCCATCAGTTCGGCTTCTTTACGCTTGAGGAGCTCATCGATTTCCTCAACATGCTTTTTGGTGATCTCGTCGAGCTTCTTCTCCGCGCGTATGACGTCATCCTCGCCGACTTCCTTGTTCTTCTCCATCTTCTTGCAGGCATCAATGGCGTGGCGGCGGGCATTGCGGATGGCAACCTTGCCTTCCTCAGCCTTATGGCGTGCAAGCTTGGTGTATTCCTTGCGGCGTTCTTCGGTGAGTACGGGCAAAACGATACGGATCACGTGTCCGTCATTGCTGGGGTTCACTCCTAGGTCCGAGTCGCGGATAGCGCGCTCAATGGCCGGCATAGCTGACTGGTCATAGGGGGCAATGAGCATCGTACGAGCCTCAGGAACCTGGAAGCTGGCGAGCTGCTGAAGAGGAGTGGGAGCACCGTAATATTCAGCGGTCAGATGGGCAAACATCGCCGGATGCGCACGCCCGGTACGAATGGTCGCGAACTCCTCCTTGGAGTGCTCGACGGTGAGAGCCATCTTATGGTCAGCGGTGGAAATAATATCGGTTAACACGATGTCTCCTTAACGAGGGCGGCAGTTGGGCGATGATCGTATGTACTAACTTAGCTGATTGTGGAGAAAACCTTGGTACCCAGTGGTTCTCCGGCTATCGCTTTCTCAATGTTTCCTGGTACATCCAGGTTAAAGAAGATCATCGGAATATGGTGTTCTCGGGCTAAGGAGATCGCAGTTGCATCGGCGACCTTCAAGTTCCTGGCCAAGAATTCGTCGTAGGTGAGTTCGTGGAACATCACGGCATCGGGATACTTATTGGGATCCTTGTCGTAGACTCCATCCGCACCCTGCTTTGCCATCAGGATGACCTCACAGCCGACTTCCAGAGCTCGCTGGGCAGCCACGGTATCGGTGGAGAAGTACGGCATCCCAGACCCAGCACCAAAGATCACCACACGGCCCTTTTCCATGTGCCGTTCTGCTCTGCGCGGAATATAGGATTCCGCGACTTGTCCCATGGTGATTGCTGTCTGTACGCGGGTGTCGATTCCGGCCTTTTCGCAGAAATCCTGCAAAGCCAAGCAGTTCATCACTGTGCCAAGCATGCCCATGTAGTCTGCTCGGGCTCGATCCATACCGTGTGTTTGGAGTTCGGCTCCTCGAAAGAAGTTCCCGCCTCCGACAACGATGGCAATCTGAGTCCCATTCTTTGCCACAGATGCGATCTGTTCTGCGATGGATGCCACAACATGCGGGTCCACCCCCAAAGCACCCCCTCCGAATGCTTCTCCCGATAGCTTTAACATGACTCTGTGGTACACCTTAGTCATCTCTTCCTCATCTCTTGTTCCAGCTTCGGATAGCAATGTGCGCCGGGGTTATTTTATCCCTCCGGCGCACATTTTTAATAGTCTTTTGTTCCACTTCGTGGTTTATTAGGCTCCTGCTGAGAAGCGTACGAAGCGTGTGATGACAACTCCTGCATTGTCCAGGAGCTGACCTACGGTGAGTTTGTCATCCGAGATCGCTGCTTGATCGCGCAGACAGGAGTCTTTGTAGAAGTCCTTGATGCGGCCTTCAACGATACGCGGAATCACATGTTCGGGCTTTCCGTCTTCGCGTGCGGCTGCTTCAGCAATCTTCTTCTCCTGCTCGATGGTCTCTTCGGAGATTTCACCGGCATGAACATAGATGGGGCTCATGGATGCGATCTGCAGAGCAATGGAGTGAGGCACTGCTGTGTCATCGGTACCCTCGAACTCGACCAGGACGCCAACCTGAGGAGGAAGGTCTGGGGAGCGGCGGTGTAGATAGGTGTGGGTCGTACCTGTGAAGCGTGCTACGTTCACAAGTTCCAGCTTTTCACCAATCTTCACCGACAGAGCACTCACAGCCTCGGCCACGGTCGAACCGTCCGGGAGTTTCACCTCATTGGCTGCGGCGACCGAGTCGGCACCGGCTGCCTCAACAGCTTCGGCAACCTGGACAGCTAGGGCCATGAACTCTTCGTTCTTGGCGACGAAGTCAGTTTCGGCACCGAGTTGAATCAGAGAGCTTCCAGCACCAGCCACTAGGCCATTGCTGGCTTCGCGGTCAGACCTCTTGGCAGCCTTCGCTGCTCCGGAGATACGAAGAAGCTCGGTTGCCTTATCGAAATCGCCGTCAGCTTCAACAAGAGCGTTCTTAGCGTCCATCATTCCTGCGCCTGTTTGGTCGCGCAGTTTCTTCACATCAGCGGCAGTGATAGTCATATCAGTTCTTTCCTTGGTTTCGAATCAGGCTTTGGGCGTACGGCGAGTGCGGGTCTTCTTGGCGGGCTCTTCGGTTGGTTCGGGGGTCTGGACAGCCTCAGCAACCTCAACAGTCTCGACGACCTCGGCCACCTCGGGAGTCTCGACAACTTCAGCAACCTCGACAACGACAGGCTCTGCAACCGCGGCAACGTCGACAACCTCAACGACCTCGGGTTCGGTGACCTCAACAGTGGCAGCAACCTCAATTTCGGGCACTTCGGTTACCTCAACGGCAACGGGCTCAACGACCTCAACAACCTCGGCTGGGTCAGCCGCAGCTTCGGTCTCTGCACCGGAGAGCAGTTCACGCTCCCACTCGGGCATGGGCTCGACTTCGACTTCTTCTTCACCGGTCATCGGTGCATGGGAGCGGGCCATCAGACCATCAGCAACAGCGTCAGCAATGACCTTGGTCAGCAGCGCAACCGCACGGATGGCGTCATCATTACCGGGAATCGGGTAGTTCACCTCATCTGGATCACAGTTGGTGTCCAGGATGGCGACGATCGGGATGCCCAGCTTGCGGGCTTCATCAACAGCAAGGTGTTCCTTGTTGGTGTCGACGATCCACACGGCGGCAGGTACCTTACCCATATCGCGGATTCCACCGAGGGACCTGTTGAGCTTGTCGCGCTCACGGGAGAGTCCCAGCAGTTCCTTCTTGGTCAGCCCGGATGCAGATACATTCGACAGATCCATCGCCTCGAGTTCCTTCAGACGCTGGATCCTCTTCATCATGGTTGGGAAGTTGGTCAGCATCCCGCCCAGCCAGCGCTGATTGACGTACGGCATTCCCACCCGAGTTGACTGCTCGGCAATTGTTTCCTGGGCCTGCTTCTTCGTACCCACGAAGAGAATCTGGCCGCCGTTGGCGACGAGATTACGGACGAACAAATAGGCGGTTTCAATCTCTTGGATGGATTTGTGGAGGTCGATGATGTAGATGCCGTTGCGTTCGGTGAAGATGAAGCGGCGCATCTTGGGGTTCCAGCGACGGGTTTGGTGACCGAAGTGGACACCAGCATCGAGGAGTTGGCGCGCAGTAATGACAGCCATGACAGTCCTTTCTATGACAGGCTAAGCCTGCTTTGAGTTCTTGATGCCTGCGGCATCCCTGACATCGGATCGATCCCCACTGCTTGTCAGCAGACCTACGAAGATCGAAACGGACTTCCGATGTGCGAATTTTCCTAGGTTTTCACCTAGGGACCCATTTCTGGGCCAGCGTCTATTCTATCGCGCGGGTCAAAATCGGCAAATCCTCAATGGAATAGTCTTCGATGATTTGCGCTACGGGGCAGGGATAAGGCAGAGTCTCCTCATGAGTTCACAGGCGAGCACGTCCAGTATTGTGTCATCTATTCGCAACGTCGTCCTGGTCGGGTCCAGCGGGTCCGGCAAAACGACACTGTATGAAAACCTCCTGAAGTCCCGAAATCCGGGATATCGGGGCGAGAAAATGGACCCCGAGCGCGCTGCTGCTCTGGCTGTTTCTTCGATCAAGGTTGATTCCACCACCGTCACCTTCCTCGATGCCCCCGGGCATCCCGATTTCGTGGGTGAACTGCGGGCTGGTTTGCGCGGTGCTGATGCAGCCGTCTTCGTGATCTCCGCTGCCGATGGTGTGGATGCGGCAACCGAGGGTCTGTGGCACGAGTGTGCAGCCGTGGGGATGCCCCGTGGAATTGCCATCACCAAGATCGACGATGACCGTACTGATTTCGCCTCTGTACTCGCCGGAATCCAAGACCTCTGGGGCCAGGCCGTGCAGCCTGCGTATGTACCGCTCAAGGACGGCGCAAAGCTGATCGGCAATCTGTCAATGGTCTCTCAGTCGGTCTATGACTACTCCTCTGGGAAGAGAGTACGCCGCGACGCTACCGATGCAGAGATCGCAGTGCTCGAGGAATACCGTGCTGGTTTGATCGAGGGCATCATCCAGGAGTCTGAAGATGACTCACTGATGGATCGTTACCTTGAGGGTGAGATTCTGATGAAGGACGAACTAGTTGAGGACTTCACCAAGGCTATCTACACCGGCCGTTTCTTCCCTGTGGTTCCTGTGAGTTCGCTCAACGAGGTTGGTATCGAAGAGTTGCTCTCCACGATCGTGAGCGCTTTCCCGAACCCAAGCCGTCATCGCCTGGTGGCTTCGAAGGTCATCGGCGGCAAGATTGAAGCTGTCGCACCCGAGGTGGGCAACCCTGCGGGTCCGCTGTTGGCTGAGGTCATTCGTACCACCTCCGATCAGTTCGCAGGCCGCGGTTCTCTCGTACGTGTCTTCAACGGCACTCTCAAGCTTGATGACTCGGTGATGGTCTCGGGGCATCGCTCCTTGTTCACCGGAAAGGCCGACCCCGCACGTCCCGACCATGATGACGTGGACAAGGTCGGCGCGATGTCGATTCCCGGTGTGGGCGAGAACACCCCGACCCCCCAGGCCGTCGCCGGTCAGATCGTCTTCGTCACCAAGACCGCCAAGGCTGAGACTTCAGACACCTTGTCATCGAAGGATGCTCCGGTGGTGTTGACCCCGTGGAATCTTCCTGAGCCGCTGCTGCCGGTCGCCATTCGCGCTGCTACACGCAACGACGAGGACAAGCTCCCGGTTGCCCTGAACCGCCTGGCTGTTGAGGACACCACCGTACGTGTGGAAGCCGCTGCCGAGACCAAGCAGACGATTCTGTGGGCGATGGGTCAGGCACACATCGACCTGCTGCTGGCTCGTCTGAAGGACCGCTATGGTGTCAACGTCGTCTCCGAGCCGATTAAGGTTGCTCTGCGCGAGACCTTCGTCGGGTCTGCGAAGGCTGATGGGGCTCATGTGAAGCAGTCCGGCGGGCATGGGCAGTACGCCAAGTGCACCATCGAGGTTGAGCCGCTGGAGCGCGGTGCTGGCTTCGAGTTCGTTGACAAGATCGTCGGCGGAGTGATTCCGCGCCAGTTCATTCCTTCGGTTGAGAAGGGCATTCGCAACCAACTGGAGAAGGGTGTTATTGCTGGCTTCCCCATGGTCGATATTCGGGTGAACCTGGTTTTCGGAAAGTATCACTCCGTGGACTCCTCCGACCTGGCCTTCCAAATGGCTGGTGCCCATGCCATTAAGGAAGCCTCCGCCAAGGCAGGTGTTGTCGCTCTTCTCGAACCAATTGACAAGGTCACGGTCACTGTTGACGAGCAGTACATGGGTGCTGTCATGACCGATGTTTCCGGCCGGAGAGGCCAACTCCTGGGCACCGATGCTGATGATGCCCATCATGCAATTATTCATGCGCTGATCCCGCAGTCTGAACTAAGCAAGTACGCCATCGATCTGCGCGGTCTGGCCCGCGGTTCCGGATCCTTCACCCGTGAGTTCCACGGGTACGAAATCCTGCCGCAATCCCAAGCCGACGCAGTCATCGCAGCCTCCAAGGAGTCCAGCAAAGGATAAGAATTACCCTTGACTGGTGCGAATCATGTAAAGTATTCGCGCAAGCCTCCATAGCTCAGTTGGTTAGAGCAGCGGACTCTTAATCCGCGTGTCCAGGGTTCGAGTCCCT
>Ga0123356_10002458_pt1 | contig 19778 bp, 22 predicted proteins | sample TergutEmb28metaG_2_FD_92546 | JGI IMG/M metagenome (GOLD analysis project Ga0123356, IMG submission 92546) | Embiratermes neotenicus P3 segment gut microbial communities from Petit-Saut dam, French Guiana - Emb289 P3 | ecosystem: Host-associated > Arthropoda: Insects > Digestive system > Gut ...
ATTGTCCAAATATACACACCACCAGACACTTGTCTTTATGTAGACAAACTATGAAAATTGTCTAATATCAGACAAAGGAGCAAATATGTTACAGACATTTGATACCCACAGCCGGCAGATCCTGCGAACCAGATCATGGATCTTTGAAGCGCTTATGATTCTTATGGACAAAGAGCCGTACGGCAAAATTACCGTTTCGGATATTATCAGCAAGGCGGGAATAGCGCGGCAAACATTTTACCGCAACTATACTGATAAGGACGAGGTTCTTTTAGAATATCTACGCAATTCGTTTAATGCAGAATTGTTAAATATCGAGAGCGGCAACAAAAAAAGCGTGCAAGATACTATCGTTCTCGCATTTAATTATGACTATATGATTAATAACCGCCAAAACCTGAAAAAGATTCTCTCTGTGGCAGATATTGAAAATCGTATCGTTCGTGAAATTCAACATCTCCCTGTCTTTTTGATAGAGGATTATAAGGATAAGCTGTCCCCGGAGGATTATTTGATTTGCCGCTATAAAATCTCTTATCAAATAATAGGCAGCCTCAGACTATTTTTTGACTGGTTTATCTGCGATATGCCGATGCACATAGATAAATTTATCCCGATGCTTAACGCTATGAACACTCCGAAGGTCATACAGTACCGCCATATTCCGAGTATAGTAATGCGCGTTGATAAATCCGGTTAAAACATAATAAGCAAACCTTAAACCAACGGAACTATCGCCACTACCTTAACGCGGCCAAGGATTGTCGCACGCCAAAGGTATTGTTCTCCATTGGGTGAGCGTAGATAAAGTATTATGTTTTGGATGAGAGTCTAAAGGATTAATGCTTATACGCAATAAATTTACTGTCAAAAGCGATTACGTAAAAAGTTCCGTAGGCACTGCGGTAGCCAAGCATGGGGGCTTTTCCGCAAAATCTGAAGGCTATAATAGAGCGGTCTGCCGGGATATTTGGTGGCAGGGTGAAGTTCAAGGCATCTTTTTCTATTTTTTCGTAGCCTGTGCCGTGTCTGGGAGCAAGCCGCAATTCTGCCCATCTGAACTGGCTCAATTTGTTCAATGTATTCGCCAGAGCTATTTTGTTACTGTCATCTAAGCTCTCAAAACCGAAATCTGAGTGTTTTACAAGAAATCTAAAAGAAAACCTTGGCGGGACATCATCGGGATTGTAGGCCTCTTTAATATCCTTTATATAAGCCGAGATACTTTGTCTTTGCCTGGGACGCGACATTTAATCATTTTCGCTTTCCACTAACAGCGTCTTAAAGTATCTCTGCATATCTGAGTGCGAAATTTCAGAGCGGTCTCTGGCGAAAGCCTTTGCCCAGGGTTCTTCTTCGTGGGTAAGGTTACGGAGCTTCCAGGCAGAGAATTGCCCGTAGTAGATGTGCACCATATCAAGAATTTCGTGAATTTTTTCGTTAAAAATGCTGAGCGCGTCCGCGTCGTATGGGATCGGAATCGGCCCTGATCCGAATTGTTTGTACTCGTGGTAGAGAGGGACGCATACCGGGCCGTGATCCCACGCCTCTATGGGTTCTGCGAACAGCGGAGAACCTGTGATAGCCAAATTAAAGCCTTGGGCGTAGTATACCAGCTTTTGGACTTTCATATTGGACATAAGATCGCCGGCGTCTAAGTCCTGGCGCTTGAGGAAATAATTGGCAACGTCAAAACAAGTATTCATCCATCCCCCCACAAATTTATAAAAACAAAATATGCGCACATTAATTTGGTAATATACTACGCGCCAACGATAAAGACAAAAATCCGATGCCACTCCCGTTGCCTGAGCCTGTCGAAGGCAACGCCACCAACCGCCTTAACGCGGACGATGGATGCCCCAGAACGGGTGCCCGTCGTCATCCCTGAATCTGAAAACCCGGTTTCTGCTGCGCATTTCTACCGGCATGATGAAGGTCGAGCCTTCAAAACTGGTTCGGTGCCCCCTTATTTCTACCTTTTCGCCCCTGGGGAAGTTGACGTCCTGGTTCAGAGCGAACCACATCGGACCGAGGTGCACGGGGATGTCTTCTCTTGAGCCGTCGGGGGTTACTATGAGCCGCACCGCCACACCCATGTCTCTTATGACAGTCGCGGTGTCTACCCGCACCACCGTGGCCATGACGGTTTGAAGATTGAAGTTGTCGAAAAGCTGCTCGTACCGCGCGCCGGTTGTGGTGGTAATCCCCCAGCCGTCGCTTCCGCGGAAGCGCATGGACTGCTGGGCGTGGGCCGTGAGGACTGTTATTGCTAAAATAATCAGTATAAGTAAGCGCGTACGCGTCATGATTACCCCTTATCTTTACGAATTATATCATCTATTTCCTGCTGAACCTTGGCCCGGTAAAGCGCCTCTTCCAGGTCATGGGCGACCTTCCTGCCCTGCCGGAGGACATCGGTCCGCTTCTCTAACAGCGTAAGCTCAAGTTCCCGCCGACGGTTCTCTTCGCGCCGCAGCCGGAACAGGAGGAAACTGTGACCTATGGCTACCCCAAACAGCAGGATGAACGCCTGGACTATCCAAAATAAAAAATATTTTTCGAACATTGTCGGTTCTCACCCCATTCTGATAGTGACCGTAACCGGCTATTTTTAATATACTATATGTACGGCTGCAATGCTATTAATATACTACATTGTGTTGATAATATCAATACTTTGCCCAAAATTTACGTTTCCCTCAGCATCCCGGCTACACCCCTCCGGGGTGCTGAAACCTTTGGGGATGCGTAAACAATTAACGTCAACAACCGCGGCACCGGTCAATACAACTACATCACGCCGTTACATCCTGTATCGGTCGGTATTGAAGTTCATCCTCTGCGCGAAGGCTACCAGAACCTTCAGCAGGTCCCTCTCCTCATCACTGCACCCGCCTACCACGTATCTGCCGTAGTACTCTTTCAGCGCGCCCTCGTATACCGGGTGGAAGAAGTCTTCCAGCTTGCTCTTTGACACCGGGACGCTGAACTTGTCTACTATGTCTAACAGGCACTTCAACCGGTCGCACACTTTGACCGACGGCTTCTGCTGCAGAGATTCCAGGCCCTTTATTATCAGATTTTGCAAGGTGAGCGCCTCCGGCTTCTTGTCTATCTCCGAGCCGTACTGCGCCGCCAGTGTATCTATCCCGGCAAGCTCCGTGAGCACGCTGTCTTCCGTTCCGGTCCGCTCCAACTTCTGGACCTGCGCGTCCCAGCGGTTTTGCAGCACGTAGCCCACCGGTGAACTGCAGTACGCGGGTACGGGGTAGTTCAGGCGCGTGAGGACGTTCAGGTTCAGCTCGTTCTGCTCCATCCACACCAAGAACTTGTTGTCGGTGTCTTTCGCCATGCGGTCCAAGAAATAGCCGGAGAGGTCCTGGCGCGAACTGTAGAAAAGGTTTGACAGCGTAAATTTTTCCGCTTCGGGGTGCATCATCCACGTGTCTGGCTTGCCGCTGCTGGCGGATATCGCCTTCGCCGGCACTACCCAGCCCATCAGCTCGGTTTCGGGGCCGTGGCAGATGAGCACCGACCACGAACTGCTCTCACCGGTGATGCCGCTCTCCATCTGCACCGCTACAGAGTCGTAGTGCATGCGGTCTATGCGGTACGACATTACAGATTTCAATTCCAGATTATAGACGGTCTTCTCATAAGACGACTGGCGCTTGACCGCGAGGATCTGCTGCGCGGCGGCGGTGAAGGCCAGCAGCCTTTCGTGGTGATAGTACGGCAGTATGTGCTTCTCAAACAGCTTCCGCCCGTCCATGCCCTCCAGGTTGCTCGGCGCTTTGGACAGATCTTCCAGGAACGCCTCGAGGACCGGCTGTTTGCTGTCTTCGGGCAACCCAAGTTGCAGCGCCCGGCAGGCGTACGCGAGGTTTTGTATGGTTTCTATCCCGCTTATCTCGCAGAAGAACCACGCGCACGATGTGAACGCGTACTGCATGAATTTCTGTGCTTCAAGCAGCCGCCTGACCTCCGCCGTCAACTCCTCCGTGAAGGCGAACTTGCCCGACTGCGCCTCCAAAAACTCCGCCGTCTTGGCCAGCGACGGCTCCCACATCACGTTGATGTACTTGTCCCGCAGCGCCCAAGGGTCGGCAAAGAGTGTTGACAGCCGCGCTTCAAAGTGGAAGTCTACCTGCGTCTGCAGTTTCCGCAGCGCGTCCCTGAGCGGCCCGCGCCACCGCTGGTGCCACCCTGGTTGTCCGCCGGTGCTGCAGCCGCAGTCCCGCGACCATCGCCCCACGCCGTGCGCGCAGCTCCACGACCGGCCCTCGCCAAACGCGTCGCCAAGCATAACCTCATACTCAGGGGGGTTGATTGACAGATAGTAGCCGAAGTTGACCGGCGTAATGCCCATCTCCGGCGCAATATGTGTAAAATAGTACGCGAGGCACATGTCCCCATAAGCCTTGTGGTGCCCGAATGTTTCACCGTCGGTGGCTATGGTAACAAGTTGGTTCGCGTTGTTGTGCCGGTCGTAGCACTGGCTGATCCGGTTCCCAAGCGTCCGCGAATCCTGCAGCAGTTCATTGAAGCTGATCTCCTTCGACAGCCCCTCGTCGAAGAAGAATACGTCCAAATGCCCTTCAAGCTGCTCACCCGACGCCGTCCTCGGATACACTCTGTAAGGCCTTTTGGTATCGATAGCCTGATTGTCGGTGTGAATCCAGTTGCTGTCCCCTATCCGCCTGAACGACTCGGCCTGGCTGGGAGACAGGATGACGTAACCGATCTTTTCTTCTATGAGGCAGATTACCGTTTCCATGTTGATGGCAGTTTCGCCGAGCCACATCCCCTCGGGGTCCCGACCGAACCTCTTGCGGAAGAAGTACTTCGCCCAGCGGATCTGCGTCAGCTTGTCGCGCTTTGACGCGAGCGGCATGATGACGTGATTGAACACCTGCGCCACCGCGTTCCCGTGCCCGTCGAACCGAGCCGCGCTGTCCTTGTCGGCCGCAATAATCTTGCGCGCCGTTACGGGGTGGTAGTGCTCAAGCCACGTGAAGAGCGTAGGCCCTATGTTGTAGCTCATATTCAGGTAGTTGTTGTGGATGCCCATAATCATCCCCTTGTCGTCAAGCAGGCGCGAGTACGCGTTGGGGCGGTAGCACTCGTCGTAGATGCGCTCGTTCCAGTCGTGGTACGGCAAGGCCGACTCCTGCTCCTCAATTATGTCCAACCACGGGTTCTCACGGGGCGGCTGATAAAAATGCCCGTGCACGATCAGATACTTATTGCCAGTCATAGGGCTGTCCGTTCGGATAAGTTATATTTCTACCCGCAAGCCTGCTCCTGAGGATGTCTACCCCCTGAGCGATAATATCGCCGCGGCTCTCATAGTAATTCTCAAACCAGACCTCTACCTCCTGATTGATACGCGTGTAGCACTTGTCGCCAATACGCTTGTCCCCTATCTGTATTTCGACCGTGCTGTTCTCTCCGTCAATTACCACGTTTCTCTGCCAGCGGACACTCATAAATTTCTTTCCCGTTTTTTGTTGATAATATACTAATATACTAAAATACATCGGTACACATAAAAATTAAAATTACACCCCGCGCTTGTCGCCCCATATATCCTTGTGAAGCTGCGGACCGAAACGTATATCCTTCAGCCGGTTCTCCACCATCCAGTCCGCCAACTTTTCGTATGCCAGGTTTCTAGACACCGGCGTAAATGTTACCGAGCACTTCTCCGTGAGAGCGCACTCTTCACTAAAATCCCTGGCCCAGGCAGCATCGTCCAATGAAGCCAATACGAATTTGACCTCATCGTTCCCGTTAAGGTGCTTGATATTTTCCTCAACAAAACTCCCGCACGCCCCGCTGCCCGGACACTTGATATCTACAATTCTGTGGACTTCTTTGGGCAGTACGCTTATATCAAGACTCCCGTTGGTTTCTACCATCACCTCGTACCCGCTGTCCAAAAGCTTCCCGCACAGCTCCGGGGTGCGCGGCTGCACAAGCGGCTCGCCGCCGGTAATCTCAACAAGCCTCATACCGGTTTCGCCGACCGTCCGGCAAATCTCGCCAAGCGACATCATCTCTCCAGCGTCCATCGCGTACGCGAACGGACTGTCGCACCAGACGCAGCGGAGGTTGCAGCCGGCAAGGCGGACGAAGGTACACAAGCGGCCGGCATGCGTGGACTCGCCCTGGACCGACGTAAAAAATTCACAGACTCTCAGCATATATTTATCCTATTCATAATAAGCCGCGCTGTTCCCCGGCGTTTCCTGTACCTCAATACGGGCGACGCACACACCGTCTATACCAAGAGATTCCTTTAACTTATAATATATATGACGCGCAAGACATTCCGACGACGGACTTTCACTTATAACATCGTTCAGATGGCGGTGGTCGAATTCGTTCAGGATATCGTTCAGCCTGCGCTTGAGCACCTTAAAGTCGACGCCGATCCCGCTTTTGTCGAGATGCTCGCATTTTACGGTGGCCCTGACGCGCCAGTTGTGGCCATGCAGGTTTTCGCAGGGGCCCTCGTAGTTGAGCAGGCTGTGCGCCGCGCAAAAATAAGCTTCCGTTGTTATCTCGTACATCAACCCCCCTTACATTAAATGACGTAATGCCCAAACAAGTCTCGGGAAGCGCCCCAGGCTCACCCCGAAGATCTTTGCCATTGATATCTTATCCGCCGACATCCCGCAAAGCGTCCGCGCCGCCGCGTTGTAATCTTCGTCTGGCACCTTAGCCAGCGACTCCTTGGCCTTCGCCAATTTCAGGTGGCGCGCGCCTCTTTTTTTCAACCACGCTTTTTCGTAGTCGGCGCAAATTTTCTTTTTTTCCTTAACGCTGCCCGCACTAAGCATGTCAAACGCCGCGCTGCCGGCAAGCCCGCCAGACATAAGCGCCTCAACGATCCCCGCCCGCGATATCGGGTTCGTGGCGTTCGCGGCATCCCCGCACTTTATCAGCCCCGGCAGAGCAATATTGCCGCGGCGATAGCCGCAGGGAATCGAGCCGGCAAAGTACGTTTGTATATTGACATCAGGGAAATTCTTACCCAAAAAATCACTCAGCAGGTTCCTGATGTTGACGCCCTTTATCTGATTTTTCCCAACTACAACCCCAATGTTCGCCGCACCGTTACCGCGCGGGAAAACCCACGCGTAGCCGCCGGGCGCTACCTTTTGCCCGGTGTAAATGTGCACGGCATCGGTATCGCACTCCACATTATCGGCAACCACAAAATACGCCGGTTCCAAATCATAAGGCTTCCAGCAAATATCCTCGCCCCGCCCCAAGAGCGACACCGGCCCCGACGCGTCGATAACAACACGCGCCGAAATCATTTCCCCATTGTCAAGCGTAACCGCCCGACGGCCATCGTTATCAACTGGCGACACGCCAACAACTCTAACCCCAAGCGTAATCTTCACCCCGCGTTTCTTCAGCTTATCGGCCAAGTCCCGCTGCATCTTCGCCCGGTCTATTATAAATCCCTTATTTGCATCTGTATAGGTAACGCAGCTCCCGTCGGGAGAATAAAAACACGCTTTACTGATGGCAAGGCGTATCCACGACGGATCCACCTCAAGCGCCTCCTCAAACCCGAGCCGCCCCAAGCCCTCCGCGCACGGTATGGGCCTTTCCCACGGCGTCATCTTGTCTATCAACAACACCGAAGGCGATTGCAACGCAGCTACAGAAGTAAGGCGCAGGCCGGCGTTTAAACCCGCCGGACCCGCGCCTATTATCACTGCGTCGTAATAAATCAAGACGCGGCTTCCTTAATCAACTGCAGCGCGATCTCGTTGCGCTGGATCTGGTTGGTGCCCTCGTAAATCTGCGTGATCTTCGCGTCGCGCATGCGCTTCTCCATCGGGTACTCCTTCATGTAGCCGTAGCCGCCCATCACCTGCAGCGCGTCTACCGTTACCCGCATGGCCACGTCAGAGCAGTAGAGCTTGGACATCGCCGATTCCTTGGCAAAACTTGTCTTGCTGCCCGTCCTCTTGAGATCATCAACCCAGCGGGCGGTAGCGTAAAGCAGCGCGCGCGCGGCCTCAATCTCAGTCGCCATGTCGGCAAGCATGTGCTGAACAGCCTGAAACGACGAAATCGCCGAACCGAACTGAACACGCTCGCGGGAATACTTCACAGCGTCATCAAGCGCGCCGGCCGCAATACCCAAAGCCTGCGAACCAACACCGGGACGGCTATTATTAAGCGTGTGAATAGCGATAACAGACCCCAACCCCTCTTTGCCGAGAAGCGCGTCCTTGGGAATACGGCAGTCCTGGAAAACAAGCTCCGTCGTGCTCGACGCGCGGATACCCATCTTGTCCTCGTGCTTGCCAAACGTAAAGCCCGGCGTCCCCTTCTCTATGATGAAGCAGGAGATCCCGCGCGCGCCGCGCTCCGGATCCGTCTTCGCAAACACCGTGTAGACCTGCGCGTTCTCGCCGTTCGTGATCCACTGCTTGGTGCCGTTGATCACCCACTCGTTCCCGTCAAGCACCGCCGTCGCCTTCATCCCCAGCGCGTCGCTGCCCGCGTTGGCTTCCGTAAGCCCAAACGCCGCGATCGACTTGCCGGCGGCAATGTCGGGCAGGTACTTCATCTTCTGCTCGTGCGAGGCGTGCAGCAGAATGGGGAACGTCCCCAGCGCCGTCGCCGCCATAGCCAGCGAGATACCGCCGTCGATCTTAGACAGCTCCTCAACGGCAAGACAAAGCTCGAACACGCCGCCGCCAAAACCGCCGTACTCCTCGGGAATGTAGAGGCCGCACATGTCGGCATCGGCGAGCGCCTTGACTACGTCCCACGGGAAGATGCCCTCGTGGTCATACTTCTCGCGCACCGGGATGATATGCTTGTGCGCAATCTCGCGGGCGGTGTCGACGATCATTTGCTGTTCTTCGGTTAAAAAGTAATTCATTTTTAACTCCTTTAAGAATGATATGATATGGATATAATATACAAAAATCAATACATCAACATAATATATATTATGCCGTAAATGATTATTAGTTAAAAACACTATGAGGCTATATTATTGTAACCGGCTACCGCGTTTTGGGCGGCCACTTGCTGGGCTATTTTTTTGCTTTGGCCTGTACCCTCGCCCATTTCTACAGAGCCTACGTATATCTTTACTCTGAATTGCTTGGCGTGGTCGGGGCCTGTGGCTTCGGTGGTTACGTAGCGGGGGATGCCAAGGCCGTCTCTTTGGGCCATTTCGAGGATTTTGCTTTTGTAGTTTACGTTTCTTTCGTCTTCCAGAAACTCGCCTATTCTGCCGAAGAGGCATAGCTCCAGGAATTTTCTTACCGCGTTGATCCCGCCGTCTAAGTACATAGCCCCGGCTACCGCCTCGAAGGCGTTTGACATGGTTGATACGCGGCGGCGGCCGCCCGACTTTTCCTCGGCCTGGCTCATTATCAGGTAAAAACCCATGTTCAGGCTCTCGGCCACTTCGCCGAGGATTTTTCGGCTTACGACAAGGGATTTTATCTTCGACAGCTGCCCCTCGCTCTTGTCCGGGTGCGTTCGGTAGAGGTGCTCCGTTACCAGGCAGTTGATAAAGGAGTCGCCGAGAAATTCCAGGCGCTCGTTTGATAACAGGCCGTGGTGGTCGTCCTGGCCGGCATAGGACTTGTGCGTCAGCGCATGCTTTAAGAGAGGGATGTCGCGGAACTGGTAGCCGATAATGGACTGGAAATCAACCAGTTTGGGGTCGACATAGACGGTGGCGACCTCTTTTTTGCGGGAAAATAGCGATGAAAAAAATTTACGTATGAATATCATCGGCTAATATTCCTCACAGATGACAACACAGACGCTTGCCAACGACCGAGGACGGCCGCCCTGCATGGCACACTATCGCTGATATCATCAACGAACGGCAGGCGGCTCTGTGCCGCCCCTGCGGAAATTGGAACTATCCTGCGGACATCAATACATCTCAAGGTTCATACTTTCCAACAATCAACGACGCGTTGTGCCCGCCGAAACCAAATGAATTGCTCATCGCGTACCTGACAGTTCTCTTAACCGCTGTGTTCGGCGTGTAATTCAGGCCGCACTTGGGATCGGGGTCTTCATAGTTGATTGTAGGCGGTATTATTCCGTCCCTTACCGCCAGAAGAGACGCGACAAACTCGATACCGCCGGAGGCTCCCAGCAGGTGCCCGGTCATGGATTTGGTCGAGCTGATGTTCACAGCCCTGGCCGCCTCCTCGCCGAACACACGAGTGATCGCGATTGATTCGTATTCGTCGTTCAGCGGAGTCGATGTTCCGTGAGCGTTGATGTAGTCTATGTCGCTGGCCTTAATTCCGGCGGTCGTCAGCGCCATACGCATCGCCGACTGCGCCCCGGCGCCTTCCGGCGCGGGATGCGAGAGGTGGTAGGCGTCGCCGGTCGCGCCGTAGCCGAACATCTCACCGTATATCTTCGCTCCGCGCGCCAGAGCGCGGTCGAGCGTTTCCATTACCACTATACCGGAGCCCTCGCCCATCACAAACCCGTCGCGCTTGATGTCGAACGGGGAACTCGCCTTTTGCGGGACTTCGTTTCTGGTCGACATAGCCTTCATCGAACAAAACCCCGCAAAAGAGAGCGGTGTGATCGCGGCCTCGCAGCCGCCTACAAGGGCGGCGTCCATCATGCCGCACTTCATCATCAAAAAAGCGTCGCCCAGCGAATGCGCCGCGGAGGCGCAGGCGCTCACAACGGCGTAGTTGGGCCCCTTGAGCCCATGCGCCATCGATATGCGGCCGGCCGGCATGTCGGCTATCATCAGGGGGATGAGGAACGGCGAAACCCGGCTCGGGCCGCGCTCGATCATCTTCCTGGCCTCGGTCTCCATAGTCATCAGACCGCCTACCCCAGACCCCACAATAACGCCTATGCGGTCAAGGTCCTCCTTGGCCAAATCAAGACCGGAATCGGTGATCGCCATATGCGCCGCGACAAGCCCGAGCAGTATCGCCCGGTCGTTACGCTTCACTTCCTTGGCCTCAACGTACTGGGCAAAGTCCAAATCCTTTACCTCTCCGGCTATCTTCGTGGGATACTCGGCCGTATCAAAAAGCGTTACAGGGCCAATACCCGGCCTACCCTCACAGAGGGCTTTCCAGAAAGTCTCGGCGTCGTTGCCTATAGGGCTCGTTACGCCTATTCCCGTGATGACTATTCGTTTTGACATGAAAAACCTGTTCCTGTATCAACACAAAAATTTAGATATCAACACAATACGCCGGCGCCAACAACAGCGCCGGCGCCGACCTAACCCAAAAAAATAAATTTAGACCTTATCCGCCAGATAATTCAGCGCGTCTTGAACGGTGCGCATCTTTTCTGAATCGCTATCTGGAATCTTCAGGCCAAACTCGTCCTCAAAGCCCATAATCATCTCTACCAGCTCGAGAGAGTCGGCGCCAAGGTCGTCAACAAACGCCGCCGACGGAACGATCTTATCCTCAGCAACGGTGATCTTGTCCAAAATTACTTTCTTTACTCTTGCTTGAAGGTCACTCACAGTTTGCTCCTTTCAAAAGAGACTTTTTGTTTATGGGTAAATAAAAATTTAAATCTGCATAAAACCAATACGTACATATAATATGGTATATTGGCACCCTACATTACAAGTCCCCCGTCAACTGTTATCACTTGGCCGGTTATGTAGCCGGACAAAGACGAGGCAAGAAACAGCGCCGCGTTGGCCACGTCCTCGGGATTTCCGAGCTTGGCCATAGGAATACCGGCAGACAGTTTTTCCTTCTCCGCGTCGGTCAACTTGTCGGTCATGGCCGTCTTGATGAAGCCCGGGGCAATGGCGTTTACGTTTATCGAGCGGGAGGCAAACTCGCGCGCCAGCGTCTTTGTCAACCCGATCATCCCCGCCTTGGAAGCCGAATAGTTCGCCTGGCCCGCGTTGCCCATAAGCCCCACTACCGAGGCTATGTTGATGATCTTGCCCGACCGCGCCGACATCATAGGGCGAACAGCCTCGCGGCAGCAGAGGAACGCGCTCTTGAGGTTGATGTCCAATACCAGGTCCCAATCCGCCTCACTCATGCGCAATATCAGCCCGTCACGCGTGATACCCGCGTTGTTGACCAGAATGTCTATCTTGCCGAACGCGTCCATCATCTCCTTGAACATCGCCTTCACCTGATCCTCCCTGGAGACGTCGGCGGCGACGGCTATCGTCTTGCGACCGGTCTCCCGGGCGATCTCGTCCGCGGTGGCCCTGGCGGTCTCAAGGTCTATGTCGCTGATGGCGACATCGGCCCCGGCATGGGCCAGCTTAACGGCAATCTCCTTGCCTATACCGCGCCCGGAACCGGTCACCAAGGCGGTTTTTGATGATAAATCGATCATTTTAACACCCTTTCAATGATAATTTCCGTATCAATCCGGCAATTATAAGCATCCCCGCCGCCCAAATCCGGCCGCGCGGAGTAGCGTCAACACCTGGGCATCATTTCAGGCCCAGTAAAGAATATACGTTATTTACACCGTCACATGATACAACATTAATCTCAGGCTGACATTTTTTCATAAGCCCCTTAAGCACCGCCCCCGGCCCGACTTCGGCGCAATTCGACGGCCGGCACTCAAACAGCGTCTTCATGGAGTCGACCCACCTCACCGGCGATATCAACTGCCTTATCAGCAAATCCTTCATAAGCGCCGGATCCCCCTCGGGCCTCGCGGTAACGTTCGCGATAACCGGACAGCGCGGGGCCAGGAAGTTCACCGGCTCAAGCGCCGCCGCCAATTCCTCTGCGGCCGGCTGCATAAGCGGAGAGTGGAACGCGCCGCTGACCGGCAGCGGTATCGCACGCTTCGCGCCGGCTTCCTTCAATAATTCGCACGCCTCGTTGACCGCGGCCACCTCGCCGGAGATCACCGTCTGGTCGGGGCTGTTCTCGTTGGCGGGTACAACCACGCCGCTTTTGACCTGCGCCAGAACGGAAACGATCTTGTCCCGATCCATCCCCACTATCGCCGCCATCGCCCCCGGGTTCCGCTCGCCGGCCCGGGCCATCGCCGCGCCGCGGGCGGCAACCGTCCGCAGACCGTCCTCAAATGATATCACGCCCGCCGCGTACAACGCGCTGTACTCCCCCAGGCTATGCCCGGCCGCGTAATCGGGGACCACGCCGCTTGCCAAAAGCAGATCCGTCAGCGCCGCCTCAACCGTAAACAGCGCGGGCTGCGTGTTGCGCGTGTCTTTCAGTTCATCGTCAGGACCGTCAAAAATAATTTTTGTCAGCCCGCGGCCAAGAATGCTGTCGGCCTCCTCAAAACGCGCGCGCGCTTCGGGAACCTGATCGTACAGATCCCTGCCCATCCCAACCGCCTGGGAACCCTGCCCCGGATACAATAGCGTCAATTCCATCGTCATCCCCTTACATTATATAAGCTACTACATGATACAAACCGCGCTGCCAACCGTAAATCCGCCGCCCAAACCAACAAACAGCACTTTCGAGCCGGGCCCGATCCGCCCGTCCTGCCAGGCCTCCTCCAAAGCCAACGGTATGGAAGCGCTGGACGTATTGCCGTATCTGTCTATATTGGTAACAATTTTTTCCATAGGCGCCGACAAATAGTCGGCTATCGCCTGAATGATTCTTATGTTTGCCTGATGCGGTATAATATAATCGACATCCTCAATCTTCAACCCTGCCTGCTCCGCCGCCCTGACCGAAGCATCCGCCATCAACCGCACGGCATGCTTGAAGACCTCGTTGCCCTTCATAGTCAAAAACCGCTCGTCGCCCCAGGCAGGCAGTTTCAACAGATCCCCCATCGTACCGTCAGAAGCCAGGTAGCAAGAGCGAATGCCCTTGCCGCACTTAAGGCTGCTTTCATCCGCCTGAAGGACAACAACGCCGGCGCCGTCGCCGAACAGTATGCACGTCCCGCGGTCTTTCCAGTTCAACGTCTTTGATATAACCTCGGTTCCTACAACCAAAAGCGTCTTCGCCTGCCCCGACACTATCATATTGTTGGCGACCGTAAGCGCATACACAAACCCCGCGCAGGCCGCGCTCATATCAAACGCAAAAGCGCCGGTACAGCCCAAATCGGCCTGCATCCGGCACGCAGTAGACGGGAAAAAATTATCTGGCGTGAACGTGGCCACTATTATACCGTCCACCATGTCGGCCGCTACCCCCGCGCGCTCCAGAGCCACACGCGCCGCGCGACAGCCCATCTCCGCAGCGCTCATAGGATTGTTTCTGTCTACGACACGCCGCTCACGTATACCGGTACGGGTCGTAATCCACTCGTCGGTAGTGTCGAGGATGGACTCGAAGTACGCGTTCGTCAAAACAGTATCGGGAACATAAGTTCCAACAGAAAGTATTTTAGCCTTGATATCGCTCACTTACTCACCCTGTAACGTCAAATTTCCTTGTAGCCGGCATCATAACCCTACGGCGTTGCTGCTTACCGCCCTAACAGCAGTAAGAACCGCACTTTTTATAGAGCGTACAGATGCCCCTCCATGCGCCTTAAGCACCGTTCCTTTAATTCCCAAAAATGGCACCGCCCCGTAATTCTCCGAATTCAGCGCCTCTATCTTCTGCGTCAACTTTTCGTGCGCCTCGCGGCTGTCGGCCAGATACTCCGATGTAAGCGCGTAGAAACTCTCGCAAGCCTTGAGCAGCACATTGCCTATAAAACCGTCGCAGACAACAACGTCCGCATCCCCCGAAAACACCCTGTTGCCCTCTATAAACCCGGTGTAGAAAGCATCCCCCTCCAAAAGCGCCGCCGCGTCGCGCACAACCTCCGGCCCCTTGCTCGGCTCCGTCCCAACATTCAACAACGCCGACCTGATGTCAGACCGCCCAAACAAACGGCTGACGTAGGCACAGCCAAGCCTGGCAAACCCGGCCAAATGCTCGGCGCGGCAGTTGATGTTCGCGCCGACATCCAACACCAAAACCGGCCCCGCCGGCGTAGGAATAAACGCCGCCAGCACCGGCCTGCTAACCCCTTCGGTACGCCCGAGGATGAAGAGCGCCGAACCTATCAAAATCCCGGTATCGCCCGCGCTCACAGACGCGTCAACCGCGCCCTCACTCTGGAGCGACACACAGCGCACAATCGGAGAATTCTTCTTGTGCTTCCACACCGTGGTGCGGCGGTCGTCGTCGCTTATAACATCGGGGCAGTGCTCTACTACAAACTCCGACAGATCAATCCCGCCGGCCCGCTCGATGTCACCAAGCACGCGGCGAACCTGCGGCTCATCCCCGCACAGACGGGTAACAAAAGGCACCGGCGACGACCTGCGCGCCTCAACAACCCCGCGCACAACCGCCTCCGGCCCAAAATCCCCGCTCTGCACATCAACAGCTAAACGAATCACCGAGCGCTAATCCTCGGGAACAAACACTTCCGCGCCGGCGTAGTGCCCGCAATTGCCGCAAACCCTGTGAGCCGCCTTGGGCTGCTTGCAGTGCGCACAAAGAGTCGGGGGCACCGGACTGAGCGCCAAATGACTGCGGCGCTTGCCCGTACGCGAATGAGTGTGGTGCCTTTTTGGTTCGGCCATGATACTGTCCTTTCCTTATAATATTATAAAAAACTGCGTTTATATCTGTATTGATATTTGTGTTGATATTTGTGTTGATGACCGATATTGATGATTAATAACGGCAGGCGGCAAGTTGCCGCCCCTACAGTTATTGCCCTGATTTCAATTTCATCAATCCCGCCCACCGTGGATCTACCGGCTTCTCATCAACAACACCGGTATCCCCACCAACCCCACCATCAAACCTTATACCCTCACAATCCTCCGAACACAACGGCTTCAGAGGCAAGGCAATCATTATCTCGTCAAAAATAGCCGAACTGATGTCCACCAACTCGTGATTAACATCAAAGTAAAAATCAACCCCGCTGTCGTCATCCAAAGAAGCCCCATGCCTCCCCTGCTCCTCCTTGACGATAACCCGCAACTCCCCGCTCACCGGCTGCCGGTAAACCTCCAGACAGCGCGCGCACTCCACGTCGAACTCCCCGGAGAAACGCAGGGAGACGACAACCGTATCGACCATCCGGTCGACCGTACCCACACAATCCACAGGCTCCGCGAAAGGCGGCAAATCGGCCTCAAACGTCGATAAACGCGTTTTTTGCTCTATATCGGAATGGCCCTCGGGGACCAACCTGACATCAATTACCATACAGAACGGCCTTTCCCTGCAAAATGGGAGTTATGTAAAATAATATTTTGGACGGGGGTAAGTCAATAAATTTGTTTTTGATTTCAGACCAGCGCGTCTACCGCTTTTGTGAAAGAATGACTCAAATCGTCCAATACCGGCTCCGTGTTGTAAAATCCCATGGTAATCTTGTCCCTGATGGCCATTAAAAATGTTAGGCGCTCCGGCGCAAAACCGCCTGCCGTGGGGGGGGTGGCAGCGGCTTGAGTACGCAAATCCTCCATGCGAGGGGCACGCTTGGGGGGACGGGGCTGTACGGTAGCGCCTGACATTTTATTATCCTTTGTTCGCGAAACCGCACCTCTGCGGCCTCATTTTTACGTTTTTTGCCTCCTTGCGAGTCTGTAAGGGACATCCCTGGCCCTCTTATTACTGTTATCGGTAACTTAAAAAACGGACTTTAGGACTTTAAAAAAAATCTTTAGGACTTTTTTAAATATTTCGTGGGATCCGAAATACCAGCCGCCTCAAACCCCTTTTTGCGGATCAAACAGCTGTCGCAACTGCCGCAGGCGCCGCCGGTCTTGGGGTCAGGATCGTAACAACTGTGCGTTATGGCGTAATCAAGGCCGGCCTTGGCCCCTATCTTGATGATGTCGGCCTTGGAATACTGCATAAGCGGCGCGTGAATCGTCAGCTCGGAACCGCTGACACCGGCCACCGTGGCCAAATTAGCCATCTTCTGGAACGCGGCGATGAACTCGGGGCGACAGTCGGGGTAGCCGGAGTAATCTATGTAGTTGACCCCTATGAAAATGTCGAGACAATCCCCCAGTACCTCCGCCCAGGCAAGAGCGTAGGAGAGAAAAATAAGGTTGCGGGCCGGAACGTAAGTTACCGGAATGCCGGGAGAGGAACCGCCCTTGGGAACGTCGATGCTGGTAGACGTAAGAGCGCTGCCGCCGAGGGCGGAGAGATCTATGTCTACAATGCGATGCTCTTTGACGCCAAGGGATGAAGCGACCTTCTGGGCGGCCAGGAGTTCGTAGGCGTGACGCTGGCCGTAGGAAAAACTAAGGGCGTAGAGTTCGAAGCCCATGTCACGGGCTATTAGACCGCAGGTTGAACTGTCTAAGCCGCCGCTTAATAACAATATCGCTTTTTTCATAATAAAATCAAGGTCAAATTCTTTTTATGGGGACAGGGGCTACGCCCCCGTAACGCCCCCTATGCTAAAACCTATATACGCTAAAACCCATATCCTAAAACCAAATATTCAAAACCGGTACGGCAACGTCAACACCAAAATCAACGGCACTTATTGTACGGGCGTTGCGTGCAACGCCCTTTACCGCCAAAATCAACACATATTAACTACCTTACATTACCCAATGGTATTCTTAATGTATTGACGCCGGGCTTTTTTACCTCTACGAAATACATCCCCTTAGCCAAGTTTCCGGTATTGATGTCTAAGCGACCATCCGGCATAACGGCCGTCCTTCTTACTACTCTGCCCCTCACGTCCATCATCAATACATTTGCGCCCGACATATTGCGGGGCAACACTATCCTTACCGTATTCCCGCTTTTTCTTATTGAATACTTGTTGTCAGCCGTAACCACAGCCCTGGGCTTCACGCTGATTTGCGGGTCGCCTGTGGGGGCCAGATATTCCGGCGGGGGCTGAGGAGGGGTGTAAAGCCTCGACAGTACGTTGTTGGGACCGGCGAGGTACATCCGCTCTATGATTATCGAATTCGAAGCCTGCGGAGTACCCACATCGTACTGCATGTGGAAACGGATAGCCCTCATTTCAGTCAGCGTAGTGGGGAAATTTCTGTCGGTGGCGTCAAAACGCTGCCTGAAGCGCGCTGTCGTAAGAGGCAAAACAAACCTGGTGGAAGACGCTGTCAAAGGGATCGAAGTCGCAAAATAACGATAGCGTGTATGATCATCACTGTCTATAAGATGTATCTCGGCCTCAAGCGCTCCAGTCCTGCTGCGGGCTACAATAATTATCGAATCTATCCCGGTCAGATCCATCGGCCCCCTCGTCGATGTCCGGCAATTCCAGTCGAGCGCGACGAACGGGTACTGGGCCCCGTCGCGAATAGTGTACTGCCACTCAAGCCGCCCGCCCGCGTTGCCGCTCGCCGCCGTCGGCGCCATGACCGCGCCGGATCGGCCGTTATCGTGGTTCGCGTCGGAAAAAGTCTCCCACACACTCCCTATATAAGGAATAAGGTCGCCGTCAGCGAAATCGTCTACGAGCAGCCTGGGACCGTCGCGCAGATTGGGAACCGTACCAGCCCAGGGCCTGCCGAGCCACACCTGCGCCTTGTAAGTTTCGAGCCCGACTACCGTAATCGTCAAATCATAAAAACCACGCGTCATGTAGCCGTTCGCGTCGTTGAGGCCGTGCCAGACCACATTCACTGTATCGGAGTTGCCGGTGAACGTCTTGACTTCTCCGGTTTCCGTATGCTTAAGCTCAACCGTCCAGTTCACCGTCCGCGTAAACGACGCACCCAAACGGAACGGCTCAACACTCGCGTTTATGTTCCAGTTGGGCAGAAGCAGAGGCGGCATGACCTTCCACGCCGGCGGACCCGTGGGAACCCCGTCCTTCAAATCATCCCAAATATTGGTAGTAACGCCGCCAAGCAGCGCAGCGCCGAACCACGCGAGGAACTGGTCAAAGTACATCTCGTTGTGCAAAGTATCCTCATAAAAAACCTTGCTCTTGCCGGGAATCGTAACCCCGGGATTAGGATCCTGAGCGTAACCCCAGTAGTCGGTCCCGGGCTGATAAAACTTCAGTAACTCGTCGCTGTAGGTCTCCGCCAAAGCCATGTTGCCGGTGCCTATGGCCGCCGATGCCCACATGCCGACGGTCAGATGGCTGTGCTCGCGGCGCGTACGCTCAATGTTATGCCGGCCCGCGCCTAAAATCTCAGTATCCGCGGCAGGAAGAAGGTTACCCGCCATATCAAAGAAATTCGCATTGCCGGCGCCGCCCAAACCCTCCAAAAATCTGATGGCGTTATCCAAAAACTCCTTGGCGCGCGGCTCGCCGTACCACAAATAGTCCTTGGCCAAACGCCAGTAAATACGAATAGCGTCCCTGTAAAGAGCATCCCCGTCAAAATAAGCGTTGTACCCCGCCCCACCGGTAGTACCGCCGGTAGAAGTGCACCAGTCGGGAAGCAACCCGCGCGAATACCCCGGCGACTTCCTGATCAACTCGTAAGACCTGTTCACAAGCGCGTTCCAGGTAGCCGCGTGCGCAGGCTCATACTCCGCGAAAACACGATAAAAAGCAGGCGCAAAATAGCCAGGATTGATGATATCCCTGTCTTCGGCGCCGCCCCAATGCCCGGGCATCAGGTAACCGTTACGGTCGATCATTGAACTCCTGATGGTACTCAGAATAGCTCGAGCGCGACGGCCGTAACCCGTACCGTTGCGGACAGTATCCGAACCCCAGCCCTGTACCCTGTTCTTCACCAACTGCTCGGCAAAAATCAGAAGCAGCGCAATGTCCTGGTCGGCATCCGACGCGGGACCGTTGAAGTGCTCGAAATAAGGATCGAA
>Ga0123356_10002459_pt1 | contig 19778 bp, 17 predicted proteins | sample TergutEmb28metaG_2_FD_92546 | JGI IMG/M metagenome (GOLD analysis project Ga0123356, IMG submission 92546) | Embiratermes neotenicus P3 segment gut microbial communities from Petit-Saut dam, French Guiana - Emb289 P3 | ecosystem: Host-associated > Arthropoda: Insects > Digestive system > Gut ...
CTCGGCGCGAACTCGCTTGAGGTACTCGTGCGTTTCCTTGAGGTTCTCGCAGTTGGTGCCTTCCCGCTCATACAGGTACGGGACCGCGTCCAGCCGGAAGCCGTCGATCCCGAGGTCGAGCCAGAACTTGAGCACCTCGATCATGGCTTCCTGGACCCTGGGGTTCTCGAAGTTCAGGTCCGGCTGGTGGGCGAAGAAGCGGTGCCAGTAGTACTGCTGGCGGACCGGGTCGAAAGTCCAGTTCGAGGTCTCGGTGGTGGTGAAGATGATCCGCGCGACGGTGTACCCCTCACCGCTGTCCGACCAGACGTAGAAATCACCGAACGGGCCGTCCGGGTCTGAGTGGCTCGCCTGGAACCACGGGTGCTGGTCGCTGGTGTGGTTCATGACCAGGTCGGCGATGATCCGGATGCCGCGGTTGTGCGCCTGCTCGACCAGTTCGATGAAATCGGCGATGTTCCCGTACTCGGGCAGGATCTGCAGGTAGTCCGCGATGTCGTAGCCGCCGTCACGAAGCGGCGAGGAGTAGATCGGCAACAGCCAGATGCAGTCGATCCCGAGCCATTGCAGGTAATCCAGCCTGGCGGTCAGACCCCTGATGTCGCCGGTCCCGTCACCGTCGGCGTCCTGGAAGCCGCGGATGAGCACTTCGTAGAACACCGCCCGCCGGTACCACTCAGGGTCACGCGGCTGGTCGAGGGTGAAGTTCGGGACTGGGATAGCCGGTATCTCGCCGGTCGGCTCGTGCTCTGACACGGAGTGACTCTCCTGGATGCGCGCCCGCCGCATGTCGGCCTGTGCGTCAGTCAGGCCTGGTCACGCGTCACGGTGAAGATGTGGGCCGGCCGCACGGCAGGGTCCAGGCGCACGTAGTTGGCTTGGCCCCACTTGAAGATCTCGCCGCTGAGTTCATCGGTGACCGTGAACTCCGCGTGCCAGTCCATACCAAGGGCGGGCATATCAAGCCACACCGTGGCCTCCCGGGCCTGGTGCGGGTCTAGATTGACTACAACCAGGACGGTGTCAGCGGCCTTCCCGTCCTGCTTGGAGAAGCAGATCAGCTCCGGCTGATCCGCATGATGAAAGCGTAGATTACGCAGCCAGCGCAATGCGACGTGGGATCGCCGTATCCGGTTAAGTTCGGTAATGAAGGGCGCGATGCCCAGGCCGTCGCGCGCTGCGGCATCCCAGTCGCGAGGCCGGTACTGGTACTTCTCGGAATCCAGGTACTCCTCGCTTCCGGGTCGCAGCGGCGTGTTCTCGCACAGTTCATACCCCGCGTAGATACCCCAGGACGGACTGAGCATGGCCGCCAGCACCGCGCGGATCTTGAACGCGGGCGGTCCGCCGTGCTGTAGGTATTCGTGCAGGATGTCCGGGGTATTGGCGAAGAAATTCGGCCGCATGTAAGGGGCGGCGCTGCCGGAAAGCTCGGTCAGGTACTCGGTCAGCTCGTCCGCGGAGTTGCGCCACGTGAAGTATGTGTACGACTGGTGGAAACCTATTTTCGCCAGGGTGGCCATCATGGCGGGCCGGGTGAACGCCTCGGCGAGGAACAGCACATCCGGATCGGTCTGCCGGATGCTTGAGAGCAGCCGCTCCCAGAACCTGATCGGCTTTGTATGCGGATTGTCGACGCGGAAGATGCGCACTCCGTGGCTCATCCACAGCCGGACAATCCGCTCTATCTCCGTGTAGATACCGTCCGGATCATTGTCGAAATTAAAGGGATAAATGTCCTGGTATTTTTTCGGCGGGTTCTCCGCGTATGCGACAGTTCCGTCGGCTCGCGTGGTGAACCACTCCGGGTGCTCCTTCACCCATGGATGGTCGGGCGACGCATTCAGGGCTAGGTCGATAGCCACCTCGAGGTCAAGTTCCCGTGCCCTGGCGACGAATGCGTCGAAGTCCGCGAACGTACCGAGGTCCGGGTTGATGGCGTCGTGTCCTCCCTCGGGTGCGCCGATCGCCCAGGGCGAGCCGGGATCGCCCGGCCTGGCGTCAAGGGTGTTGTTCCGCCCCTTGCGGAACGTCAGCCCGATCGGATGGACCGGCGGCAGGTAGACGACGTCGAAGCCCATCTCGGCGATCGCCTCAAGCCGCCGGGCGGCCGTCCGCAGCGTGCCGGAGATCGGCTCCCGGCGACCCATCGGGTCGAACTGCACGCCCTCGGAGCGCGGGAAGAACTCGTACCAGGATCCGTAAAGTGCGCGAAGCCGGTCCACCAGCACCGGCAGCCTGCCGGACCTGGTCACCAGGTCACGGAGCGGGTACTCGCGAAGGGCGGCCGTGATCGGCGGTGCCTGCGCGGCGGTGAGCCGGTCCCATGGCGGCAGCGAGCGGTCCCTGAGCTTTCTGGCGAGCGTACTGAGCGCTGTCCGGGCCGCCGCCGGGCGGGCGGCGCCTGGCGGCTGCCTGATCGATCGTGCCGCGCGCTCGAAGAGCAGCGCCCCCTCGGCCAGCATCAGTTCGACGTCCTGGCCGCGGGGGATCTTGATCGCCGCATCATGCTGCCAGTGCGCGATGGGATCAGACCATGACTCAACGTGGAAATGCCACGTTCCCTCACTTGTTACGGTCACGTCGGCGCCGTAACGGTCCGTGCCCGGGGTGAGCTCTTGCATCGGCACCGGCGGACCGGTCTTGCCCGCCGGATCCCGGAGCACCACGGCTGCTCCCAGCACGCCGTGCCCCTCGATGATGATGGTGGCGCTGACCTGGAAAGTCTCGCCTGCGACGGCCTTGGCTGGGCGGCGCCCGCACTCCACCATAGGCTCGATGTCGAGGATGGGGATACGTCCGATCACGGCGCCACCGTACCTAGTCACGAATCAGAGGGGAACGCCGACCCGGTTGTAATAGTGACCCCATATGATGACTCCCCGTGAGAGCGATCCGACGTTTCACCGTCCGCGTGACGCTTCCGCAGCCGCTCGAGCCGCTGCATGACCTGATGCTCAACCTTCGCTGGTCCTGGCATCCGGAGACAGTCGAGCTCTTCGAGTCGATCGACGAAGCCGCGTGGGCCGCGTCTGGCGGTGACCCGGTCGCGATGCTCAGTTCGCTGCGGCCGGGCCAGCTCGCCGACCTCGCCGCCAACCATGACTTCCTGCGCCGCCTCGACGCGGTCCGCGCCGATCTGCGCCAGTACACCGAGGAGCCGCGCTGGTACCAGTCGGGGGGCGCGGGCGATCCTTCGGCGCTGCCGAAGGCGATCGCGTACTTCTCTCCCGAGTACGGCATCACCGCGGTGCTTCCGCAGTACTCCGGAGGCCTGGGCATCCTGGCCGGCGACCACCTGAAGACGGCGAGCGACCTGGGCGTCCCGATCATCGGCGTCGGCCTGTTCTACCGGCACGGATACTTCACCCAGTCACTGTCGGCCGACGGCTGGCAGGGTGAGCGGTACCCCGCCGACGACCCGAACGGGCTGCCCCTCATCTTGCTGCGGTCCGGTGGCGAACCGGTGAAGGTCGCGGTGGGACTCGCGGACGGGAAGCTGCTCACCGCCCAGATCTGGGTGGCCCAGGTGGGCCGGGTCCCGCTGCTGATGCTCGACTCCTATGTCGAGGAAAACGAGCCCGCGCTGCACGAGGTCACAGACCGGCTGTACGGCGGCGGCAGCGAGCACCGGCTCCGCCAGGAGCTGCTCCTCGGCATCGGCGGGGTCCGCGCGGTGCGGGCCTTCTGCGCGATCACCGGCCACCCCGAGCCCGAGGTGTTCCACACCAATGAGGGGCACGCCGGCTTCCTTGGCCTGGAGCGAATCAGGGAGTACACGGCGACTGGGCTGTCGTTCGACGAGGCGCTTGAGCTGTCCCGGGCGGGCACGGTCTTCACCACTCACACGCCGGTGCCGGCCGGCATCGACCGGTTCCCGCGTGAGCTCGTCGAGCGGTACTTCTCCGTGGCAGCGTCCGGCCATGGACTGCCGTTCGACCGGTTGCTCTCGCTCGGCGCGGAGACCTACCCGGGCGGCGACCCGCACGTTTTCAACATGGCCGTGATGGGCATGCGGCTCGCCCAGCGGGTCAACGGGGTGTCGCAGCTGCACGGCGCGGTCAGCCGGGAGATGTTCGCCGGCCTGTGGCCGGGGTTCGACACCGGAGAAGTGCCGATCGGCTCGATCACCAACGGCGTGCACGCGCCGACCTGGGTCGCCCGCGAGGTTTCCGATGTGGGTGACTCGGAGACGGCCGCGCTGGCCGACGCGGCCAAGTTGTGGGCGATCAGGCACCAGTTGCGCGCCCGGCTTGTCACCGAGACGCGGCGGCGGCTGCGCGAGTCCTGGCGCCAGCGCGGCGCGTCCGGGGCCGAGCTGACCTGGATCGACGACGTGCTAGACGAGAACGTGCTGACAATCGGGTTCGCCCGCCGGGTGCCGTCGTACAAGCGGCTGACGCTGATGCTCAACGACCCGAAGCGGCTGTCCGGGCTGCTGCTGGACCCGGAGCGGCCGATCCAGATCGTCATCGCGGGCAAGGCACACCCAGCCGACGAGGGCGGCAAGCGGCTTATCCAGCAGATGGTCCAGTTCGCGGACTCCGAAGCGGTGCGGCGGCGGATCGTGTTCCTGCCGGACTACGATATGGCGCTCGCAAGGTTCCTGGTCCAGGGCTGCGACGTGTGGCTGAACAACCCGCTCCGCCCGCTTGAGGCGTGCGGCACTTCGGGCATGAAGGTAGCGCTGAACGGTGGCCTCAACGTCTCGGTGCGCGACGGCTGGTGGGATGAGTGGTACGACGGCGGCAACGGCTGGGAGATCCCGACCGCGGACGGCGTCACCGACCCTGGCCGCCGCGACGAGCTTGAGGCCTCCGCGTTGTACGAGCTACTCGCCAAGTCGGTGGCTCCGCTGTTCTACGAGGCGGGTGCCGACGGCGTCCCGCACGGCTGGGTCGACATGATGCGGCACGACCTGCGCACCCTCGGCCCGCTTGTCCGGGCCGACCGGATGGTCGGCGAGTACGTCACCGAGCTCTACGGGCCGGCCGCCCAGTCCTCCCGGGGCCTCGCCGCGGACGGGAACGAAGGGGCCCGCACCCTTGCCGAGTGGAAGGCGCGGGTGCGCCAGGCCTGGCCTTCGGTCCGGGTCGAGCATGTGGAGGCCGACGGCGTCGAGCCGTCCCTCGGCGCGGTCCTCGACGTTCGTGTCATTGCCGTGCTCGGAGACCTGTCGCCGTCCGACGTCAGCGTCGAGGTGGTCTACGGCCGCCCCGGTGACGACGACGAGATCCTCGAGCCGGCCGCGGTGACGCTGACCGCCGACGCTCCGGCTGCCGATGGCGGGCCCGGCCAGCCGGTCCGGTTCTCTGGCTCGGTAGAACTGAGTCAGCCAGGGCCGCTCGGCTACACGGTCCGCATCCTTCCCGCGCACCCGCTGCTGGCCGGCCGCGCCGAACTGGGCCTGGTCACCTACCCCGAGGGCCCGGCGGGGATGTCCACCGGCGACCTCAGGTAATCCCGGCGCAGCGGCTATCCGGCGGCTGGCGATCCCGCACGCCTCTTCCGGCACCCCTGGGGCCGCCCTGTAGCTTAGGGATGCCGCGGGTTCGCGGGCTGGTCTTCGCATGGAGGTGGCTGGGTTGGGCGAGTTCGTGCGGGTCGAGGTGGCGGACGGGATCGCGACCATCAGGCTGGACCGGCCGAAGATGAACGCGCTGAACGCGCAGGTCCAGGCCGAGGTCGAGGACGCGGCCAGGCAGGTTTCCGCGGACGCGGGGGTGCGCGCCGTTGTCTTGTACGGCGGCGAGCGGGTCTTCGCGGCCGGGGCCGACATCAAGGAAATGGCGGTCATGGGGTACGGGGCGATGGCTGCGCAGTCGGCCCGGCTCCAGGGCGCGTTCAGTACCGTGGCGGACATCCCGAAGCCGGTGGTGGCCGCCATTACCGGATACGCGCTCGGCGGCGGTCTGGAACTCGCGCTCTGCGCCGACTTCCGGGTGCTCGGCGAGTCCGCCAAGGTCGGGCAGCCGGAGATCCTGCTTGGTGTCATCCCCGGTGCGGGTGGCACGCAGCGGCTGCCCCGGCTGATCGGGCCGGCCAAGGCCAAGGACCTCATCTTCACCGGCAGGCATGTGGGGGCCGCCGAAGCCCTGGCGATCGGGCTCGCGGACAAGGTTGTCCCGGACGCCGAGGTCTACCAGGCGGCCCGCGAACTGGTCGCGCAGTACGCCGCCGGCCCGGCGCTGGCGCTGGCCGCCGCCAAGCAGGCCGTGAACAAGGGCCTTGAAGTCGACCTCGCGACCGGGCTCGAGATCGAGCGGGTGCACTTCGCATCGCTGTTCGCGACGGAGGACCAGAAGACGGGCATGCGCAGCTTCATGGAGAGCGGCCCGGGAAAGGCCGTCTTCGAGGGTCGCTGAGTGATGCGATACTCGGATCGTGACTGACCCTGACGACGCGCTGTCCCTCGAGATGGTCACCGCCGCGCTGCGAATGGACAGCAACGACGTGGCGATCTACGCCAGCGTGCTCACCAAGTCGCTGAGCGAGGCACTGCCGCCCGAGTTCGTGAGCGTTGAGCGCGAACGGTCCGTGGCAGACCGGATGAAGGGCAGGCCGGGCGAAGTCTCCAAGGTGGCGGTCCGGCTCGGTGACCAGGTCATGACGCTGGCCGTCAAGAACGGGCGGCCGGTCGCTGAGATCTGCCGCGAGGTCCGCGGTGTGGTCCTGTCCAGGCAGCCGGTGCCGCTCCAGCAGTGGGCCGCTGAACTTGCCAGCGCGCTCATGGTGCACGCGGAGAACAACGCGCAGGCGGCCGAGGCGCTGCGCCGTCTCGTCCTCGGCTCGTAACCAACTTTTTATGGAACTTCCCGGAACGGCCCGTACCCTGTAAGGACGATGCCCGCACTGGAATCACTCCCGCGCAAGATCGGCCCCTACCGTGTCCTCGAGAAGATCGGCGAGGGCGGAATGGGCGTGGTCTACCTCGCCCGGGACGCGGAGAGCCGCCAGGTCGCGGTGAAAGTCCTCGGACCTGCGGTGGCCAGCGACCCCGATGCCCGGCTGCGGCTGGCCCGCGAAGTGGAGACGATGCGCCGGGTGCGCAGTCCGCACGTGGCCGAGGTTGTCGACGCCTGCGTCACCGGCCCTTCCCCGTACATCGTGACCAGGTACGTCCCCGGCCGGACGCTTGACGAGACGGTGCGCGAGCAGGGCCCGCTGCGCGGCGCGGTGCTCGATCAGTTCGCCGCCGGGCTCGCGGAGGCACTCGCCGCCATCCACGCGGCCGGGGTCGTGCACCGTGACCTGAAACCCGGGAACGTCCTGCTCGACGGCGGGCGGCCGGTTGTCATCGACTTCGGCATCGCGCACATTCCCGACTCCACCAGGCTGACCAAGACCGGGCTGGTGATGGGCACGCCCGGCTATCTCGCGCCCGAGGTCATCGAAGGCCAGCCGTCGAGCGGGGCCTCCGATGTGCACGCGTGGGGTGCGACGGTGGCCTTCGCCGCGACCGGCAGGCCCCCGTTTGGCGCCGGGGCCTATCAGACGATCTTCTTCCGCGTCCTGCACGGAACGGCGGACCTTGGCGGGGTGCCGCCGCAGCTGCGGCCGGCTGTCACCGCCGCGCTGTCGGTCAATCCCGCCGCCCGCCCGCCCGCCCGCTGGCTAGCCGAGCGCTGCACCCAGCCGCTGCTGAACGGCTTCGAGTTCGACGGCCTGCACGACGGCCGCACGCTGCTCGACGGCACAGTCCTGGACGGCACGGTCCTGGACGGCACGCTGCTTGACGGCACGCGACTGGACGGAACACGACTGGACGGTGTGCGGCCGGATGAGGCGGCGTGGCATCCGCGCCCGGTCCCGGTCGGCTGGCGGCCGGCGGGCCCGTCCCCGGCCGAGGCAGCCGCCGGGCTCGCCGACATGCTGCCGCCGGTCGAGTACGCCCGGTCTGCCCCGGCCCACCGGGTCTCCGCGGCGCAAGCCGCCGCGCCTGCGCTGCCCGAGCCGGTGACCGCTCCTCCGCCAGCAGCCGGGTACGGCGCGATCTTGCTCGCGTTCGGCGCTGCCGCCGTCGCGCTCAGCGTGCTGCTCCCGGTGGCAGGGACGGCGCTCGCGCTCGCCGTGATCACCCTGCTGCGCGCCGCGGACCGGGCACAGTCCGGACTCGCGGTCAAGCGCAGCGTACGCGGGGCCCGGCCGAGCGACATCTTCATCGTGATCGTGACCGCTCCGTGGACGGTGGCCAGGGCGGTCCTCACGACCGTCATGCTGGCGCCGCTGGCGATTGTCATCGCCGCGGCGGCAGCCGCCGCGTCGGTCGCCCTCGCTCACACCGGGACGCTGCCCGCCGCAGGCAGCTGGGCGGCGGGCGCCGCGGTCGCCTGGTACTGCGTGGGACCGGGATCGCGCGCGCCCCGACAGCAGTTGCGGCGGATGTCGGCCACCGTGATCACCAGCCGGGCGGCCATGGCGGTCGGACTGATATCAAGCTGGGCACTGGCACTCGCGGTGCTCTCTTCGGCGGTCTCCTCGCCGCCGCTGATCTGGCCTGCCACCGCCTCGACGCTTCCGCACCTGCTGCCGTCGCTCAACAAGCTGCCGTCACTGGGCAGCGTGCTGCACTCCGGTCAGGGGTGGCTCCTTCACCACTCCGTGCGCATGCTGCACCTGCCCTGAGCCGTGGTCGGCGAGCGGCCTGATGAGACCGAGCGCGATGACCTCATTCGCCAGCCGGGTGCGCCGGTTGGGCCCCTCCGGCACCCGGAACTTGACGTACAGCCGGAGCAGGTGCTGTTTCACCGCCGCCTCGGTCACGACGAGATCGACCGCGATCTCTCTCGCGGTGGCCGGCGTCACGAAGGCGTCGTCGGACAGCGCCGGACGGCACAGCGAGGTCAGCACGTCGAGTTCGCGGCGGGTCAGTTCCGGGGCGGCGGCCCGGCGCATCTCGGACTCGGGGGCCAGCCCGTCGCGGGAGAGTCCCTCCACCCGGCAGCGCGCAGAGCCGAAGCTCAGCACATCACCGTCGTCAAGCACGCGGCGCGCGACTGGCCGCCCGTTTACCCGCGTGCCATTGCGTGATAATCCGAGATCGGCTACGTACAGGTACGGGCCGCGGCGCACGAGTTCGGCATGCAGCCGGGACACGCTCGGGTCCTCGAGCGGGATGTCTACACCGAGGCCGCGACCGATGGTAGTCACATCGTTACGCAGTGGAATTACTTCCCCGGTTTCCTCAATGCGAATGAAAGGGGTGTCCACGGGGACCCTCCCGACTATCGAAGACGTGACGCTTATCTCACTGTAGCGTTACTCTCCACGCTCGCGGCAGCGCCGTGAAAGGTTTGCAGTTATCGTCCCGGAGGGCGACCCCCGGAACCGGAAAAGCAACAGTGCTGGTGCCCGGTGGTGGTCGTGCCGCTCCTTCGGCGGCACCGGTAAACTGCCGAGTGAGCAGCCAAAAGGCCGGCCGTCCGCATGCGGCTGGCCGCGGGAGACGATCATGACATCGTGGCCACCATCTGCCTCGCCGGGAACGACGGCGGTGCCATCGCGGGACGGGGCTAAGCGCGCCCGCATGGACGGGAGTATCGTCGGCACTATCCCGTACCTGGTCGTCCTTGTCTGTACCGTCGCCGGCGTGTACATCTCCTGGAACCAGGGCTCGGCGGGCGGGGGCAAAGGCGGTGTCGTCGGCGGGGCCGCGCTGCTCGTCGGCGCGCTCATCCGGCTGGTGCTGCCCGCGAGGTTCACTGGCCTGCTCGGCACGAGGAAACGGGTGACCGACGTCCTCACGCTCACAATTTTCGGCGCTGGCCTGCTTGTGGCGGGCCTGGTACTGCCGCGTTAGGGGTCCGCTATCCGCACAAGGCAATGGCGCGCCCGCCACTGAAAGGGAATCGCGATCACAATGTCGAAAATCAAGGTGGCCAATCCCGTCGTTGAGCTTGACGGCGACGAGATGACCAGGATCATCTGGCAGTTCATCAAGGACCAGCTGATACTCCCGTACCTGGATATCAACCTGGAGTACTACGACCTCTCCATCCAGAACCGGGACGCCACCGATGATCAGGTGACGATCGACGCGGCGCACGCCATCCAGCGGCACGGGGTGGGCGTTAAGTGTGCCACGATCACCCCGGATGAGGCTCGGGTAACCGAATTCGGCCTCAAGAAAATGTGGAAGTCGCCGAACGGCACGATCCGGAACATCCTGGGCGGCACGATCTTCCGCGAGCCGATCGTCATCTCCAACATTCCGCGGCTGGTTCCCAGCTGGACCAAGCCGATCATCATCGGCAGGCACGCGCACGCGGACCAGTACAAGGCCTCCGACTTCGTGGTGCCCGGAGCAGGCACCGTGACGATCAGCTTCGTGCCGGAGGCCGACGACGGGCGGCCGATCGAGCTCGAGGTGGCCAAGTTCACCGGCCCCGGCGTGGCGGTCGGCATGTACAACTTCGACGACTCGATCCGCGACTTCGCCCGGGCGACCATGCGGTACGCGATCAACCGGAAGCTCCCGCTGTACCTGTCCACGAAGAACACCATCCTCAAGGCGTACGACGGCCGGTTCAAGGACATCTTCGCGGATACCTTTGAGTCAGAGTTCAAGGCCGAATTCGAGGCGGCCGGAATCACCTATGAGCACCGGCTGATCGACGACATGGTCGCTCAGGTGCTCAAGTGGGACGGCGGCATCGTCTGGGCGCTGAAGAACTACGACGGCGACGTGCAGTCCGACGTGGTGGCCCAGGGCTACGGATCGCTCGGCCTCATGACGTCCGTGCTGATGACGCCCGACGGGCGCACCGTGGAGGCAGAGGCGGCGCACGGGACCGTAACGAGGCACTACCGCCAGCACCAGCAGGGCAAGGCGACGTCGACCAACCCTGTCGCGTCAATCTTCGCCTGGACTCGCGGCCTCGCGCACCGGGGCAAGCTGGACGGCATGCCCGAACTCACCGCGTTCGCTAACACGCTCGAGGAAGTCTGCATCTCCACGATCGAGAGCGGCAAGATGACCAAGGACCTGGCGCTGCTCGTGGGGAACGACACGCCATACCTGACCACCCAGGACTTCCTCGCGGCACTGGACGCTAACCTGCAACTCGCGATGAAGTCCATCTAGGGAGATTCACAAATGTCACGTAAGGGCAAGGTAGCCGTCATCGGGGCCGGCTTTTATGGGTCGACCACGGCGCTCCGGCTGGCCGAATACGACATCTTCGATGAGGTCGTGCTCACGGACATCAGGGACGGCTGGGCCGAGGGTCTCGCCCTCGACCTTAACGAAGCGCGGCCAATCGAAGGCTTCGAGACCAAGGTGACCGGCCAGACCACTGGGCCGAACGGCGAGGGCTACGAGGTCCTTGACGGGGCGTCCATCGTGGTCATCACAGCGGGCCTGCCCCGCAAGCCCGGCATGAGCCGGATGGACCTGATCGAGGTCAACGCGAAGATCGTCCGGGAGGTCGTGGAGAACGTCGCCAAGCACGCGCCGGAGGCCGTGCTCATCGTCGTCTCCAACCCGCTTGATGAGATGACCGCGCTGGCCGCGAAGGTCTCCGGCTTCCCGTCGGGCCGGGTGCTCGGCCAGGCCGGCATGCTGGACACCGCGCGGTTCTCCTACTTCGTGGCAGAGAAGCTGGGCGTACCGGTCGGCTCGGTGCAGACTCTGACGCTCGGCTCGCACGGCGACACCATGGTCCCGGTGCCCTCGGCATGCTTCGTGGACGGCAAGCCGCTGTCCGGGCTGCTGTCCGAGGCTGAGATCGAGCCGCTGGTCACGCGGACCCGCAATGGCGGCGGCGAGGTCGTCGCGCTGCTCAAGTCCGGGTCGGCGTACTACGCGCCGTCAGCCGCCGCGGCGCGGATGGCGAAGGCCGTGGCCACCGATTCCGGCGCGGTCATGCCAGTCTGCGCCTGGGTGGACGGGCAGTACGGCATCAGTGGCGTGTACCTCGGGGTCGAAGTCGAGATCGGCGCGGGCGGCGTGAAGCGGATCGTCGAGCGCGACCTGTCAGAGTCCGAGCTCGCCGGGCTGCGCGGGGCCGCCGAGGCGGTTCGCGCCAAGCAGGCGGACGTCGCGAGCCTGTAGCAAGGCACGCGATTGGTTTGTCCCCGGTTTCGGTCCTCTGACGGCCCGAACCGGGGACAAACCAACGGCTGTCACGCGAGCTGGCGGGCAGCCGCTGAAGGCACCGCGTCGAGGAACTCGGGCGGCGTCCACCCGCGTCGGGCGAACGTCTCCGTGATCGCCGTGCGCACCTGGGCCAGCCGGTCCAGCGGGACGAGCGCGAGCACCGACCCGCCGAACCCGCCGCCGATCATCCGCGCGCCGTAGCCGCCTGCCGCGATGGCGACGTCGACGGTGACGTCCGCCTCAGTCCAGGAGACTTCGAAGTCGTCTCGCAGGGACACATGCGCATCGGTCAGCAGTGTCCCGATATGCCGGTACGTTTCGGCGTCAACGCGCGGTGGCTTTGCCGTCTCTTCCTCGCCCGCCTGCTCGGCCGCGAGAGCGAAGGCGATGGCGCGCGCCCGTTCGGTATCGGTGATGACGTGCCTGGCCCGCCGCCGCAATACCGGGTCGTCGATCTCATACAGCCTGCCGAGGTCCGTGACCGAGCCAAGGGCACGCACCCGCAGTCGGCGTGCGGCCTCCTCACACTCGATCCGCCGCATCGCGTAGTCCCCGGACACCAGCGCGTGCGTCACGCGGGTATCGATGACGACAGCGGCCACGCCCACGCCGCCGGGATGGAACGGCACGTGCGTTATCTCACGAGTCGCGCAGTCCAGCAGCATCGCGTGCCCCTTCCTGCACAGCAGCGCGGCGGACTGGTCGATGATCCCGGTAGGCGCGCCGACGAACTCGTTCTCCGCTCGCTTGGCGATGGCCGCCAGCGCGGGCCGGTCCACGGAGACGCCGGACAGCGAGCACAGGGCCAGGGCCACCGAGCACTCCAGCGCGGCGGACGACGACACCCCCGCGCCCACCGGCAGGTCGGAATCGATATCGATCGACGCGCCGGCCACGTCAAGGCCGGATGAGCGCAGCGCCCACGCGACGCCGGCCGGATACGCCGCCCACCCGGTCACGGCCCCGGGGGCGAGCGCTTCGAGGGCGACCGTGACCGGCTCGTCCGGCACCTGCTTGGAGCGAAGCACGAGCAGCCCGTCGGGGCGCGCCTTAGCTGTAGCCGTTACCCCCTGCGCCAGTGCGAACGGCAGCACGAAGCCCTCGTTGTAGTCCGTGTGCTCGCCCATCAGGTTGGCCCGCCCGGGCGCGAACCATCGTCCCCAGGTCACGGAAGAACCCGGTCATACGGAGCGGATCCGTGCTTCGCGTTCACCGCGCGCCCTCTCAAATCGCCTCCCTGATGGTCCGGGCGGCGAACTCCGGCAGGACGTCGTTGGACCATACGCCCGCGCCGGACTCGGTACCCGCCAGGTACTTCAGCCGGCCAGCGGCCCGCTGCGGTGACATTACATCGAGGTGCAGTGCGAACCTAGCCCTGGCGTCGCGGCTGACGTGACCGGGCGGGCACTGCTGCCAGGCCGCGATGTACGGCAGCGGCGAACCGAAGACGGCATCCAGGGCCCGCAGTACCGCCAGGTACAGCAAGCCGAAGGCGTCCCGCTGTGCGTCGCTCAGCGATGGCAGGTCAGGCACCCGGGGCAGGGCGTAGATCCGCACCTGGTACGGCCAGCGCGCGGCGGCCGGGACGCACGCGAGCCAGTGCTCGTTCCTGGCGACGATCAGGTCGTCCGCGCCGGCCGCTGCCGCTATCTGGTCGGCGAAGAGGTCACCGCCGTCCCGCTGTGCGTAGCTGTCGATCGAATCGCACAGCCGCACGACGCGCGGCGAGACGAACGGGAGGGCGTAGACCTGCCCGTGCGGGTGGTGCAGCGACACGCCGATCTGCTCTCCACGGTTCTCGAAGCAGTACACGTGCCAGACGTCCGGCAGCTCACTGAGCACGGCGGTCCTGTCGATCCACGCGGCGAGAACGGTCCGCGCCCGCTGCTCGGAGAGCGTCGCGAACGATGCCTCGTGCTCGTCGGCGTAGCAGATCACCTCGCACCGGCCCTTGCCGCGCGGCAGTGCCGGAAACCTGTTCTCGAAGACGGCGACATCGTAGCCTGGCGCGGGGATCTCGGTGGCGCGACCGGGCCCGGACGGGCACAGCGGGCATTGCTCGCCGGCGGGCAGCAGGGTGCGGTCTTGGCGGGCGGGCGAGATCAGCACCCACTCACCGGCGAGCCAGTCCATGACAAGCTCCGGCTGCGGCCCTGTCGCGGCGGGCAGTTCACGACTATCGGCGAAACGCGCGCGTCCGGAATCGGGCGTTTCGTCGTAATAAATGATCTCGCGTCCGTCTGCCAGCCGCGTACTGGACTTCCAGATGCGTGTCGACCCCACGGGACGGATACGCTATCCCGTTTAGACTTCGCGGCGTGAGCAAGGTCGTCCTGGACGTCGTGATCGTCCTTGTCATCGTGTCCATCGGCGGGTTCTTCGCGGCCGCGGAGATGTCCCTCGTGTCGCTGCGTGAGGGCCAGGTACGGTCGCTCGCCAAGCGCGGTAAGCGCGGCGCGAAGGTGGTGCGGCTGGCATCCGATCCCAACCGGTTCCTGTCCGCCGTGCAGATCGGGGTGACGCTTGCCACGCTGGTATCGGGCGCGTTCGGCGCGGACACGCTCGCCGGACTGCTGCGCGGCTGGTTCGTCCGCGAGGGCCTGGCCAGCGACGTGGCTTCATCGCTGGCCTTCGCGGTCGTCACCGTCTGCATCACTTTCGTCAGCCTGGTGCTCGGCGAACTGGCGCCCAAGCGGCTCGCGTTGCAGCGGACGGTGCCGATCGCGCTCTTCGCCGCGCCGACCCTGGACGTCATCGCCCGGCTGGCGCGGCCGGTGGTGTGGCTGTTGTCGGTGTCCGTCAACCTTGTCGTCCGGATCCTCGGTGGCGACCCCAGGCAAGGCCGCCAGGCGATGACCGAGCAGGAGCTGCGTGACCTGGTGACCGGCACTCAGGCCTTGTCCGCGGACGAGCGCCGGATCGTGGGTGAGGTCTTCGACGCGGGCAAGCGGCAGCTCCGCGAGGTCCTGCTGCCACGCACCGAGGTGGAGTTCCTCGCGGCAGGCACCACGGTCGGCGAGGCGGCGCAGATCGCCGCGAGCGTCCCGCACTCCCGGCTGCCGGTCTACCAGGGGTCCTACGACAACATCATCGGATTCGTGCATATCAGGGACCTGTTCGGCCCGGCCGCCCCGGCCCGGTCGGCGCTGGTGGACGAGGTGGTGCGCCCGATCAAGTTCGTGCCCATCAGCAAGACAGTGCTCTCCGCGCTGTCGGAGATGCGCCGGGAGCGCATGCATATGGCGATCGTGGCCGACGAGTACGGCGGCACGGCAGGCATCGTGACCCTTGAGGACCTAGTCGAGGAGCTGATCGGCGATATCAGGGACGAGTACGACATCGGTGCCGCGCCCGCGACCAAGCTGCCGCAAGGCGAGGTCGAGGTGGACGGCCTGCTCAACCTGGACGAATTCGCCGAGCAGACCGGCATCAGGCTGCCCGAAGGCCCGTACGAGACGGTGGCCGGCTTCGTCCTGGCTTCTCTCGGCGAGCTTCCCGAGGCCGGCGCATCGGTCACGCTCCCCGGCCACACGATAACCGTCACGGAAATGGACGCTCGCCGGATCGCCCGCCTCCGCGTCACTCCGCTGCCAGAGCCGGGTCCAGAGCCGGTAGCCGAGCCGGCCTCAGGCGCGGCCGAAAGCGCCTGACCTAGCTTGCGCGTCCGAGAAATGCCAGCAGACGCTCTCCCGGGCGGGCCTTGAGGTCCGCGGGGAGCGGTTCGCTGAACAGGCCCGCGCGGGTGCCGCCGGGGATCAGTGCGGGTGCGGCGCGCAGCAGCGGACCCGCCAGAGCATCCGGGATGGGCCGGGGCGTGCCGCACGCCGTGAAGATGTCCCAGCCGTGCACGCTGACCTCGATCGCCCCCGCGCAGGTGAGGGCCGTCTCGGTCATGTCATGGCCGGCGACGGTGATGGGCCGGTCCACCGGAGCGGCCCGAATCGCGCTGAGCAGCCGGCCGCACCTGACCCGCATGCCTGCCGGTTCCGCGTCCGGTTCGCCGGCCGCGGGCGCGAGCAGCAGGATGCCGTGGTTAAGTCCCTCGGCGAGCGCGTCGAGGGACTCGCTGAAGTGGCTGAGCAGCATCCCGAGGTTCCAAGCCGTGCATGGGGTGGGCCTGGCCAGCAGCGGCGGCGTCACGAGGTCGGCGCCTGGCAGCGCGTACGCGATCGCCTCCCCTAGCAGGTCCCGCCCCGTCCCGCCGCAGCTCACCGGATGCCGCCGGCGGCCCTGGCTGACCCTGCCTGTTGCGGTAGGGCGGTGTGCAGCGTCTGGGGGAGCCCGAATGCCGGGAACAGCCCGGCGTCGAGGAACAAGACGAGGCGCGCGATCTGTCCGCCGGCGATCTCGAGCACCTGAATGGCGTGGGCGCGCCACTCGTTATCGTCGTCGCGCATGTAGGTGGCGAATGCGGGCTGGCCGTTGGCTTCGACTCCGATCAGCCTGAAGCGCCCAGGCTCGGTCAGCACGTGCGCCCCCAGGAACCTGCCGACCACGTCTGCTCCGGTGAACCAGCGGGTCAGTGGCGGCATCTCCGCGATGACGTCAGCCCGCAGCAGGGAGACCAGCGTGCCGAGGTCAGCGTCCTGGAAGGCGGCCGCGTAGCGGCTCGCCAGGTCACGGGCCTCACGGCCGGGCGGCTCGGTGATCTCATCCGGGTCCGGGAGATTCTGTTCAAGCCGGGCTCGGGCGCGACGCAGGGAGCTGTTGACGGCCGTCGTGGTCATGCCGAGCAGCCGCGCGGTGTCCGCAGCCGGCCAGTCGAGCACGTCGCGCAGGATCAGCACGGCGCGCTGCCGGGCGGGCAGGTACTGCAGCGCCGCGACCAGGGCCAGCCGCATTCCGGCGCGGGCGGCGACGACGGCGGCCGGGTCCGCCGTCGCGGTGTCATGCGACGAGGTCGGGAATGGCTGCAGCCACGGCACGTCAAGAGCCGGGGCGGCCGGGACGGCGCCCGGATCGCTGGACGGCGGCTCAAGCCCTGACGGCAATGGCCGGCGGGACCGACGCTCGATGTCGTTCAGGCAGACGTTGGTGGCGATCCGGTACAGCCAGGTGCGCAGCGACGAGCGGCCTTCAAAGGTGCCGTACGAGCGCCAGGCGCGCAGGAAGGTCTCTTGCGCGAGATCTTCGGCGTCGTCGGCCGAGCCAACCATGCGATAGCAGTAGGCGACCATCTCGGCTCGCAACGGCGCGGCGAGGCGCTCGAACTCCTCGCTGTGCGTCATGGCACCTCCGGTAGATCCGAGTCGAGGGCGACGCGGCAGCGCTTCCCTGCATGGTTAGACCCCTCCGGCCCCGAAAAGTCGTCGGCCGGCCGACGGCGATTGCCGCGGCCGCGGATTCTCTTGCCAGGTTCGGTCGTGCGGTACCCCGTCGAGTGACCTAGCGGCAAGCGGTTGCGCGCTGTGAAGAAAAGTAACTCACCGTCATATACGCTCATTGGCATCCCGGCATTCGGGTCGAGTCGGGAGAATGCGCCCTCATCCGGGTCGCGGGCGCTGTGGTGTTCTTCCGAGAGGCGACATCGCGCTGCTGAAGGGAACTGAGAGTGGAAATCCTGGCGTTCGATCGCGGCTTTGATCGCTCTTCTTTCAGCTGCGGCAAGCCGGATCTGGACGACTGGTTGAAGACAAAGGCTGGTCAGCAGGAACGAGCCAATTCCTCATCTGGTTGACCTGTACGTCTCAGAGACGTACAATCGGGCTGTACCCGGCAGAAGGAAGCGCCAGACATGTCCGAAGCCAAGTCCGCACGCATCAATCTGCGGTTGAGTCCCGAGTCCCATGAGATGATTCGGGCGGCCGCCAGTGTGCAGCAGCAGGACCTGACGTCTTTTGTCCTGGGAGCGGCCATGGAACGTGCACGCGCGGTGCTTGCCGAGGATCGGATCCTCCGGCTGACGCCACACGAAGTGAATCAGCTGGAGCGAGTACTGGACTCGGAGCCGGAGGTCGTCCCCCAGCTGAGGGCTCTCATCCGGCGGATAGGCGCGGACCGCGAGATCGCCTCAACATAGCCTGGCGACTTCACCTGCGCCGTGCCCGTTAAGAGCGCGGGCGTTGCCTAGGGGAGCTCACGACGCGGTGACCTTGCTGAGAAACGCGGTCAGGTTGGTCATGAGCCGGTCGACCTTCTCCTCGAAAGTGAGCCGCTCGGGAGGACGGCCGCCGAGGCCAACGACGGCCTTCTTGCCGCGTACGTAAAGGGAACAGGCGAGGTCGCTGCACAGGTAGTCGCCGACGGTATTGCCCTGCTGCCCGGCCCTGCCGGTCCGCGGAGCGACCATCAGGGTGACGCCACCGGTGTGACTGGTCAGGCAGATCGAGCACATGCTGGTCTTCTTCTGCAGCGGGCTGGGACCCGGGCAGCGCAGCGTGATGGCCACCAGCCGGCCGCCAACCGGGGCGGCCAGGTAGGCGCGCTCGGGTGACTGGGGGTCCCGCCAGCCGAGGAAATCCATCTCCTCCCAGGGGCGGAGCCCCAGGTCACGCGGGACATTCAGCCGCTTCGCCTCGCCCTTGCTGCAGTTCACGAACGCGGCTCGGATCTCTTGCTCGGTCAGCGGCTGCATGCGACGCAGGCTAGCCCAGGCCGCACCCCCACCCAAATCAATTTGCCGTTGCGGGCCGTGCGCGCGGCGCTGAGACGCCCCAGCGGATAGCGCTCACCACCACATGGCCGGCCGGGCGCGCGAGGACTGCGTCCGCCAGCGGGAGGCTCGGGATCCTGAGCTCGCGTCTGGCCCAGGAGGGCAGCAGGGCGACGGCCGCCCCAGCCAGCCCTCCGTACACCGGGCGCAGCGCCAGCGGAAGCGGCGGTTCCCGCAGCAGGAAACGGGCCGCCTCCCATGCCTGCGGCGTTCCGGCGAGTTCGCGGCGATAGCGGCTGATGGTGGCGCCGACCTCGGCCTCGGTCCGGGGCGGGGCGGGCACGCCCAGCTCAGCGGCGATCAGCGCCATGTCCGCCACGTAGCCATCGCGGGCCGCCTGGCCGAGGGGATGCCCGCCGTACACGTCGTAGGCGCGCAGGAAGGCATAGATCTCCGCGGTGTGCACCCAGCTCAGGAGATGCGGGTCAGCGGCCGCGTAGGGCCGGCCGTCCGGCGCGGTTCCGGTGACGTGCTCGTGGATGGCGCGGACCTTGGCTATCGCCGCCAGCGCGTCTTCCCGGCGGCCGAGCGTGGTGGCGGCGATGAAGCGCCTGGTCCGCTGCAGCCGTCCCCAGGGGTCCTGCTTGTAGTCCGAGTGATCGGCGACAGCCGCCATCGCCAGCGGGTGCAGCGACTGCATCAGCAGGGCGGCGATTCCGCCCACGAACATCGAGCAGTCCTCGTGCACCAGTCGGATGGGGCGGTCTGCGGCGAACCAGCGGTCCGCATCCGCTACCCGGGCGGGCGGGCTTGACGCCCCGTCCCGCGGCCCGGCGACCCGCTCGATGATGGCGTCCCCGATCCGCCTGCGCAGGACGTCGGTAACCGGCATACCCGGAGAACGCTGCCCGCTGCCCGCCGATTTCCGATCCGCTGCGGAAGGCGATGGCGGCGCTGGCCGCAAGGGCTCGCTCGCCCGCGAGCGACCGCACAGAGCCAACTAGACTAGGCCGTTGCACAGGGAAACTCCCTGCTGGAAGGGGCTGATGTGTCCGGGCCTGCTGGGTTTGACACCGTTCTGGTCGTTGA
>Ga0123356_10002460_pt1 | contig 19773 bp, 11 predicted proteins | sample TergutEmb28metaG_2_FD_92546 | JGI IMG/M metagenome (GOLD analysis project Ga0123356, IMG submission 92546) | Embiratermes neotenicus P3 segment gut microbial communities from Petit-Saut dam, French Guiana - Emb289 P3 | ecosystem: Host-associated > Arthropoda: Insects > Digestive system > Gut ...
ACGGCGGTACCGGACTTGGACTTGCCATTACAAAACATCTGGTGGAAATGATGGGCGGTTCCCTTGAGGTCGCAAGTACTTTGGGAGTAGGCAGCAAGTTCAGTTTCGAGCTTACGTTCGAGACACTAAGTAAAAATAAAATAAGCCCGATCGAATCCCGGATAGTCTTTAACGAGTTTCAAAAGCCGACATTTGAAGGCGAGATCCTTTTGTGTGAAGACAATACAATGAATCAGCAGGTAATCTGCGAGCATCTGGAAAGAGTCGGGCTCAAAACAGTTGTTGCCGATAACGGGCAGATCGGTGTTGATATGGTCGACAAGCGGATCAAATCGGGTGAAAAACAATTTGACCTGATTTTTATGGATATACATATGCCGGTCATGGACGGTCTTGAAGCCGCAAAAAAAATCACAAAGCTGGATCCCGAAATCCCGATAGTAGCGATGACGGCTAATATAATGTCCCATGAACGTGAATTATACAAGCAGAGCAATATGGTCGGTTATGTCGGGAAACCGTTTACATCGCAAGAGCTGTGGCGCTGCCTGATGGAGTTTTTTACACCACTGTACTGGAAAACCGAGGACAGTGCAAAAAGCTTGATGGCGGACGAAAAACTTAAGCAGAAACTGATCCGTAACTTCCTTGAAAAAAACAAGGAAAAATATAAAGAGATAGAAGAAGCAATAGCCGGCGATGATATAAAACTGGCACACAGACTTGTGCATACTTTAAAGGGTAATGCCGGTCAGCTTAAAAAAACATCCCTGCAAAAAGCTGCCGAGGATGTCGAAAACAATCTTACCGGCGGTAAAAATAATGTACTCCCGGAGCAAATGAGCCTGCTGGAAACAGAACTAAAAACTGCATTATCCGAACTGGAGCAGCAAATAGGGGAGATGCCGGCCGCGGATCCCGGCGCAGCGGAAAAAGAACCGGCAGCAGTTGATACCGCCGCCGCAAAGGAACTGTTTATCATATTGGAACCTCTGCTGAGAGACAATAACTCGGACTGCCTTGAACTGACCGACGATCTGGCAAAAATTCCGGGCTGTGAAAACCTGATCCGCCTGATAGAAAACTTCGACTTCGACCTCGCCGCCGAAGAACTCGCTAAATTGATGGCATAAAATAACTATTTACACGGTCAAGCAGGGTTATCGTCAGCTCTGCTTTTTCTATTACATCGACAGCTCCGGATTCCCGGATGCGTGATAAAATGTCCTCGTCTATGTAGCCTGTCAGAAACAGGACGGGGATGTCTTTCCATTCGGGGTTTTCTTTTAACCCGGCGATCGCTTCGAAACCGTTTGTTTCGGGCATTTCTATATCCAGGATTATCATATCTGGCATTTTTTTTGCCAGAAGCTCAAACATCTTCCGGGCCGACGACATGGTAAGTACCCGGTAATCATCCTCCAGAGCAGATGCCGCTACGGTGAGAATGGAATCCGTATCGTCAACAAGAAAAATAAGCTTACTCATAAATAAATACCTCTACTTTACGGAGCACTAAAACTTGTCCTTTGCGTTTGCTGTTCTTATGCGGCGGCGTGTGATGTAGTCGGCAAGGACTTCCGCTACTTTTTTGCGCAGGACCACTTCATCAATGGGTTTGACGATGAATCCGCTTGCCCCGATGGTTGTGGCAACGGAGACATTGTCGATCGTTCCTTCCGAGGTCAGAAAAACGATAGGAGTGTCTTCATGGTCCGAATGACTCCGTATCAAAGGAACAAGTTCAAAACCATGCAGCACCGGCATATGACAGTCCAAAAGAAACATGTCCGGAGTGACCCTGCTCAGTACATCCTTTATAGCCTGCGGCTGCGGAAGTGTATATACTTTATAGTCGTCACCCAGAATAAGGTTAACTGCCTGTAAAATTGCGGGATTATCATCAACGGCAAGGATGATCGGTTTGTTTGCGTTTTTCCGGTGCGGGTCGAGATGAGATTCGATACATTCGATCAGCTTTTCATTTATGACAGGTTTTGTTATAAAGTCGACCGCACCGAGGCTCATTCCCTTTGTTACGCTTTTTCTGTCTGTTTTATTACCCGTAAGAAATATAACGGGGATATAATCATACCGCTTATCCGCTTTGAGCTGACAGATAATGTCAAAACCCGAACTGTCGGGCATCTGGATGTCGAGCAATATCATCTCCGGTGTTATTCTCTCAAGAAGTTCAAAGAGAATCTCACCGCTTTGTGCAGGGTATATCTCATAATTATTTTTAAGTCTCTCCTTAAGAGTCGTAAGAACATAGTTGACATCATCAACTATGATGATTTTTCTTCTGGGTGTTGTCATGATATTACCACTCCTCCAGTTATTTAATCCGCTTCTGAAAGCAACTCGATGATTTTCGGAAACTGCATCAGATCCGCATGCCTCCGAAGCCGGACTATCAGCTCGCCGTTTGTTTCATATTGATACTTTTCCAACTGTGTCAATAACGAATCAACATCATCCATACTGTAATCTCTGCAGGCGATGATCAGTTTGGCGAGTAACACTTCCTCGGGTTTATTTCTTTTCTCTTTGGGATGTTCGGACTCTATTTCCGCGATCATGGCATCTATATCACCGATGAACTTAAATGCAGATTTTAAGAATTCCGGGTGATTTTTATTTATGAAATCCAAATCGCCCCGATTTGCAGCTTCTTCAAGGTCTTCGGCGTTTTGTCCGACCCCGCGGGCATTGATGTCATAGCTTGCCCCCTTGATGCCGTGAACTTTGATTTTGTATTCATTAAGCCCGTCCCCGCTAAAAGCTTCGATCTGCTCAAGCATAACTCTTGTGCTTGCGGCATATGAGCGTAATGCCTTTATATAAATATGCCCGGCACCGTCATAACGTTCCAAACCCCTGGCGATATCAAGCCCCTCGACGGCTTTGCTATCGAACATTGAAACAGGTGCCGGCACAGATTCTGCGCTTTCTTTCAATTTACCGGCAAATGAAGCAGCAATACCCAGCGCTTCTTCAAATTCGCTGTGGACAACAAACTCTCTGATTTTTTCGGCAGCACTTTTTATTTCTCCCGAAGAAATATCAAGAGATGCGATTTCTTCCATTACTCCTTTTCTGTCGTAATCTTCACACATACCGATGATCTTATTAAACTTTTCCAGCAGAAGCTCTGCGTTCCCCACACCTCCGCCGGTAATACCTTCGCCGGGAACACCGGCGCTGCCGTTTTCTTCAAGTTCTTTTTGTATAGCGTGTAAAGATGCAATAAATCCCGGTGTTTCATTCTCCAGCAGGGTTGTATCATTATCACGCCCGCCGTCCTCAAGTTTGGCCGAGAGATCGGAAAGATCTTTTTCTCCGATACATCCGAATATACTTTTAAGGCCGTGAACGGCTGTGGTATATCTTTTTAATAAATCCGGATCATTAAACCATCCGGGTTTTTCACATGTTTTATCCAGAATTTCCGCGGCCTTTTTAATATCATTTTTAAATGATTGCATAAGCATCGGATCATTATCCGGGAATACGAGCTTACTGCTTTTTTCTTCCCTGGAGTCCATTTGTTTTTTTGCGGCTTCGAGAACTTCCTTGGGCTGCTTATCCCGTATCAGCTTAACAAGAACCGAATCCAGCTGACGTATATCTATCGGTTTTGATATAAACTCGTCGAAGCCGTTTTGAAGGAACATTTCGGCCTGACCTGCCATCGCATTGGCGGTCAATGCGACGATGGGACGGTTGTAACCAAGCGCGCGTATATGTTTTGTCGCTTCGATACCGTCCATCTCCGGCATCATATGATCCATAAAAATTACGTCGTAAGAGTTTCCGTTTTGGATCTTTTCCAAAGCCTCCAGACCGGTGACGGCAGTTTCAAGAGTAAGTTTATACGGTTCCATAAACCTGACGGCAACAAACAAATTTGTATCCGTATCATCGACGATCAGGACACTTCCATACGGCATCGGCTCACGAATCAGTTCATCCGTGCTTTTTGAACCAAGCTTTATATGTTTAAACTGTCTGAGGTCATCCGCCGATTTTTTCCCGAGTTTATTTGCATCCGTTGTCCCCTGAGGCAGCTGTATGGTCACCGTGGTACCAACACCGGGTTCACTTTCGACATCCACATCACCGTCCATGAGGTCTACCAGACGGCGCATGATGGGAAATCCCAACCCCGTACCCTCGATAGAGCGGTGAGCGGTTTCATCAAAACGTGTATACTCGTCAAAAAGTACATCCAGCTGTGCTTTTGACATGCCATAACCGGTATCCTTTACACTTATTATAAGTGTAAAGGCGTTATCATCAAGTCCGTATTCATAATTAAAAGACAGGGTGACCTTACCGGACTCGGTATACTTAAAAGCATTTGAAAGCAAATTGTTCAGGATTTGTTTTATACGCAGCTCATCACCGACAAGATTTGCGGGGATCGTATCATCTATTTCAAGCACAAACTCGATCGGTTTTAAATCGATCCGCATAAGGTACAATTGGACGGTGTCGTTTATCATATTTGCGATCCTGTATTTTGTCGGTAAAATATCAAGCTTGCCGGCTTCGATTTTTGAAAAATCCAGGATGTCGTTTATGAGATTAAGGAGCATTTCGCTCGATGCGTTTATTCTGCCAAGCCCGTCGGCGACTTCATCGGCGGTTCTTTCCTTGTTTTGAAGCAGAACATTGGTGATCCCCATGATCGCATTCATCGGTGTGCGGATCTCATGGCTCATATTGGCCAAAAATTGCGATTTGGACTCATTTGCGGCTTTTGCAATCAAAGCGGCGCTTTCCAGATCACGCTGAAGATTGAGAATATGAATCTGGACCCTTACTCTGTGTTTTACGACCGTCGGGTCAAAAGGTTTGCGGATATAGTCGACGGCACCGATGGAAAAACCTTCACTTTCACTTTCGCTGTCGCCTACTCCGGATATGAATATAACGGGGATATCACGGGTCACATCGGACCTTTTAAGCTCCGCGAGCACCTCAAAGCCGTTCATGCCGGGCATTATGACATCAAGCAGTATAAGATCGGGTTTAGCCTCATGCGCCTTGTTAAGCGCCGGTCTGCCGTCCTTGACAGCATAAATCGTATACTCCGGCTTTAATATGTTCGCAAGCTCCATAAGATTTGACGCATCATCATCAACAATAAGCAGGCTGTTTTTTTTCTTCATACTTTTTATACTCACTCCTTATCGGGTGAATCTGTCGTTTGCTGTTTTTATTTCATCACTTATTTTATTAAAAGCCTCCGCGATGGCAGGATCAAAATGACTTCCGGCATCCTCCATAATGATCTGGACTGCTTTATCATGTGAAAAAGCCTTTTTATACGGCCGGTCCGAAACAAGAGCGTCATAAACATCGATAACAGCCATTATACGCCCGTGAAGCGGGATATTCGATCCCGAAAGTCCGTGCGGATAACCTGTACCGTCCCATTTCTCGTGATGATATGCGGCAAACAGCATCGCATTTTCCAGAAAGCCGTCATCACCGGTACGTTCTGTCATTTGCTCGATCATCCGTCTGCCTACCTCCGGGTGGGACTGTATAATCAAAAATTCCTCTGATGTCAGCCTGTCCGGCTTATTAAGTATCGTATCGGGGATCGCGATTTTTCCTATGTCGTGAAGGCGTGCCGAAGATATAACGGAATCAAAATTCCATTCCTTCATTTCATCCCCGTAAACCTCCTGTGAGATCATTGCGTCGACGAGTATGCTCATATACATCGATGTGCGGTCGATATGCCCGCCTGTATTTGAATCCCTGTTTTCAACTACATCCGCCAGAGTGTATACGATGCCGTTTTTTAATCTCTCAAGCTGTTCGGTGCGGCGTGCAAGCTGCTCTGTCCGGTGGGCGAGCTGTCTGGTACGCTCGCGTACCAGCTCATCGATATCAAGGTGCTTTCTGATACGGTTGAGTAATACCGGTTTTGTAAACGGTTTCATGATAAAATCGACGGCTCCAAGCTCAATACCGTCGGCTTCGCTTTCCGCGTCGGACAACCCCGTCAGAAAAATGACGGGTATTTCTTCGAAATTATCATTGCTTTTAAGTATTTTGATTGCTTCAAAACCGTTCATTTCCGGCATTTCGATATCCAGAAGGATCATATCCGGCTTGAACTTTTTAAGAGCTTCAAACATTTTTGCGGCCGAGGTCAGTGCTATCACCCTGTATTGGTCAACCAGCGCGTCTTCGGCAGCGGTCAGATTTGTTTCATTATCATCAACGATGAAGATGATGTTTTGTTTTATCTCGCGCTTTTGTTCGCGTTTTTTCTCACTTGGCATTTGAAAAACACAAACCTTGTTGCGTCCTTTGTTTTTTGCGTCATATAGTGCCATATCCGTCCATGATACAAACTTGTCGATCGAACCGCGCTGCCCCGGCTTGTGTGTATTTACACCGATGCTTATGGTGATCCTTGTACCGGTTCCGTCGGAGGTGGGGATTTTCATGCTTTCGGCTTGCTTGCGCATGATTTCGGCGACTTCGACCGCTCCTCTTGATTCGGTGTTCGGCAGAAGTACGATAAACTCTTCGCCGCCCCAGCGCGCAGCGAAGTCGGCGGGACGCTTAAGCGAGGTGTTGAACATTTCCGCAACTGCCACCAATGCGGCATCGCCCTGCTGATGACCGTATCTGTCGTTATATTTTTTAAAATGGTCTATATCGATCATCAGGCTACTGATCGGTGTATGATCGCGAAGGGATCTGTCCCATTCCTCGTTTATCCTCATTTCAAAACTGCGTCTGTTTGGTAAACCGGTCAGCTGGTCTATCATACTCAGATGCTGGATTCTGCGGAATTGTGTAAGTAATTGTATTTGATGACTTACTCTGAGTCTGACAAGAGACTCGTTTAAAGGTTTATGTATATAATCCACGGCTCCCGTGGCAAGACCTCTTATTTCGGCTTCACGGTCTGTAGCTCCCGTTATGAAGATGACGGGGATATCACAGGTCTTTTCATTTTCCTGTAAATATTGGAGTACCTCAAACCCGTTCATATCGGGCATTATTACATCCAGCAGTATTAAATCCGGGACAGCTTCTTTCGCTTTTTCCAGAGCCGCCGATCCGTCCTTAACGGTATAGATCTTATAATCAGCCGTAAGTATACTGGCGAGCTCCATAAGTGTTGCGGTATCGTCGTCAACGATCAAGATGCTGTTTTTCTCATCCATCCTTAATGTTACTTCCTCTCTTATTCATTACCCTCCGCGAGTTGCTTTCTTAAAATGATAAGTGATTCAAGCGCAGGTTCGAAATCAAAGTTTTTCAGCTGCTTTATCAGAGTTTCACTTCCCGGTATCGTATGCAGATCATTAATAAGGGAAACGCATTCGACGTTACTTTCCCGGAGTAATGCCTCCAGCCTTCTCATCAGCTTATGGGTTGTCGAGTTGTCGGGTGATTCGGGATTTTCCGTTTCCCAGCCGACCGGCTCTATATATCTAAGCAGACAACTTATCAAATCAACCGATGTAAACGGTTTTCCCAGACATTCCTTCATCCCGGCTTCGATATATCCGGCTACATCATCGGGCATGATATTTGCTGTCATTGCGATGATGGGGACTAGCGGGTCGATCTCAATAATTTTCTTCGTTGCTTCAATACCGTCCATCTCCGGCATATGAACATCCATAAATATGATATCAAACTGTTTTTCTCCGTTATCCTTCCGGTTTTTTACCATGTCAAGACCGATCCTGCCGTTTTCCGCAATATTTACAATCAAACCGTAGCGGGTGAGATATTCGGATGCGACCTGTCTGTTCATAACATTGTCTTCACAAAGGAGCACTTCACCTTCAAAGAGTGGTTTGCTGTCTTCGAAAAATAACGGTGTCCGCTCTTCCGCACCACAGGGTTTTTCAAAATCAAACGTAAGCTCAAAACTGAAGCTGCTGCCTACGCCCGGTTTACTGCTGACATGAATCTCTCCGCCCATCAGTTCGACAATACTTCTGGATATCGTCAAACCAAGCCCCGAGCCGCCGTATTTGCGTGTATTTCCGGAATCCGCTTGTGTAAAAGGTTCAAAAATGATCTCGATCTGTTCGGGGGTCATGCCGATACCGCTGTCGGTTACTTCAAAAAATACAGTTACAAAACTATCGGTCACATTTTTTGCAAGCATTTGAAATTCAACTACTCCGGAGCTTGTAAATTTTATGGCGTTGGAAAGAAGATTGATAAGGACCTGACGCAGTCTGCCGGGATCACCCAGAAAAGTATCTTTAATGGCGGGATCCGAGTAGAAATTAAACATCAGCCCGTGTTCCGTTGCTTTTGGTAAAAACATCGATTTGCAATCCTCGACTACATCATTTATGTCAAATGGTGTTTCCATCAGTTCGATTTTTCCGGACTCGATGCTTGTCACATCCAGGATATCGTTTATGATGTGCAGCAGCCATTTCGAACTTTCCATGATCTTGTCGAGATATCCTTTTGTCCTTTGAGAAATGCTGTCGTCCAAAGCCAGCTCGGTGAATCCGACGATACCGTTCATCGGGGTCCTCAGTTCATGACTCATATTTGCCAGAAATATCGTTTTTGCAGCGGTTTTTTCGCGCACTTTGATTTCAAGATTATCTGCATAGTCCTGCAGCGCTTCGCGGCTCTCGATCAAATCACGTTTCTGCTGGTCTATCAGAAGCTGATTTGCGATACGCCGGATCAGAAGAGGTCCGGAAAACGGCTTTGTTATATAGTCTGACGCACCGAGATCGAGTCCCTCCATTTCACTTTCCTCGTCGTTTTTGGCTGTCAGAAATATAACGGGTATCGATGAATAACGTGAATCGGCTTTTAATATTTTTATCGCTTCGTATCCGTTCATTTCCGGCATATTTACGTCAAGTAAAATCAGGTCGGGAGTAAACTTCTCCAAAAGATTAAAGAGCTTGGCGGCCGAAGGGGCGGGAAAAACCTCGTAATACGGTTTCAGCAGGTTTCTTCCGACCGACAGATTTGCCGCGTTATCATCCACAATAATGAGCTTTTTATGTACTTCTTTTGAATTTTGCTTCCCGGAGCTGATCAAGTCCATGTATATATCTTTAGCTAAGTTTCCCATTTTCACGCTCCTTTTTCTCCAGTTCTTCTGCGATCTCATCAAAGTTTGCCTGTTCCACGTTTATGCGGAGCCACTCCACAAGTTCTCCGCCGGCTTCATAACTGAACTTTATAAGCTCCGCGACAGCCTCATCCACACCGTTCATATCGTAGTTTAAACATGCCTCACGGAGTTTTTTGAGTACACCCCGGTCCGGCGAATCTTTTTTTGGTTTGATGTCATTTTGCCGGACCTCTTTTAAAAGCTCTTCAATATTCCGTATCAAAGACCATGTTGTTTCCAGAAAAAACTTGTTGCTCGAAACTACGTAATCATAATTACCTGCTCTTGCAGCTTTTTCCAATGCCTCCGCCATATCTCCGACCCTGTCCGCAAAAATTGCCCGGCTCGAACCCTTTATACCGTGAGCGATGGTTTCATATTCAGCAAGCCGGGTTTTGCTTTTGGCATCCTCTCTTGCGGATTCCAGCAAAGCGGGAGTGTTTCCCGCAAAGGAAGCAAGTACATCAAGATACGCATCGCGGTCTCCGCTGAAACGGCCCAAACCTTTTACGATATCCATGCCGGAAATCTCTTTACTGTATAACAGCATGTCTACTGCGTTGTCCCCGGCAGGCTGCCGGATATCTTCTCTGTTATCATTAATATACAGCTTTTCCTGTTCTTTGTCACGCACCCATTCACGGATCACCGAATCCAACCTGCTTATTTCTATCGGTTTTGATATAAATGCCTGAAAACCGTTGTTTAAAAACATTTCCTCGTTGCCGACGATAGCATTTGCCGTAAGTGCTATGATCGGGATGTTTTTTGCATAATCGGTGCCTATTTCGCGTATCTTTTTTGTTGCTTCTATACCGTCCATTCCGGGCATCATATGATCCATAAAAATCGCATTGTAGTGTACTCTACTGTCCGACATGGCTTCAACAGCTTCAAAACCGCCGGTCACACAATCTATTTGCATATGATATGGTTTCATAAGACCCTTTGCGACATCGAGATTTGTTGCCACATCGTCAACGAGCAGTACCCGGGCATAAGGAAGGCTTATCAATGAGAGTGCACCGACATGCCGCCGTTTCTGGGCGGAATAACTCAGACATTTTAAGCTGGTAATAACATCGGGGTCGATAAGTGTGTCGGTGATATGTTTTTGGAGCAGCTGCACCGAAAAGACACTTCCTTTACCGTATTCGCTTTCCGCCGTTACCTTGCCGTCCATCAGGATCGCAAGCCTGTTTGTTATGGACAGTCCCAGTCCTGTCCCTATGATTTTACGGTTGGTTTCCGTATCAAGCTGTACATAATCGGTAAAAAGGTTTTCCATGTCTTCTTCCCTGATCCCGATACCTGTGTCTGTTACCGTAAAACCGAGCCATATATTATCATCCGTACGGGTGCATGTTACTTCAAGCTTTACAAATCCTTTTAAAGTATATTTGAAGGCGTTTGCCAGCAGGTTTGACAGTATTTGTTTTATACGCAGCTCGTCTCCGTAAAGCCGGGTCGGAATATTTTCTCCGATATCCAATATAAACTCGATAGGCTTGTCACTCCTGTGCAGAATGCTTTGAGCAACAGAATCGTTTATCATACTGGGGATATCATATCCGGTCGGAACCAGCTCGAACTTGCCCGATTCGATCTTTGAGATATCAAGAATATCATTTACCGTACCAAGCAGTGTGGCACCGGCATTATTTATTTGTTCCAGTCTGTAATGGTTTTCACTGCTCAGATCATTTGTGCTTAAAATTAAATCGGACAATCCGATGACGGCGTTTAAAGGCGTTCGTATCTCATGGCTCATATTTGCAAGAAAAGCACTTTTTGCCTTGTTGGCCTCCTCAGCCTGGACACGCAGCTTTTCCGTATTTATAAGGGCATTTCTTTCATCGGTTATGTCTATTGCCGTACCGGTGACACGAATCGGGTTTCCGTTATCGTCGCGGATGGTTTCACCGTTGGCACGGATATATGCAACTTCGTTGTTTTTTTTGATAACACGGTATTCTATGTTGTATGGTGTTTTACCGGTAGTGTCCATGATGTGGGCCGATATTGCCGTTGTGACCCTATCATAGTCTTCGGGGTGCAGACATTTATGAAAGCTGCTTATCACATTCGGAAAGTCGTTTTCATCGGTATAACCCATCAGACTTCTAAACTCGTTTGACCAGTTTATGATATTTTCATTTCTGATGGGGTCCGTTTGCAAAACATCCATGTCCCATAAACCGATCCTGGCGGCTTTGATAGCCAGATCAAGTTTTGTCAGCTGCAGCTCGATTTCTTCATACATCATTTTACTCACCCCCCGAAATCTTCTCTCTCAACCTCGTGAGAGACTCCATAGCAAGGCGGAAATCCAGATTTTCTATGTTTTCCGCCAGTGATTCGCTGCCTTGTACCGACCTGAGAATATTTATATATGACAAGCTGGCGAAATTATTGTCTTTTATCATCGGTTCAAGCTCATCAAGCAGCTTAAGTGCTTCTGTGGTATCGACCGTTTCCTGCGGCTCTGCGGGTGAAGTGCTTTTTTCCGTCATTTTTTTAAATGCGTTGAAAATGATATTGAGTTCTTTATCCAAAACTTCCAGTTGTTCCGGTGTTACATAATCAACACCGGTTTTAAGCTGGTTCTTTATGGTCATAGCTGCTTTCTGCAATGCTGTTTTATCAAGCTGAGCGGCATTGCTTTTGAGAGTATGTGCAAGCCTGTGTGCAAGCTTTACATCCTGCTCTTCAAGAGCATTTTTGATACGGTCCATGATTCCTGCATTGTTTCGTAAAAAGCTCTTTATCAGCCGCTGATGCAGTTCTTTGTCGGCAAGCAGATGAACCGAAACATCTTCGTGTTTCATCTCTACGGGCTGAAGATATTTCATCAGACAGCGCCACAGCTCCTGAGATGTAAATGGTTTGCCTACTATATCCTTCATACCTTTTGAGTAATAAATATCTCTGTCATCAGCCATAACGTTTGCCGTCATTGCCACAATCGGGATATCCGGGTCGAACTCCAGAATTTGTGAAGTGGCTTCAATTCCGTCCATAACGGGCATATATATATCCATCAGGATAAGATCAAAACGTTTGCCGGTTTTTTCTTTTACATAATCAACACCGATTTTACCGTTTTCGGCAACAACCGTTTTTAATCCGACTCTTAAAAGGTGTTCACAGATGACCTGTTGATTCATTACATTGTCTTCACATAATAAAACCTCACCGCTAAACAAAGGTTTTTCAAGAGGTTCAAAATCTGCAGGTTTGATGACTCCCTGATCATCATCGGTGTTGGTGGTATTAAAACCCAGCTCAAATCTGAATTTGCTTCCAACACCCGGAGTGCTGTCTACATGAAGTAAACCACCCATCATTTCGATGATGTTTTTTGTGATAGGCAAGCCGAGACCGCTTCCGCCGTATTTACGTGTTGTTCCCGATTCCGCCTGGATAAACGGATCGAAAATGTTTTTAAGCTGTTCTTCGGATATACCGATACCGGTGTCGCTTACCTCAAACTGGATCGATACCCTGTTTCTTTCAAATCTTTTTATGACAGCCTGGACGTCTATTGTACCGGCGGTCGTGAATTTTACTGCATTTGAGAGAAGATTCATAAGTATTTGACGGAGTTTTAAAGGGTCGCCGTGCAGCCGTTTCCCGGGCAGCGGCTGGGCATAAAAGCTCATCGTAAGCTCCTTTTCAGAAGCCTTGGGCATAACGGCAGTTTGGCAGGCGGTCAGGATCTCGTCCAGATCGAACGGAATGTTTTCAAGATCCATTTTACCCGATTCGATTTTTGAAATATCAAGGATATCATTTATAAGCTCCAGCAGCCATATTGAGTTTTCAATGATTTTTTCAAGATAGTCCCTTGTTTTGATCGAAATTTCTCCGTCAAGTGCAAGCTCCGAAAAACCTATGATACTGTTCATGGGTGTGCGTATTTCGTGGCTCATGTTGGCAAGAAATTCCGACTTGGTACGGTTTGCGGTGTTTGCCTGATTTACCGCTTCATGCAGATCAAGGGTCATCAGATTGCGGTTGATGGCACTTGCCATGATAAGGCTTGCGGAACGCAGGATACTGATATCCTCCTGTGAATATTCACATTCATAACGGCTGTTGTCAAAGCTTACAAAACCCCAGAAGAAACCATGCAGATATTCGGGGATGGCAAGGATGGATTTTATGCCGGTGTATTCCGGAAGAGCTTTTTCTTCAGCCTTCATTTGAGCAGCCGGTCCGCATATATGTTTATCACGCCAGAAATCGCTAAACCAGTTCGGAGCGTCATCCGGATATGAATGCATCACACCCGAATGGACGTGAGCTCCGGTCCTTTCGCTGACGGCAATCCATTCGCTTGTCAGTTTAAAATGCAGTATGCCGTTGATAAGAAAATTCTGCCATATGCGGATACGGTCAAGATCCATACACTCCGCCATAAGCTTCATACCGTCCGGCAGAGATGTTTCAAAAGCCTCGTTGTTTTTTGCACTTAATAACACCGTTGCCATAGTATTTACTGCATTGAGTATTTTTGCCTGCTGCTCCCGTTCCTTGCTGCGCTTCAGTTGAATGAGCGGCTTTAGAAACAAGCGGCTTAAAATATTTGTTTTACCCATGCTTGAGATTATCCTCTGCAGATAATTTTACTTTACGGTATATCTAAAACGCATGTGAACGTGAATTTGGAACCTTTGCCGGGTTCGGATTCAACCCGGATATCTCCGCCCATCTTCTCAACGATACGTTTGGATAAAGCAAGTCCGATGCCTATCCCGCCGTGTTTTCTTGTAGAACTGCCGTCCGCCTGTTCAAAAATAGTAAAAAGACTTTTTTGATGTTCCTCCGAGATACCTATACCGTCGTCTTCGACCGATATTTGTAATGTTGCTTTTTTTGAATCGCTTTGCAGCAGAAGCGCATTTAGACTGATATTTCCCAGCTCCGGTGTAAACTTGACTGCATTTGCAAGCAAGTTGCCCATCACCTGCTTGAGATGTTTAAAGTCACCGATAAGTACAGGCGGGATCGACGGGTCGAGGGTTGAAGTAAAACTCTGATTTCTTTGGGATGTATTAAACTTTGCAATTTCAAGCTCCTCCCTGAACATTGAAATCACACGGAAAGGTTCATGTGCCAGCTTAAATACTCCATATTCCATACCGGAGATATCAAGCACGTTATCTATAAGTTCCAGTAATTTAGCGGAATTTTCATCGATTTCGTCGATGTATTCTTTTGATGCATCGGGGACACCATGCATTTTGACGAGCTGCAGAAGACCCATTATCGCATTCATTGGTGTGCGCATCTCGTGGCTCATTCGGGAGAGGAACTCGCTTTTTGCGCGGTTTGAATGTTCGGCAATCTCTCTGTTGTGTTCAGCCTGTTCCTTTGCCGCAATAAGACCCGCTTCAAGGTCTCTGATTATATTTAGCTGACGCTCCATTTCATCACGTTCTTTAATGGTGCGTATATGATTGACAAGTTTTATCTGGATCTGTACCCTCAGCTTAACGATGTCCGGACTAAACGGCTTGGGTATGTAGTCTGCCGCTCCGAGGGAAAGACCTTTTTTTTCTGCGTCTATATTATCCAGTCCCGTGATGAATATGACCGGGATATCCCGGGTTTTTTCCATGTTTTTAAGAGTGCTTATGACCTCGTAGCCGTCCATTTCCGGCATAAGCACATCCAAAAGTATCACATCGGGAGAATGTTTTTCTGCCAACGCGATAGCGTCGGGTCCGTTTTTTGCCGCAAAAACATCATACTCCGGACTCAGGATATCAGTAAGAGCTATGATGTTTGCCGTTTCGTCATCAATTATAAGTACGATGTTGCTGTGTTTTTTTCCCGGTGTTTCGTTCATTCTTTTCCCCCAATCTTTTTATTAAAAATGAAATCACGATGATCAGGATACCGATACCGGCAAAAATGAAACCGTACCGCTTCATATAACCTGCCGGACCGCCAATGTGTATTGCATAACGGTGAAACGTTTGACTCAGAGACTGCGAAAAAGCTTCAAGCCATATTGCGGAAATAAATGCGGTCAAACCTGCCGCGAAAACCGGTATAGCTGCCGAGAGGAAACCATCGGGCAAGTTGTTTCTGCGAATGAAAACAATAACAAAAAGCAGTAACACGTTTATGATGCCGGTGACAAAAAGCATGTTTGTGGATACCAGAAACTGCGGAACCGGAAGAACGATATTTAATTCATCCATCATTCCGTCCACGTTTAATGTGTTAAAGTCAAGAATATCATCCAGAATTGCCGCAAAGTTTTCGATATCCTCGTCCGTCATTTGATGGTCAAAAAGCTCATCAAGCTCCGGTTTTACGTTTTTTGAAATTTTTATGACATCATCGGCGGTAATGTGATGATCCTGATCTCCTGCCGTAAAGGCTCTGATATATCCGTCAAGCACACCGCCTATCTCCCCGGAAACGGCGTCACTTTTGATAAACGCTTCGATGTCATCATATGTAACATGTGTATCATTAAAAGGGAGTCCGTTGATTTGATGCCAGATATAATACTCGTTGTGATAATCAAAGTCCTCCAGCAGATATGCAATATAGAGATCGTCAATAACATCTTGGACTATCGGAGTCACACTCACCGAGTGAAGTACCGACAGGATGATGAATAAAAGAAGGAAAAAGGTTGAGATAATTCCGAGCAACACAGACAGTAGCTTGTTTGGTTTTTTATACTTTTTTTCGTTCCTTTGATACGGCGGTCTGTATGAGTGATCGGACATTTGCCTGTTGTAGGGTGACTGCTGTCTGTTATAGGGTGTTTGCCCCCTTTGGCGCGTAAATTCGCGGGGGGATTGCTGCGGGTCGGGGCTGCTCATTGTATCTTCCTCCGCGGGTCAAAATTACTGTTGCTGTGCAGTCGATATGATATCATATTCTCAGTCCAAATTCAACACACCTTGTACAAGAAAACGCCGGTCGCTACGGCCGCCTACACAGGTGGATAGTGATATTATCTGATCGTCGGGGCCTATAAGTGTTTGAAATAGATTAGCTCTTGAATCTGTGTTGCCGAAAATCCAACTTAAATAGGTTTCCCAGACAGCGTCGTCGGAAAGATCTATATCATAAAGAACGTTCCTGTCGTCTCTTTCATATGCGCCGATGATCTCATATATACGCATACCCTCAGGTGTATACAGCTTGATTTCACGGTTCTCCGCAAAAAATCCGGAATCCCTGAACTTGTGCAGGTCGGCAAATTTTGTACCGTTTCTCATGTTGTGTCCGTAAAAAACGGTGTTGCGGTCGGTAAGTTCCGGACAGTTTATCATATCAATAAAAACCGTTCCCGCAGTATCGCTTTTTCTGTCCAGATCAAGCCGCAGGTACTCGTTATTGTCGCTGCTTACAACTACCGGGTAATCGATTTGTGTTCCGGGTACATGCAACCATGCTATTACATCATTGTTTCTGTTTAAAAGCGCTTCAAAGTCTATATATCTGTCCGGTTCGCGTATCCCGTTGTTTTCAGGCTCGGGTTCGGGCTCCGGTTCCGGTTCCGGCGACGGCTCGGGTGACTGATCAGGTTCAGGATCAGGTTCGGGGTCGGGTGTAGGTAATGTCTCCGGTGGAGCCACAGGTGTCGGAGCCGGTGACGGTGTTATCACCGACACTGTTTCCGGGGGAAGTCCGCTATCATTGGGAGCCTCACCGTTGCTGCGGAAAAACAGAAAAAACAAAGCCGTAAGTATAACAGCTCCGGCGAAAAAAACACAAACATATATCCGGCGTCCTCTTGAAGTTTGGACTCTGCTTTTTTTTCTGCCGTCCACCCGGCGTCCCGACTTTGAATATAGTTTCATAATAAGCCTACCATACCATTATTATTTACATAAGACAAGGGGCCAGTGTCTTATGCGGTTGACGGTGGTGTTTTTGTAATGTAGAATCAAAGAAAACCGTTGAAGGGGTGGAGATTTAATGGATTTTAAAGAAAAAGCACGTGAACTGGTCACTCAAATGACACTTGAGGAAAAAGCATCACTTATGTCCGGGCTTAACTTCTGGTATTTGAAAAGCATAGAGCGGCTGGGTTTGCCGTCGATAATGGTGACAGACGGGCCGCACGGGCTGCGCAAGCAGGCAGATAACGCGGATCATCTTGGTATAAACGAAAGTGTACCGGCCGTATGTTTCCCGACATCGGCAGCCACAGCATGTTCATTTGACCGTGAACTGCTTAAAAAGATAGGAGTTGCAATAGGTGAGGAGTGCCGTCAGGAGGAAGTTGCAGTCATACTCGGACCGGGAGTAAACATCAAACGCTCACCTCTGTGCGGAAGAAACTTCGAATATTTCAGCGAAGATCCGTATGTATCCGGAGAACTTGCGACAGCATTGGTGCAGGGTGTACAAAGCCAGAATGTCGGTGTTTCGGTCAAGCATTACGCCTTTAACAATCAGGAGACCAAAAGACTGACGACCGATTCGGTTCTTGACGAGAGGACGGCGCGTGAGATATATCTGCCCGCTTTCGAAAAAATCGTCAAGGAATCGGATCCGTGGACATTTATGTGCTCATACAACCTCTTTGAGGGGATATACTGTTCCGAGCATAAAAAACTGCTTATCGATATATTACGTGATGAGTGGGGATTTGACGGAATCGTTATGTCCGACTGGGGTGCTGTAAACGAACGTGCCGAAGGTGTGGCAACGGGGCTTGATCTGCAAATGCCGGCGGACAACGGTGTCAATGACGCAAAAGTAATTGAAGCTGTAAAGAACGGGACATTATCCGAAGCCGATTTGGACACGGCTGCAACCAATATTACGGAGCTGATATTAAAAGCTCAAACCCGCGAACCGCTGAAATATGATGTAGATGCACATAGAATACTTGCGGCGCAAGCAGCGGCGGAGTCAACAGTACTGCTTAAAAATGAAGACGAAATCATGCCTATGCCGGACGGTGTTTCTTTTGCCGTCATCGGCTCATTTGCAAAAACACCACGCCATCAGGGTGCGGGATCATCCAAGATCGAACCTGTAAAACTTGATTGTGTATGTGAATGCCTGGAAGCCGCCGGTGCAAAGTTCGATTATGCCGACGGATATGTATTAAACTCCGATAAACCCGATGAAACACTTATTGCCGAAGCGGTTAAAGCATCGGACGGGAAAGACTGTGTATATGTTATCGCCGGACTTCCCGCGCCTTATGAATCCGAAGGATTTGACAGAATAAACATGAAAATGCCCGCTTCACATGACAGACTTATTGAAGCGCTTGTTGAGAAAAATAAAAATGTAGTGGTATTCCTGCTCGGAGGCTCACCGATGGAGATAGTCTGGCAGGATAAAGTAAAAGGCATTCTGATGTGTTACCTCGGCGGAGAAACGGTTGGAAAAGCGATCGCCGATTTGATACTCGGAAAGCAGGCACCATGCGGAAGACTTGCAGAAAGCTGGCCGTTTAAAGGAGATGAAAACCCGTCGGCACCGTACTTCCCGGGTTATCAGAAAACAGTAGAGTATCGCGAGAGCATATTTGTCGGCTACAGATATTATGACACAGCAGAAAAACCCGTACGATTTCCGTTCGGATACGGATTGTCATATACAACATTTGAATATGGTAAGCCGTCAGTCGATAAAACATCGATTGAAGATACAGATACCGTAACAGTTTCCGTAGACGTAAAAAACACGGGAACAGCGCCGGGCAGTGAGGTTGTACAGTTATATGTGGCGCATAAGGAACCCACGATTTTTAAAGCGGCACAGGAGTTAAAGGGTTTTGAAAAAGTTAAACTCGCACCCGGGGAGAGCAAAACCGTGAGTATAACTTTGGATAAACGTTCATTTGCCTACTACAATACCAAACTGGCCGGCTGGCACGTAGAAAGCGGTGAATACGAACTGCGTATAGGCGCATCCTGCCGTGATATCCGCGGAAGTGTTGTCATAAACATAAAATCAACAGTTGATGTTGAAGTACCGGATTACCGAAAAACCGCACCTTTATACTACAATTTAAAAAACGGGATCGGCAATATTCCGGACGAACAGTTTGTTGCAATACTCGGACGCCCGCTGCCAACACGTGAACGCGGAAAAAAGGAACCCTTTGACGACAACTCCACATTCGGCGACATACAGGTTAAGTGGATCGGCCGTATATTTGCCAAAAAAGTCAAACAGGAAGCAGCAAAAAGAATGAGCAATATGTCGGATGACATAAGCGAAATGCTAGACAGAATGTTCAACGATATGCCGCTTCGCAGCATGAGAATGATGGCAGGAGAAAACATGCCTCCCCAACTAATAGAAGGTCTCCTGACAGCATTAAACGGTCGTCTGATCAAAGGCCTAAAAATGATGGGAAACAAATAAGCCACACCGTATAGCAAATATGGAGGATATAATAATGCAAAAAATATTAATAACAGCAAAAAGATTTGTATATATCGCGTTTGCGATAGCGGTCATCGCAGTTGCGATTAATATGTTTTTGGGACCTCATTCTATTGCGGCGGGTGGAATTACGGGGCTTGCGATCATATTTGAGCAATTATTCGAGTTCGACAGGTCTGTCACTATATTTATCGCCAATGGAGTCATATTACTCTCCGCTTTGCTTTTTCTGGGCAAGG
>Ga0123356_10002461_pt1 | contig 19770 bp, 17 predicted proteins | sample TergutEmb28metaG_2_FD_92546 | JGI IMG/M metagenome (GOLD analysis project Ga0123356, IMG submission 92546) | Embiratermes neotenicus P3 segment gut microbial communities from Petit-Saut dam, French Guiana - Emb289 P3 | ecosystem: Host-associated > Arthropoda: Insects > Digestive system > Gut ...
ACGGTTTCGTCGATTGCTCAAAAGCATTGGAAATCCTATACGGGCCTATAACTTGAGTCAAGGCCACGACGACTTTGATTTTCCAGGTACACGTTGGTTGATTGAGCACGCACAACACTTCGACATCGTCCATCTTCATAACCTCCATGATGGCTATTTCGATCTTCGGTTGCTCCCTGAGCTTTGCATGGTTGCCCCTGTCGTCGTGACTGCACATGATATATGGCTAGCCACAGGACACTGCGCTCAAAGTGTTGACTGCTCACGTTGGCGAGAAGGTTGCGGATCATGCCCGCATCTGACATTTCCTCCCGCAATTAGAAAGGATAATACTCACGCAAACTGGTTGGAAAAGCAATCAATCTATCATCGATGCAGGGCGTCAGATCAAGTTAGCCATTCCACACCGAGACTGACACTTACTTCTCCCTCACAGTGGGGGATCGATACCCTGAACGAATCGATTCTTGCCAGTGCTGCGTCACGTATGCTTACCATTCCCAATGGGGTTGAGAGTGCCGTCTTTTTCCCACGTGACCGTGATGCTATACGCGCTGAGCTCGGCATACCACACGAGGCACAGGTTATTGCTTTCTCCGCAGCAGACCGGAGCAATCCATACAAAGATATCGAAACGCTTTCACGTGCACTCTCATACATTGCAGACACAAAACCCCTCATACACTTCATCGCCATCGGCAATGCACGAGATCTTTCGCTCTCTGATCAAGTATCACTACACGCCCCCGGGTATCTCTTCGAACCGGCTGAGATCGCACGGTATCTAAGCGCGAGTGATGTATTCATACATGCTGCTCGCGCCGACACCTTTCCGCTCGCTATTCTTGAAGCGCAGGCATGTGGAATTCCAGTTATTGCGACGGACGTGGGTGGTATTTCTGAAACTTTTGTCGAAGGAAGAACCGGGATACTGGTTCCACCAATGGATGCTGATGCCCTAATACATGCATGTCTTGAACTCCTTGCTGATGACGAGAGGCGTAACGCAATGAAAAAGGCTGCAATACAGCATGCCACAAAAAACTTCAGTCTTCAAAGAATGATGGAGCGTTATATCGATCTATATCGATCGTTGACCTGATGCTCTCATCTCATGCTTCGACGATTCCCTATTCGTACGCTGTTTGATTGTAGCTTCCCTTTTCAGCAATTCCATTCTTGCTAGCGGAAAACTCAGCATTACTCACCAGTACTATTTTTTTTATCTATTGCATCGATGATCTGTCTTGCTATTTCATTTGTTGGGTCCGCCAGTACGGCGCGATTCGCGTATTCTAACGCAATTGAGTATTCACCCAGCATGAGCTTTGATCGTGCAATCTCGGTATTACCTTTACTATCATATGCCTGTAGCGCAACAGCATGCTGTGCAGCTTCGACAGCTTTGGCTATCCATGCAGAATCATTTGTGACCTCAGCAAGACGATTATAGGTCATCGCCATATATACGTATGGTGCATAATAACCTGGCGTTCTTTGAGCCATCTCGTGAAACTGTTCGAGGGAAGCATTAAGTGAGTCGATTGATGCATATTTGATCTGTGAATTACTAGCTGATAGGTCAGCGAGGTATTCGTCTGCAAAAAAACCTCCTTGATCCAAATAGAGCAATCCTAGACCCAAACGATACTTAGTAAAAATAGGATTGAGTTGAACTGCCTTTCTCGCAGCAATAAGTTTTGCTTCTGGATTTGGCGCCGTATGAGTTTGGACAAAAACTATATCTGCCCTCAGTGCTTGCAGAATACCAAGTGCTGCCAGAAAAACTACAACAGCAAGTGGGACTATTCCGACTCTCAGTGGTTTGAATACCGAGACGCGTGCCGACGGAACAAGTAGTATTCCGATAAGCATGAAGAAGAAATAGGTCGTTCCAGGGATGGATAGACCCGAAATCAAATAGACACAATATGATATGCAAGCACACCATAGTGATAGAAAGAGCGTCCTGGAACGGTTTAGTGGTGCTTGCGGCAGCAAAAACCCACGAGCACTCTCCACTGCTGCGTAAAGGAAGAATGCTGTCAATAATAGTGCGCCAGGTATTCCGGCATCGAGCATCGTTTGAAGGTAAAAATTATGCGCATTAGGTTCGACAATTTGCGGGTTCAAAAGCTGCATCTCTTCGGTCTTGAACAGAGCTACAGAATATTTGTATGTATCAGGACCATATCCAAAGAACGGTGCGGCCTTGATAGCTCCCCATGCTGATTTCCAGATGCTGAAACGTCCGATCACACTACTGTCTTGTGCAATATTTGTGACTCTGCTGAGTGCATTCGTGTCTTGTCCTAAGCTTGCCAAACTCCTCAACGCAACGAAGATACTTGCACAAGTAGCACCGAGCAAGCCATAGATCGAGCTCCTTCTCAGCTTTCCTTTCATACCAAGAAACAGCCCGATGAAAACCACGAGGCCGACAATAACTCCTAGCCATGCTCCACGCGTGAATGCTGACACGAGACAAGCGGAAATCAAAGAGAGGAGCACCCAGTTGGCGATCTTTCGCTTGATCTCTGTCTCGGTTATTGCTAACCCCAAAGCCACAAAAAACGCGAGGGAGAGAAAACCGCCGAGTAGGTCGGGATTTCCGTAGAGCGAGAAGGAGCGATCACGAGCAAATGTAAGCGAATCCCACTCGAAGAGATCAAATCCAAACCATTGGAAAAGACCATAAAGTGACACTACGGCTGCGGAGAAGGCGAAAGCTTGCACAATGAGCCTTATCTCCTTCATGGATTCGACGTATTGCATGGTCAAGTGTAAGAGGAGCGCATAACATACAAGCATTAAGACACCTTGATACATTGGATCGGTGCCGGTGAAGGCAGAAATTGTGTGGGGAGCAATAACAGCACATAAAGCTGCCCAACAAAGAAATGCAAATAAGAGTGCCTGGACAGGCGAATACCGAATTTGAGTACCACGCCAAAGAGCGCCAAGCCCCCATGCGGTGATTGCAATCAAAGTGCCACTGACCACAACAATGGATTTTGTGAAGTCCATAATACCATCAGTGAAAACATGAGTCGTGCCAAAGAGATTGGCCTGGCCGTATGCAAGAGGAACAAAAAATGCAAGCGCAAGAATCGTGTACCACGCTATTTTGTCGAATATGTCATAATCCCGCGTCATCGATAGCTTCGCCGCTTCTTTCTAGACCTGCCTCGAACTACCATTATCTCTCACACAACTAAATATGTGTCAATGCCGATCGTATTTGATCGGGTCAGGATACACCGTTGGGAATCATGGAATCTTTTTTCAATAGAGGTATCCGTTTGACTACCGCATGTTTCTTGACTCTTACCAAATCCGTCATTTTAATCTCGCGCCAAGCCAAAATAATGGATGGGATGTACTATGACGAAACCCGCATACTTTTCAATGACCGCTCTCGATACAATCCACAATCATGTAGAACATTCAACTGTGCTCTTGACCGGACCTCGTGGTAGTTCATCACAAGTTCCATTATTGATGGCGTGACTGATAACGACGCTCCACGCTCGAAAGATAGCGAAGCGAACCATAGACACGCTCGTTTACTTTCTGTCTAAAGTAGCGCATATTCTCCGTTAATGGATTGGCCCCATGCTCGATTCGTGCACGCATAGCTTCCTGAAGGCTTGCCTCGATTGCTGTGGTCGAGATACCGCCTTCCCGAAACAGGACAAGGGGTCTCTCAATATAGAGCGAAGAAATACCATTCTCAAACAAGCGAAGTACAAACTCATAATCCGCTGCTATGCGATAACTCTCGTCGAAGAGGCCAAGCGACCGATATACCTTTGCCCGTATGAATAGAGCAGGATGGTTAAGCGGCATACCATCAGAGACAGATTGCTTAGTCAACTCAGGCGATGCGTACTGAATTGTGCCAGTCCGTTGGCCTTCGTTATCGATCATCTCGATATCACCATAGAACATATCGATATCAGGATGGTCGCCTGCTACCTCTCTTATGACCTGTAGAGCTTGCGGTGTGTAGTAGTCATCGGCATTAATAAGAGCAACCAGATCATCGTCTGCTGCCATCGCAAATACACGCGCTATCCCCTTGTTCATTGCTTCGTACACACCGTTATCAGGCTCAGAGATTACGGTCATACGATCCGGGTATTCATCTTGAAAACGATTTACATGTTTAAGCGTGTTGTCAGTTGATACTCCATCAATAACAAAATAATGCTCCCATTGATCCGCCTGAATCGCAAGAGAAGAAAGTGTATCGCCAATTGTCGCCTCTGCGTTATAGCAGGCTGTTATTAGAAAGAGTGATGGCTGACCATTATTCATAACGCGCAATAGACCTCTTCGTGCCGACGTGCTGATTTTTCCCATGTGAACTGTTCAACGCGGACCAAACCTGCCTCACTCATCTGGCCAGCGAGAGACATATCTCTCAGGACTCTCTCTATTGATTCTGCAATCATTTGATCATTCAAGGGATCGAAATAGATGGCAGCTGCAGCACCTACTTCAGGCAAAGAACTCACATCGCTGAGCAGACAAGGTGCTCCGCATGCCATCGCTTCAAGTACCGGAAGTCCAAATCCCTCATAAAGTGAGGGGTATACGAAAGCCTTTGAATAGTAATAGAGATTCTTGAGTTGCGCATCGTTAACGGACACCTGTTGAACACGACCAGACATGCCTAGTTCTGTGAAGAGCTGCTCCTCCGCATCAGTAAATGCTCCGCCCCCTGCACAAATAAGAGCTAGATCAGGATAGTCAGATGCCAGAAGTGCAAAGGCTTTGGCTCCTGTTGTAAAATTTTTGTATGCTTCTCGATTTCCCACAAAGAGCACATAGGGGATCTTTACAAACGGTTTGTCTGTTTCGATATGTTGTGTAAAACTCGCTCCGTGGTGAATAACAGACACCTTGTCGGCAACATCAGGATAGATTCTCAGTAGATCTTGTCGAGTTGACTCACTCACTGAAACAATTTGATTTGCTCTCTCGATCAAATCATGCTTTTGTTGCACTACAGAAGAGTCGTTATGGAGCTCAGGAAACAGCTCATAAATCATGTCATGAATTGTTATGACAAGCGGAACAGATAAACTGTTTTCAAGCAAGTAGGGGTGATAATATGTGGGATGCACAATTGCCTTATCGTCATTTTTCAGCGCTGTACGAACCATCCGTTGATTAACGTAGTCCGCATATTCCTTCATATATCGGGCTCCGCTTTCCTTGTGTTTATACGGCCATGATGTAGTTTGTATGCCGAGCTTTCCCGTCAGATACGTATTGTCTGCGTAGCGAATCGGAAGAATCGGGTCAATATGATATGATCCTCGCAATTGTCTAATCAGTTCTGAAAAGTAGCGCGAAATCCCACCATAGCGCTGCATTGCAAATGCTTGATAATCATAAATGACTCTACGCATCGTTATACGCTCTCATCGTATCGATGACAATGTCACGAAGCTGGGACGCAAACTTCTCGAAAGAAAGCTCTTGACCTCGTCTGTGCCCCCGCTCGATTAGGCTTTCTCGTAGATTTGCGTCAAGCCAAACACGTTCGATCGCCTGAGCAATATCATCAGGAGAATCAGGGTCGAACAGCAGAGCTGCGTCTTGAACTTGTTCTGGCATCGCATAAATATCTGAGATAAGAACAGGACATCCCAATGCAAAAGCCTCGAGTTGAGGAATGTTTGTCGGCCCAGCGTACGTCGGCATCACGAGTGCTTGGGCATGCGCAAACAGATAGCATAATTCTATGTCACTGACATATGAGAGAAAATGTACCTTGCCTATTAATTCGCGCTTGTCGATCTCATCTCTAATACGCTCGGTGATCGGACCAAAACCACCGCTGAATACCATATTGCACACAATCTCTTTGTCCTGAAGAATTTTCATGGCCCTAAGAACACTTATGTGATTCTTGTCTGGACGGTGCATAGCTGGATAAAAAAGATAGGGTTCACGTGACGCATCAATTACTGCTGGTGAGATTTGTCTCAAAACTTTATCTGAATCCGCTGTCCACTTAGATTGATATGTCTCAACATAGGATGGAGCACAAAATGGTAAAACACGTATGATTGCACTAATATTCTCAAAGGTTTCTCTAATGTGCTGTTCGCCCAGAGGTGAATCTACGAGAACGGTTGAGGCATTTTCCAAGATGCCCGAATAGAGTGTTTCATAGTAGCTATCATTGAAGAAGATTGTTTCGTAATAAGAATAATCACGGTTTTTGTCGGCATGGAATGGATAGCGTTCGTATTTATACATCAAATCATGTATCGGACAAACCGAAGCAGCATCGAGATACTTGACCATTGTTATTGGAACAGGAAAAATACAGACGTCAACTCCATCCCTTCTCAAGCGGCGAGAAAAAAGACGCCCATACCATGGGGGGACAATTTGGGTTTTGACCCTCGATCGAATTACCTTCGCAATGGCTTTTCCCCACAAATCCCAGCTGGATGGTACAACTCGTTTGTGAAGGATACCGCGCTCATCGCACATGTCTTGCCATACGCGCCACGAACAGTATCCTATTACTTCAAATTGGTCAGGGTAGTACTTCAGCGCATCAAGTACTGATAATGCATAATGCGCTTGTCCACCGACTCCATGGTCAGCATCAAGATAGACGCCTATTTTTATTCTATCAGTGGTCATTGACGCACAATCCCTGAAAGCACGTGTTGCGCTCGATCGCGCTCTTGTTGAGACAATACGAAAAAGAAAACACAAAAAGCAGCAGTTATTATTCCAATACCAAGATAGCCCCCCAAAGCCCAGAGAGTATCAGGTGGAAGATAGTGGCAAAAAGCCCATACTACAATGCCTGCGACAACACCAGGAAAAAGGGATGAGGCAACAACATCCAGAAACCATATCCGAATTGAATACCCGATTTCACGTGATGTGACCATTACATAGAGAATTGTCTCGACCATATAGCTGATTAAAGTACTAATCGCGACACCGAGAACACCGAATAATAGAACGAGGATGATAGAGAGAACCAAATTGATGAGTGCAGTGAGAATGGAAAAGGGTGCCCATACATGGTATCTATCACGTGCAACAATTATTGAATCAGCGGTAAGGTACAAGGGCACAAATAAAGAGGCTCCGAGGAGAATACGCATCATTAATGCACTTTGTTCGTAGCCTTCTCCTACCCAGAATCGAATGATATCGGGTGCCAACACAATAAGTAGTATATGAAGAGGGACCATAAGAAGGGACAGATAACGCACACTTCTGATGAAAAACGTTGCCATTTCTTCTTGAGTCGATTTTGTATCCAGTTTTGCCACAAAAGGAGGTAACGCAGATACTAAGAGCGATGATGCTTGAACCATGAAGAAGGAAAACTTCGAAGCTATCTCGTAGAGTGTGACGGCTGCAACACTTACGAATACACCAATAATGAATCGGTCCGTTTGTTGAAGCACAATGAAAGCAGCGACCTGTGCAATAAAGATTGGCATCGATACTCTGATAAGTCGTTTTCCAAGACTCGGTAATGCATCGCGATCAGATGTATCAATGCGCTTCGCTTTTCTCGGCACACGCGCATAGACGACGAGCAAGCTACTAATAAGAGCTGTCACTATTGCGGTTAGACCGGTTATCCATAGTGGTCCTCGTCCAGCCATGAGTACCCCAATGATGATGAGCCCACTTAGAATGGCAGTAGCTAGATTCCCCAAAGAAATGGCATCGAAACGCTGCTCGCCAGCCAAAAGAATCGTTCCAACTTTCGTAGGCCACAACACGAGCTGCGCAAGAGCATGAATAAGGAGCATATCTTGCAATAGTTTCAATTCGACAGGCGTAAGTGATTGAAACATCCATGGAATACGACTTATTAGGAACACCGCTAGAGCAGCAACGATCCCAAGAGCGATAAACCACCAGAGGCTTAAGCGCATTAGTCGACTGAGCTGTACATGGGAATCTGATTCATCAAGCTGAGCAATCTCTTTAGTCAGTACGGTCGTCAACCCAAAGTCAAATAAGGCTACGATTCCGACGACCGAGCTGGCAAGTAGAAACACACCATATACTGATTGACCATATGCTCTGAGCATCAACGGTAAGGTAAAAAATGAGACAATGGCTGAAACCGCGTAGGCAGAGATGTTATATACAGTATTTTTTGCGAGCCGATACATATGCTTTATTGATGGCCTTCTGTTGTTTTTCTTGCTACATAAAAGACTCCCCACGTATCTTGTGATGGCACAGATCCCGTTGCAATTTGGGTGGCTTCTAGAAGCTCGAAGCCTGCCTCTTTTAGAAACTCCTCGATCTCATGAGGAAAGAAATAGCGCATGAGATGATGTTCAATAAAGGCAGTTGTTGTGTCGCAATCTGTCACTTCTATGTGGTAACAGACATCGACGGTATGAGCTTTTTCATCATGCGTTGGATGCGCATTTCGCACGATTTCTAAATTGCCGTTTCTATATGTCTTTGTACGTTCTTCAGGTTTTTGGGTAAGGACTGCTGGAGCATGCCAAACATCGAAGCAGAGAAGACCGTTTTCGTTTAGGTTCTTTGAGCATGCATGCAGCGCTTCACGAATATCAGCGTCTTTGACCAGATAGCTCATGACGTGAAACATAAGTGTGATTACATCGACAGGCTCCTGTAAATCAAAATGACGCGCATCTCCCACATCAAAAGCTAAACTCGGCATTCTGCTCCGAGCAATAGAGACCATGTTCTCACTCAAATCAATACCTTGTGCTTCAAACCCAAGCTTTTGAAATTGTTCGGTGTATATGCCTGTTCCAGATCCGACATCAAGCAGAGAGCTAGCCTGTGGGAGGTATGATCTTATACGTTCAGCTACCCATGCAGCCTCTTGCTCATAGAGCTTATCCCTATTGAGCAAATCGTAATATTCACTGTATTGCTGGAAAGAATCCATCGACGGCAGAGTCATCATGAGCGAGAGGTACACCCTAACTCGGAGAGTACAGAAGAGATCTCATTAGCAACTCGTTCCTGCTGTTCTGCAGTAAGTGCGAGACCACTTGGAATATAGAAACCACGCTCAGCAATATGCTCCGCGTACGGCAGAGAAACCTCTTGAAACAAACCTTGTTTGAGAAAAACAGGTTGTCTATGCATCGGGTAAAAGAATGGCCTAGTGCCGATTCCTCTTGTGCCTAGCCGCTGCATAAACTCGTGGGCATCGATCGGTACGGTGTCTTTGAGAACCAACGGATAAACCCAGTAAACGTTTTGGGCGAAGGGAGTTTGTGCACGTGGTAGTTGGAGATACTCCTCGAAAGGTTTAAAAAGCCTTGTGTAGTTTTTTCCCAAAGAGTGCTTTCGTGAAACGAATTCATCGAGGCGTTCGAGTTGAGCGCAGCCCAATGCCGCTTGGACATTTGACATACGATAGTTAAAGCCTAGCTCTTCATGTACAAAGCGTTGTCTTTCATTGAAACAGAGGTTTCTCAGACTTCTGCATCTTTGTGCCAGCTCTTTGTTATCCGTGAGTACCATCCCACCTTCACCAGTAGTCACATGTTTGTTGGGATAGAAGCTGAATATACTGAGATCGCCAAACGATCCACATGGTTGATTTTTATAGGTAAGGCCATGTGCCTCAGCTGCATCCTCAATAATGAACAAGTCATGCTGTTGCGCAAGCTTAAGAATAGGATCCATATCGACAGGTAACCCATAGATATGGACTGGCATGATGGCGCGAGTGTTCTCGGTAATAGCTGATTTGACACCCTCAGCTTGCATGACAAAAGTTTCTGGATCACAATCAACGCAGATTGGGACGATTCCTCGTCGTACCAGTGGCGCTGCACAAGAAATAATGGTAAAGGTGGGAATAATTACTTCATCTCCCTCTTTGAGAGGTAATGCTTCTATGGCTAAATCAAGCGCAACGGTGCCATTAGCGACAGCAATACCGTATTTGCGTCCAATATACTGCGCCATCTTCTCTTCGAACTGTTGAACGAATGGACCTTCGCTTGAAATCCAGCCAGTCTCAATGCACTGTTGCAGGTATTTGGCTTCATTCCCGTCAAGAAGTGGCTCATTTACTGGGATGAAATACGTCATCGCATTTCTCTTCTTCGCTCGCTCGAGTGCGCCTCTAGTCTATTACTCACTAACTTCAAATCGCACCTTGTCGTTATCACCTAAATAGGGTCCTTGCTTGATTTCAGCGATCTCAGCGTCTTCTAGTATTTCAAAACCGTGTCCACCAGTGGCTAGTAGAATAACATCGCCGCTCTTTAGTTCACGACTCTCTGCAAATTTGTGATTAGCATGGTAAAAATCAACTCTGAGAATTCCCTTTTTAATGACAAGGACTTCTTGTGTCAACGCTACTGATCGCTCAACGACATTGTGAATATGTGGTTCAATTCTTTTACCTTTTGGATGACTCATGTGTGCCAGCTGTTGAGAAAAGTTCTCAGGTGTAAAAAACTGAATTCCCGGCCTTGAATACTCGTTGCGAATAATTATCGCGTGCAGTATTCCATCTATTTCAACATGTTCGACCATCGCTCCATTCTAGCATTATGCACATTATGACTGGGCTGAGTAAGTACCAAGTTGAAGCTGCGAGGCTGATTGCCACCCTATGATATAGTGAGGTTCGGTGTACTCAATCTGAGTTGAATAAAAGGAGTTCAATGGATTTCCGAAATCCGCAGATACATCCTATTCAAGAGGACAAGCCATCTCCACTATGGAAGCAAATGCTCCTTCGACTAGCGCGATCTCTGCGAATCATTAGACCTCTTGAGCAACCATTTACAGAATGGGTTGGTTACTATACGACGTGGGAAGATGCATTGGCTGAAAGTAGTGGCTGGGACTGCGACGCACAAATCATCGAGATGACCACTCAAGCGGCATCTGATCCTGCTCAAGATTGGGACTATGTTGAATATGACTATCGCATCGGAATCGTCAGCGCTTTGCTTGCAGTGAGTGCAATAAGAAGAGCTGACGCATTACGTGTTGTTGATTTTGGTGGTGGTGTAGGGGCCCACTCGTATCATCACCACCCTCTTTTTGATGATCACACAATAGAATGGACTATCGTAGAACAGCCCGCTCTTGTACCTATTGCTCAGGAGAGATTCTCACGTGAACATGTCACATTTATTGATAGCCTAACTGTTAATGCATTAGATCATGCCGATGTTATTCTTTTTTCTGGGAGCCTGACATACCTGGAAGATCCTCTTGAGCAGTTGGATATTGTCAACAAGTCCTCGGTTCCATTTCTTCTCTTTGACCAACTACACGTTCAACGTAGTCCAAGAGACGATGCAATGAGCAGGATTGCTGTGCAGATTGCTCGCTGGCCGGCAGCAACAATCAGTTATCCCATTCATGTTTTTAACCTAGAACAACTAAAAGACTATCTAGCTAACCACAGTTGGCAATGTGTATCATCTTGGAATAACGACGTCCACTGGGCATACGACGAAGTAGCGCATATCGGAGCCTTATATCGTCGCCAGACGCCATAATCAAATAGCATTTGTAAGCAGTAGTACTAACGCTGAAGTGTAGTGACGCGTACTACTGTTCACCATGAAATGGTTCCATCGTTGCATCGGAATCATTTGTGATGCCTTTGCGATTGAGCACTACACTGATTGTTTTGAGAAGAATGCTGGCATCCAAAGTAAATGATCGATCATCAACATACTCTACATCGTACTTGAAGCGTTCGGACCAGGAGAGGGCATTGCGTCCATTGACTTGTGCCAGACCAGTAAGTCCAGGGCGCACTTCATGGCGGCGAGCTTGAGTCTTGCTGTAGAGCGGTCCGTATTCGACCGGCAGTGGTCGTGGCCCCACAAAGCTCATGTCCCCTTTGAGGATATTGAAGAGCTCTGGTAGTTCATCAAGTGAGGTCGATCGCAAAAAGATGCCGTAGGGTGTGAGGCGGTCCGCATCGCTTGCGACCATCTCTTCGAGCGTAGTCATGTTCGAAAAATCATCATCCATGGTTCTGAATTTATTGAGCGTGCAAGGGACTCCATTCCTACCAAGTCGCTGCTGTCGAAAGAGCATGGGAGATCCCATTTGGATTCGTGCAATCAGCTTCTTTTTATCAAGCGAGGCCTAATGATCGCATGCATGTCTGCGTAGCCATCATCAAGGGTAAGGACCAAGCCATTCCGTGGAAGAGCCTTTTTCATGCTTGCCTTAAAGGCTTGACTAGCTTGCATCAGAGTGTAGTGTTATGAAAGTGCATTAGGAAATGACTCAAATTGGATTGCAGAGATCCCATCATCAGTCGCAGGGTCGTCTCTCTCCCATACACGGTGGAACGTGACGAACACACAGGCACCATGGCGTACCTTCATGCGACGTATCGCGATGGTCAACCTTGATCCACTTTTCTAACGCACCTATTATTGGAGAGGTATAAACGTGAAATCAAGGCCGGAAAACACTCACCCATACGTCGAGTGTTGGGTTAAACAGTGAAAGCATTGCCTCGGACTGCAACTCATATGTAATGGTGATAATGGCATCGATGTCAGAACCATTCAGATTCTTGGCAGAAAACGACTCCCATTGTGAATCAACCGTCCAAATCACCTGTGGGTGGCGCGCAATAAATTGATAGGTGGGATATCCGATCAATCCTTCACCAGACAAAATGATATGAGGGGATGGATCATCTGCCAAAAGGCAGGTCAGCGCCTGCTCTATTTCATTTCTTTCCACCCAGTCGGGTGCCATGAACAGATCTTCACGCGATGTATTCCACCAACCGTTTCCTTGCGTTGTCGCGTAGGGGCGAAACCCTTGTGAAACAAGCGGAGCATGACCATTCCATAACAGCACCAAAACAGCGTGGAGTCCAGCAAGCACCAGAAGAACGGGCAGGATTTGGCGAATCCACTTGGTGCCATGAGTAGATGCAATGCCGATCAAAGGACACGCCAACAGCATTGAGCCGATCAGTGTACGCACAATCCAAACCTGCCACGTTATCAGGGCGGTGATGCAAAGCAATCCCACAATAACGCACAACACATAACTTGCGAGAATGCCATCACGCCACCGGATAGCTGTCAAGATCACAACGATGGCAGATACCATTGTCATGACCGTTGTGATAGGTGATGCCGCAGAATCGTAATTCGTAATCCCGGAACTCAGCTCGAAAGGCATTTCTGAGATTTCTTTATTGACTGGTGTATCAAGATCGATCCCGATCAGATTGAATCCTCGCATAGATCCGTTTCTGAGTAATATATTGAGGCGCGGAATTGGAGTACCTAAGGGCATGATTGATGAGCGAATCGCATTGGTCATCAGCATTCTTGGTGAATGGTCCGGTGCCAATAAATGCGCATTTCCTGGTATCTGGATACCGAGAAAGTCTCCCTCATAGACCATTCCAAGATGTCCAAACCAAGGAAGCATCAAAACGAACGTCAAACTAATTACGCATGTGATGTATCCGAGAGTCTCTCGCCAACCACACTTTCTCATCGCTATCGGCATCATCGTGAGTAAAAAGGGAAAGACCATGAGGAGAAAGGTGATCTTCGCATTCATGCCTACCCCACAGAGTAATCCGAGGTTGATTGCAAAATACCACAGATGATCAGTATTTTTCGTTCTGATCCGATACATAATCTTCATGATCGTGTATACCGTCACCAGAGTGATACCAGCAACCACGAGATCATATTGGGTGGTAGTCGCTTGAAGTATCACCATCGGAATGAACAGAGCAGTTAGCGCAGAGTTGATCTGCCCAAGCAAAGATGCCCCCAACAGACGGGCAAGTAACAGCACGAATACTATACTCAGTACATAGGCACTCCACTGCACCAAATTGACAGAAATATCGCTGCCGAACCACATGAGTTTGACCTGCGTGATAGCTAGTGCCGCAAAGGGATAGGTTGAGATCTGTTGTGGTGTAGCGGTGGTAAAGAAGCCTACTTGTGCGTTTTGGATCCACATGAATACCCGTGGCATGATGTGCCACAAGCTATCCCAATTGCGCACAGGATAGAGTATTGAGCTAAGAAACGTACCGACAAAAAAGAATACGCAAAGCGCTGATGACCAGGGGTGGCTTAGAAGAGCCTTCAAAAGAAACTCCGCATCAGTCCGTAAGAGGCAGAGGCCGTGCCATTGTTGTCGGTGCAGTAATAAAGTGAGTGCTGCAATCAAAAGCAACCATGCAACCCATATCCCAAGTGATGTCAGCCAACTAGCTAGCGAGAGGATTTGTGGTATGAGTAGAATGGCGGTGCTTGTGCCCGCGATTGCTCCAAGTAGCGCGTCTACGCGTGAGTGTCCGTTATGGCGCCATCCACGCAAAAGTGTATAAATAATTAAGGCTGTAATAAGAAACAAACTCATAGTTGTTCTGTATACCTATTCATGTTTTATTGCAATTATTCCCATGAAATGGTTCCATCGTTACGGTCGTTTCACTCGATACACCTTCACGATTGAATACAACACCGATCGTCTTGAGGAGGATACTCGCATCGAGCCCAAATGATCGGTCATCGACATATTCGATATCGTATTTGAAGCGCTCGGGCCAGGAGAGAGCATTTCGTCCATTGACCTGTGCAAGCCCGGTTAGTCCAGGGCGTACTTCATGGCGGCGAGCTTGAGTCTTGCTGTAGAGCGGTCCATATTCAATAGGTAATGGTCGTGGCCCCACGAAGCTCATGTCCCCTTTGAGGATATTGAAGAGCTCAGGGAGTTCATCAAGTGAGGTCGACCGTAGGAAGATGCCGTAGGGCGTGAGGCGTTCTGCATCGCTTGCGACTATCTCTTCGAGCGTTGCCACGTTTGAAAAACCATCCATGGTCCGAAACTTATAGAGCGTGAAAGGGACTCCATTCCTACCGAGGCGCTGCTGGTGAAACAGAAAAGGTGAACCCATCTGAATACGAGCAATGAGCGCGAGTATCACTAGTACAGGAGAGAGTACAACAAGCAGTACTGTCGCTCCCACAATATCGAGAACACGTTTGACCTTATCATATGAATTCGCACGCATGTTACCATGTTCGCATGGAAAAGCCGCTCGTGTCTATAATCGTGCCACTCTATAACAAGGCAGCCCATGTCACGCTGTGTCTTGAGTCACTTGCTGCACAAACGCTTCAAGATATCGAGATCATCGTAGTCGATGATGGATCGACTGACGATAGTGGTAGGGTTGCTCAGGAGTTTTGTGAGAACGATTCACGATTCACGTATCTGAAACAAGCGAATGCTGGTGTGAGCAGTGCGCTCAATCGCGGTATTGCTCAGGCTCAAGGCAAGTATATCGCGCGTGTCGATGCCGATGACTGGGTCGATAGGGCCATGTTCGAGGTACTCTACCAAACTACTATCGAACACGCTGCTCCCCATGTGCGCTGTGGTTATTGGCGTGAGTATGAAGATGGGAAGAGTCGTAAACTACTTGTCAGCCACTCAGTTGAAGAACGCGATGGCACCTGGTGTTTCGCTGAGCTGTTCGGAAAAGTGAGCATCCCCTTCATGACCACGTGCGCAGCGCTCTATGATCGTCAGGTTTTGCACGACTGCGCGATCACGTATCCTGAGGAACTCACTAATCTAGAAGACATCCTTTTCAATGCACGATTCTATGCGCTTGATACTCCGGTGGTCCTTATTCCTGAAAGCCTCTACCACTATCGAGAAACTTCGGATTCGCTTTCTCAAAAGCCGCGTATCGATCTGCCGGAGCAGCTCGGCATCTTCGAGATTTTCATGCAACGTGAAGTGCTCGACCAACACCCCGATCTCGTTCGTTACTATGAGCACTATCGCGCGATCGCGTTTCTTACCAGTACGGCAGATATGAGCGAGTTCGGAGTCGACGGTATGGTCGCATTGCGCCAATCAGCGATGTTCGATGCTTTGATGGGTGCTTCGGATCAGTCGCGGTATCCCCGCTCGTTGCGCCTTCTCTTGCGACTCTTGGATAGTGAACGCTTCAATGCAGCCGCCAGTTACTCACGTCGATTGCGCGATATGCGCGCTCTTCGTCGTGCTCTTCGCTAAGAGCAAATCTTATATACCTAGATACATGGTATGCGGCGGTCAGGTCGTCTCTGGCTCGACGATCCTTGCCGGCACTCCGACGGCAATCACTTTCGCAGGGATGTCTTCTTTGACGACGGCGCCTTCGCCGACTCTTGTCCACTCGCCCACGGAGAGCCTGACACCCAGTGTCGCGTTCGCACCCAACAGCGCTCCTTCACCGATACGTGACTCGCCACACATAACCGCATGGGGAGCCACAAAGGCATGGGCGCCGACGATGCAGTCATGCTCGACGGTGGCACGAGTATTGATGATCGCGTTCTCACCGATGTAGGCACCGGGGTTGATGACAGCTTCGGCTCCCACATAGGTACCGTCCTCGATCGTCGCGCTCATCGAGACCGAAGCGGTCGGATGGATGACACTGACCGGATGAAGTCCTGCCTCGATCAAGGCATCGAAGACCCTCTTGCGTATCTCGTTGTTTCCCATTGCCACAATGAAGTCCATTTTCGCGTTCTCGTCTTTGTCCGCTTCGATACGCAGCGCGGTCATTAAGTCATCGATGGTCGAGAGCACCGGGTTGCCGAACATGTCGATCGCTGCTTTGTCATCGACGAATCCTTTGACTTCCATCCCGGATTCAAGTGCTGCATCAGCAACGACCTTACTGTGTCCTCCCGCCCCAAATATCAACAGACTCATAGCTGGATATACCACGCATTTGTCATCGGAGCGGTCCCGTCACAGGCATGGGTCAGCTCGGTCAGCGTCGCAGCTGACAGCGGTGAATCGACCGCGAGTGCCATGAGAGCCTCGCCGCCTTCCATATCGCGGGCGACCTGCATCATACCGATGTTGACGCCTGCGGCGCCCAACGCCATGCCGATGCGTCCGACCACACCGGGTTGATCGGGATACTGAAAGAACGCCATGTGTTGGCTGGGCGTGATATCGAGGTCTCGACCGAACAGTGACACGATCCTCGGCTCTTCCTTATCCCCGATCACGGTCCCGGCCATACGGACCTCACCGTGCGGGGTCTGTGCCTTGACGATGATCAGCGAGTAATAGTCATAGGCCTTCTCGCGTTTGGTCTCGGTCACCTTCATGCCGCGCTGTTGGGCGACATAGTCGGCGTTGACGAAGTTGACCGGATCGGCCGTGAACTTCGAGAGCATCCCTTTGAGCACCGCGGTGGTCAGTATCGCGGTATCGAGCTCGGCAAGTCGGCCGACCGTGACGATCTCGACCGATTCGATGCCGCCGATCGCGAACTGGGAAAGCATCGATCCCATGTCTTGGGCCAGATCGATGAACGGGCGTACCTTGTCCATCACATCGGCCGGTACCGGGGTCACGTTGACCGCGGTGGGCACCATGCGTCCCTCAAGACCCAGTGCCACATATTGGGCGATCTGGACGCCGGCGCGCTCTTGGGCCTCTTTAGTACTTGCGCCCAGGTGCGGGGTCAGGATCGCGTTATCGAATCGCTTGAGCGGGCTTTCGGTGCATGGTTCCTTCTCGTAGACATCGATACCGACCGCGGCGACCTTGCCCGACTCGAGCGCATCGATCAGCGCACTCTCCTCAAAGATCCCACCACGTGCCGCATTGACCAGGATCACACCGTCGCGCATCGCGGCGAAGCGATCCTTATCGAACATCCCGATGGTCTCAGGGGTCTTGGGAAGATGCACCGTGATCACATCGGCCAATCCGATGATCTCATCGATATCGTTGTAGAGCGTCACTCCCAGCTCCTCGGCTTTGGCCTCACTGGCATAGGGGTCATAGCCGATGAGCTTCATGCCCATCGCCGCGGCGCGCTCGGCGACCAGCGAGCCGATGCGCCCCAGACCGAAGATGGCCAGGGTCTTCTCGTAGAGTTCGGTGCCGGAGAGCTTCGCGCGATCCCACTTACCCTCTTTCATGGACTTGTCGGCCTGTGGGGTCTTGCGCGCGCAGGCATACATCAGCGCGATGGCCTGCTCGGCAGCGCTGACGATATTGGAGGTCGGCGCATTGCAGACGATGATCCCGCGTTCGGTCGCTGCCGCGACATCGACGTTGTCGACGCCAACGCCGGCGCGCCCGATGATCTCAAGCTGCTTGCCCGCCTCGATCACCTCGCGGGTGACCTTGGTCGCGCTTCGCACGATCAGCGCCTCGTAGCTCGGTATTACCTCGATCAGCTCCTCGGGGCTCAGGTCCAACTTGACGTTGACCTCGAAGTTCTCACGAAGCAGGTCCAGTCCCTTATCGCTGATCTTTTCTGCTACCAGAATCTTTTTCATGGCTTTGCCGCTCCGTTCCTTCTCGCTCCGCTTCGTTCAGTCCTCGCTGTTTCGCTGACCTCTGACGTCTCTCTTTTCTTTGATGTCTCTAATCCTCGATGCCCATGAAGACCGCTTCTGCCGCCTTGATACCGGCACCGCGCTCGAACTGGTATCCCAGTCCTGCCAAGGTCATCTCAAGCGCTGCCAGGGTCGTGATGATGTCGAACTCCCCAAAATAGCCCAGGTGTCCGATGCGGAAGATCTTTCCGACCAGATGGTCCTGCCCACCGGCGATGGTGACCCCATAGCGCTCCTTGAGCGTCTTGACGATCTCTTTGCCATCCACTCCCTCAGGAACCCAGACCGGAGTGACCGCACTACCGCGTCCATCGGCGGGCGCGAACAGCGTCAGTCCGAGAGCCTCGCAGCCCTTGCGTGTGGCCTCAGCCAGCAGGCTGTGGCGCTGTATCGTGTTCTCCAGCCCCTCGTCGCGTATCATCTGCAAGGCGACGTTGAGACCTAGTATCAAGGTGACCGCCGGGGTGAACGGTGTGGTGTCTTTATCGATGCTCTTCTTATGTTTGCCCCAATCAAAGTAGAACTTGGGCAGCGTGCTTCGCTCGTAGGCGCGCCACGCTTTCTCTGAGACCGAGAGCGCACCAAGCCCCGGTGGGAGCATGAGACCCTTTTGCGAACCGGTCATGACCACATCGAGTCCCCATGCATCGGTCTTGCACTCGACCGCGCCGATCCCGGTGATCGAGTCGACGATCAGCACGACATCGGGATACTCTTTGACGATCGCTCCGACCGCCTCCACATCGTTGAGCACGCCGGTCGAGGTCTCACTCTGCGTTACGATCACGCCGCGCGCATGCGGATGCTCCTTGAGCGACGCTTCTATGTCGGCAGGTTTGACCGTCTCAGTCCACTCGTAAGACAGATCGACCACGTCGAGCCCGTAGGCTTCACAGATCGCCTTTTGGCGGTCGCCGAACTTTCCGTTGCGCGCCACGATGACGGTGTCGCCCTCGCAGAAGCTGTTGACGATCGCTGATTCCATCACACCGGTATCACTGGAGGCGAACAGCAACACGTCGTTTTTGGTCTCGAAGACATATTTGAGATTGTCGACCGCACTGCGCAGCGCCGCGGAAAAGTCCGGTGTCCGGTGATGGATGATCGGCTCGGCTGTTTTGAGTAGGACCTCTGCAGGTACCGGGGTCGGCCCCGGGGTCATCAGGTATTTCTTTTGCATCGCGCGCCCTCCGTTTGCTATACTGTGGTTGGGTGTGGAGTTCGTGTGGTTATCGCGACCCGTTCCAAAATGAGAGAAAGGGTCGTCAGTGGACGACCCTTTCGGTTATTTATCCCAGTTCCTTATGAGGGTGACCAGTGCGACTAGAAGTAGTCCCAATGTGCACATCACAAGAAT
>Ga0123356_10002462_pt1 | contig 19766 bp, 22 predicted proteins | sample TergutEmb28metaG_2_FD_92546 | JGI IMG/M metagenome (GOLD analysis project Ga0123356, IMG submission 92546) | Embiratermes neotenicus P3 segment gut microbial communities from Petit-Saut dam, French Guiana - Emb289 P3 | ecosystem: Host-associated > Arthropoda: Insects > Digestive system > Gut ...
CTCGGCGATATTACCGCCCGCGACGACTTCGATAATCGGCAAGTCGAACGCTTTCGCGAACTCATAGTCGCGGGTATCATGCCCCGGGACTGCCATAATCGCACCTGTTCCGTAGCTCATGAGAACGTAGTCGGATATAAAAATCGAAATTTGCTCACCATTGACGGGGTTCACCGCGCTTACACCCTCGAGCTTTACGCCCGTCTTGTCTTTGGCAAGTTCCGTCCGCTCAAAGTCAGACTTCTTTGCAGAGGCTTCCTGATAAGCCCGCACCGCCTCCATATTCGTGAGTTTGCCGTCGGCTTCCCACTTTGCGATAAACGGATGTTCGGGGGAGATTACCATATAAGTCGCGCCGAAAAGCGTATCGGGTCGAGTGGTAAAAATACGTAACGTAGCATCGCCCGCCTTAAAGTCAACCTCTGTGCCTGTGCTTCTGCCAATCCAGTTGATTTGCGACGATTTCACCCGCGCAGGATAATCCACGTGTTCGAGGTCGTCAATCAATCGCTGTGCATACTTGGTAATCGCGAGCATCCACTGGTTCTTGACTTTGCGGACGACTTCGCTTGAGCAACGCTCGCAGTTCCCGTCAACGACTTCTTCATTGGCAAGAACAACCTTGCAAGAAGTACACCAGTTGACCGCCATCTCTTTCTTATACGCTAACCCGCGCTTAAAGAGTTGCAGGAAAATCCACTGGGTCCATTTATAATAGTCGGGGTCGGTGGTGTTGATTTCCCTGCTCCAGTCAAAGGAAAACCCGATTGCTTTAATCTGCCGCTTGAAGTTCGCGACACAGTCCTGCGTAACTTTTGCGGGGTGGATTTTATTCTTAATCGCGAAGTTCTCGGTAGGAAGCCCGAAAGCGTCCCACCCCATCGGGAAGAGGACGTTGTACCCCTCGAGCCTGCGTTTGCGGGCAAGCACGTCCATTGCGGTATAAGGGCGCGGATGCCCGATATGAAGCCCCTGAGCAGAGGGGTATGGAAATTCGACTAACACAAAGAACGGCGGTTTGTCGGAGTCTTCGCGGCAAACGAAAGTTTCATGCGCGTCCCAGTAGGCTTGCCATTTCTGTTCGATTTCGGTATAATTGAAGTTTTTCATGTGTTTTTCTCTCCTTCGCTTTGTCAAGCAATCGCAGAGGCAAATGAATTGCCTCTGCGGCGATTACTCTTCTTTTATACAATCATACCATATTTTTCGTGAATTTGCAATAGGAAATCGGGGATAATATAAATTGTTGAATTTATTTTTCAAAAACGCTTTACAAAATGCGATAAAAAGTATATAATAGTAAGAGTAAGTTAATTTCGGTAATTAAATCTACTATTTTTTTAAGGAGGATTTACTAAATGAGATTTGCAATGGCAGCGTTCGGAGTAGCGACCTTAGTTGGTGTGGGCTACGTAATCGGGAAAAAAATCATCGAGAAAAGACGAGAAGAGGAAGACCTGTTCTTCGAGTTTGACGGAGACTACGACGACCTCATGGGCGAAGACGGCATTGATGTCGAAGTGTTCATTGAAGACTGCGACGAGTGCAAAGCAGGAAAAGAATGCAAGGGCAATTACGGCGATAAAATCAAAGATGCGGCTCTTTTTGCGGTAGGCGCGTTCAAAACAGGCGCGGATAAGTTCGGCGAAACCATTCAAGACATAAAAAGCAAAGACATGGTGAAAAAAGGCGAACAGACAATCGACGCGGTCAAAGAAACAAGCGGCAATATCAAGAACGACATCAAGCGCGAAGTGGAAGACCTCAAGTGCATGGTTGCGTCGATTAACGATGAGCAAGCCCCTAACGAAAAAGTCGAAGACTTGTTTGAGTCTGCAATTAACGCAGGTGAAGCCGCTGCCGGGGCAGTCGCGGATGCTGCGGAAGCTGTCGTGGACGCGGTTACAGACAAAGTCGCTGATGTGGCTGACGCACTCAAAGATGAAGACGAGATTTGAGGTAATTCAAATTAACAACAATAACACCCCCGAACGGGGGTGTTTGTTTTCAAAAATCTCAAAACAATAAGAGGTATTATGAACTTCACTCACAATCTTCACAAAAAAGTATTAGTTTTGCTCTTCTCTGCCCTTGTTTTAGCGGGAACAGGGCTGACTTTTGCGACGCTCCCTGAGCATCGCGGAGAGCGTATGCCTTTTTCGCCTAACGAAAACCGCTATTTTCTTCCATTTCTCGCGCCGGACTTTGGCGGGTATTTCAGCGGTTTTTTCAGCAGGCGCCCGAATAACATTCGCAGCAAGCAGTTTATGGACAGGTTCGATACTTTTGTGGCAGACCGCTTCTTTCTGCGTGAAGAGCTGATTATCTTGCAAAACGGGCTTGAACTTCTTCGCGGCAAAACGCAAATCAATGATGTTTACAACATTGGCGACCGCCTCGTGTTGGCTTGGGAACGGCAATCGCAGCAAGAGCAGTTCGCCCTGAGCCTCAGCGCGATTGACACTTTCGCCGGGTTCATGCACGAAAATCACGAAGCGCGGAGTTTCATCATGCTCATACCCACAGCTTATGAGGTGTACAGAGACTCGCTGCCTGCTAACGCGCCTGCGAATGCGCCCCCTGATTCATCGGGAGGTTTTAATCACTCTGACCAGCTTGCTTTTATCGCCGGCGTGTATGAGGGCTTAGAGCATCTTCGTTCTGTTGACGCGGCGACTCTTCTGCACAAACACCGCAGCGACTATATCTTCTACCGCACTGACCATCATCAGACGGCTTTCGGCGCGTATTTGTCTTACACTGCACTGTCGGCGCGTCTTGGTTTTGAGCCTCTGAACTTAGCGAGCTTCAACATCGAACACGCAAGCTCTTCTTTTCGCGGAACGCTGTTTTCGCGGACTCTGAACAGCCGCATCACACCTGACCTTATTTCGCTGTATACGCCCAAAATCAACGCCCCGGAACTGCTGCTGTATTTCATGGGGGAAGACGTTACCGAACAGCGCGGCGACCTCTTTTGGCGTGAATATCTTTATGCCGACGAAAACCACAACGACAAGTACATGGTGTTCATGGGCGGGAATTACCCGATTGTACAAATCGACACAGACGCTAATAACGACCGCGCTATTCTGATTTTCAAAGACAGCTACGCAAATGCGATTTTGCCGCTTCTTGCCAACCACTACAGCCGAATAACAGTAGCTGATATGCGCTATATTCGCGGGGGGATTGACGAGTTCATTGGTTTGAGCGAATATGAACAAGTTTTGTTTCTATATTCAGTCCCGAATTTTGAGGAAGCAATTATTGCAAAAGAACTCACAGAGCTTGGCAACTTGGCTGATTTGAAATTTATGTAAATTTGAGCTGCTCGGAATAAAAGGCGACGCTTCGTAAATACTATTTTAGCGATATATTCGCGAATATGTATTTAGAATGTTTATAAAGTCTTTTGTAAGGAGTTGAAAGATATGATGGATAAAGTAGCATTGTTTATTCTTCTGCTCGGCGGATTGAACTGGGGGAGCGTTGGTTTGTTCCGGTTCGACGTGATTGCGTGGGCATTCGGCGGAGCAGGCGGCGTGGTCAGCAGAATCGTTTACGTTCTGTTCGCGCTTTCGGCAGTTTGGTGCTTCTCTCTGTTCTTCCGCAGAAACGAGATTGTTGAATCAGACCGCCATCACAGGCACAGCCACAGCTTTGACTGATAAAGCAAGAGCAGGGTACTAACTCTGCTCTTTACATATGTTTTTCCATTACGATTGCATCGTCGTCGCCGTAATAACCGCGCCGCCTCCCGATTTGCGTGAACCCGAATTTTACATATAACGCCATTGCCGCGCTGTTCCCGCACGCGACTTCCAAGAAAACCCGCTTCGCGCCGCCGCCCTCACACTGCCGCAAAAACGCCGACAAAATCGCAGAACCTAATCCGCCGCCGCGCCGCTCAGGCAGAACGCCGATTCGCAGAAGCTCGCATTCGTCCCCAAACCGCACGCCGAGTGCGTAGCCGTAATCCTCAAGGACTATAATCGAGTTCTCGTTCAGGGTTACGCTCTTCCATGATGCGTCATCGAAACAGGCTCGCTCAAAGGCGAGGATTTGCTCATTCATACTAACACCCGCGGCACTCTCCCTGCGACTGCGCAGGTGATTTCGTAGGGGATTGTTCGCAGTTGCTTTGCAATATGCTCAATCGACGTTTTTCGGCTTTCCTGCGAGTAAACCAACACCTCATCGCCGACTTTTGCACCGGGGATTTCGCTCACATCTATGATAATGTATTCCATGCACACTCGTCCGCGAATCGGGCAGGGAACGCCACCCACCATAACAAACCCTATGTTAGATAAAGCCCGAGAGTATCCGTCCGCGTAGCCTACAGGAACGACAGCAAGCCATGAGGGCGACTCTGTTTCATAGGGCATCTGCGCGGGTGCGTCGGTAACATAAGTTCTTCCGTAACCGACAGGCGTACCCGCCGCCACCTCACGAATGTGCGTAATCTGCGATTTCAACGACATCACCGGAACCAGCCCCGCAGTTCCGTTATCGCCGAACCCGTACAACCCGAGACCTGTGCGAATGAACTTCCCCGAAAAGCGCGCGTTTTGGCAGTGATTCAGCGCGCCTCCTGTATTTTGCGAATGATAGGGTAATTTATACTCGTCGGCGAATTTGACGATTTTCGCCTGCTGGTGTTGTGTAAAAGCAATGTCTTCCTGTTCAAGGGAGTCTGCGCAGGAAAAATGCGTAAACAACGCCTCAGTTTGCAGAGGGCGAATGTCCATGATTTCGTCAAGCTCCGAATGTTCACCGATTCCCGTCCGTGTCATTCCTGTATCGACCTTGACGTGTATGCGAATCTGTGAGCCGGCTGCACACAGTTCACGGGCGTACTCAACACTGCCGACGGCTTGTATAAAATCACCCTCTGCCACTGCCCCCGCGAGCTGTGCAGGTGTTCTCCCAAGAATCAAAACATCGCTTCGGGCACCGAGCAGTTCGCGGATTTGCGCGGCTTCGCCCAAGTTCGACACCGCGAAATGCTTGACACCCTGCTGCGCTAAAATCGGCGCGACTAAATCAAGCCCGTGTCCGTAAGCGTTCGCTTTCACAACTGCCATGACCTCTTTACCCCTATTACGCTCTCGAATACGTTCAAGGTTGTTTTTGAGGGCGGCGGCATTTATTTCAACTTTTGTTGCATTCATTGGCAAAAACCCCTTGAATTTTATTGTTTTTTATGGTACAATTATTCTTATGTAGTATGGAGGGGTGATATGTTTAACAAAATCGTAAATAACATTGCACGTAAAATCGCTAAGCATAAGAAAGAACAAAATCGCCGTCGCAGAAGCAACTGGTACATCTACCTGATTAGTTTCGCGGCAACTTCGCTGATTCTTGTGCTTTTCATAACAGCTTTTCAAGACCTGTTTTTTCCGCAAGCCAACACAGCTTCTTTTGACCGCACAGGCCGGGCGACTTATCTCCCCGAGGCAGAACTCGACACGACTGTGCTGTTCATGATGAGTGATGAACCCGGCGGCGTTCCGCGATTGTTTATGCTTATGAACTATCGCCCCCGTGAGGGTGTAATCGCCCTTGTTCCGCTCAGTGCTGACACACGAGTCGCGACTCGGGCGGACACCGGGCGCCTTTCCGATATTTACCGAAACGGCAGGTCGGAGTTAGTTGTTTCGGCAATCAACCACACTTTCGGGATTGATTGCAAGTATTATGTTAAGTTTGACAGAGCCGCTTTCACCACTTTTACTGCTAATTTAGGCGAAATAGCAGTAATTGTTCCGAGTGCCTTTCAGGGCGGAGGGCTTGTTCTTGACGTGGGCGAGCATGATTTGTCGGGGGCAGAGTTGTTCCAGTATATGAACAACGCCGACTTTCAGCAAGTCGGCGCGGAAAGTTCCGGTCAAACGGGGCTTAATATAATAGGGGGGGCAATGAGGGCTTTCATAAACACCAACCTGCGTAATATGTTCGAAAACGAAATCAGCGGGGCGTTTAACCGCGTGATTAACAACACGACGACTAACGTAACCTATCCGGACTTTGTTGCTTATCAGCGGGCGTTTCACCACACGTCTAACAATACAATCACCCCTGCGAGTGTGTATGTTCCTGAAGGCACACACACAGAAGATGAATTTATCATATCTGATGAGGCGTTAAACCATATAAAATTCCTTTTCGCCGTTTATGCCTGAGTGCCTAAACCAACTGCCAATTGTCAACTGTCAAAGCGTCCATGTTCCTTTATTCGCCGACTTAATCGTAACCACACCCGTAGCTGTGTCGATAATCATGGTACGCCCGAAGTCTTGCCCTGTGTCTTGTTTCAGAATAGGGATTCGCAAAGCCGACAAAGCCTCTTTCACAGCGGCGACGTTGCGTTCGCCGATGTTGAAGCGGTCATTCCCGACCTTGAACATGACTGCACCCCCTGCGATTTTCGCTTGAAGCCCTATTTTGCTCACCCCCATTTGCGTCATCTTCGTGAGCATATCAGGGATTGCCGTGTCTGCGAACTTCATTCGGTTAATCGCACCCTCTCCCGATGTTTTGCTGTCAGGAAGCATTATGTGCGACAACCCTGCGATTTTCTTAGCTTTGTCGTACAGGCAAATCCCGACGCACGAACCCAGCGCGTAGGTTACAAGACCTTTCGGCGCGGTTTCGATTTTCCAATCGGATATACCGACACTTGTGTTTCCCATTTCTTCACCTTACTCGATTCCGAGCCTTTCGAACATATTTTTAAGGGATTCTACCGTCGGGATAAGCAACATATTCGATTTCATTTTGATTCCGTCAAGCTCGATTACCTTGTCGATACACATGAGTTGTTCGCCGATTTCGCCAAACTCGATTACAGGGACGCTCATAACTGCGCCGAACATATCAATCGTGAAAGACGGTGTTTCCACGCCGATTGCAAGCCCCGCAAGAGATGTTATGGCTGTAATGTATGAATGGCTCATGATATTGCCGATTTCTGTGAGTGCGGAAATTTCATCTTCGTTGAGTGTGTCAAGGGTTACTGTGCGTTCTCCGAAAAACGCGCTGAGAACAGCTTGAGCAAACTCCTGCTCAATGGTCATGAGAATCATTCCTTCAACATCGTCTTTCAGGCGAACCAAAACCGCTGCTACCGTTTCTTCGGGGCAGCCGTTTTTTTCGATTGCTTCTTGGAAAGACAAAAACTTGACTTCGGGCATACTGATTACAACCTCACAGCCTACCATCGCCGAAAGCGCAGTACTCGCGTTGCCGGAACCTATGTTTCCTATTTCTGTAAGCACGTCAATGTGAACGTCTTTCAAATCCTCGAATTTTTTCATGTTTTTTCCCCTTTTGTATTATTCGGCGCAGTGCGGACACCGCACCCTACAGTTTTACGCTAATTCGCCCCAGGCAGTGATTTCGCCTTTGAACACTTCGCTTAAATCTTTCATGCTGATTTTTTCAACAGGGTTCGCGGGGTGTACGATAATCGCGATTGCGTCAATCGCCATGATTGCAAAATCAAGCTGATTACTCTCGACTTCTCGGGATACCATGCCTATATCGAACACGCCGCTCAGGGTGTTCAATTCCCCTGCCCCCGAACCGATTGCGTTGAGTTCAATCTTCGCTTTCGTATCAGCTAAGCTTTCATACGCATTGATGAGAAGCTGCATTCCGGGTTCCATCGACGTTGCCCCGCCGATTGCTATTGTTCCTGCCGCGCCGTTTGTCTCAAATGCGTAACGCTCTGACGATGTTCCTGTTTCGTTGTAGGGAATGTGTCCGCGTTCTGCGATTACCGCCTGCCCCTCATCTGAGAAGATAAAGTTCCAGAAATCTTGCGCTGCGTCAGACAAATCGCCGGTTTTCACCAAGTTGAAAGGACGCTGCAGTGAATACTTTCCGCTCAAGACGTTCTCCAAGGTTGGCTCTGTGCCGTCGATTACAAGTGATTTCACAGTCTCCCGCAGAACCCCGAATGTCACATAACCGATTGCCAACTCGTTTGATTCAATCACTGTGAGCATTTGCCCCGTACTGCCCACGATTTCCGCATCCCCGGTTACTGCGTCGTCGCCCTCGTCGTCGATAAACGGCACAAGGTCTACGAGTGTTGTACGTGTCCCGCTTCCGGGATTACGTGATACCACCTGAATGCCTTTTTCGAGAATGTCCTGATTTAATCCCCCGGTGTTTTTGTCATCGCACGCACTCAGCACGATTGCGGTGAATGTCAACGCCGCCGCCGCAAGAATAGCTGTGATTTTTCTTTTCGCTCTTGTTTTCATAATCTGTCTCCTTCATTATGATGATGAATATTTTCAAGGCAAGTCTGCCCATGTGTTGAACTCGCCCAAGTACAATGCGCGTAAATCTTCTGTGCTGATATTTGTCAGCGGGTTCGCGTGGTTTACTATAATCGCCAGTGCGTCAATCGCTACCGTCGCCGACTCTAACCCGTAATCGGGGTTGACTTCGCGGTGTACCATGCCTATGTCGAACATTCCGTCAAGGGCACCCTGTTCGCCTACACCCGAACCGCCGCCTTCAATGATGATTACGGCTTTGTCGGTAATCAAGCTCATACCACTTTGAGCGTCAGTCAAGTCCACAGCTTCATTAAACATATAGTGAACCGCATGGTGTTCTGCATGAGTGTAAACACTAATCGGCAGGTCGAATAAACTCTGCTCCCTTGCTTCCTCTTCGCCTACACCACCCGTATTGCCGGGTGCTTCCTCACACGCAGCTAAAAAAGCCAAACCCAGTGCGAGTGAAAGCAAAATCGCGACTATTTTCTTCATAGCTCTTATCTCAAGTTATTGATAATTCTCATAAGTTCGTCAGACGTTTGAATCGCCCGCGCATTTAATTGATATGAGCGTTGCGTTTCAATAATGCGTACCATTTCCCCTGCCAAATCCACTGCCGACATTTCATAAGCCATAGGAACTTTTACTCCTGCGGGGTTCGCCACAGCCGCCCCCGAACGCTCAGTCACCACGAAGCGATTATTCGCTTCTTGGTCTAATCCCCAGTTATTCGGCACGGTGAACATTCCGATTTGCGCGTACAGTTCCGTATAGTCAATCTCTGTCGAAGGCTCTCCATTACTGCCAATCTCGAAAGGCACGATAATTCTGTTGCCGTCGAAATCAAGAACAAAATCGCCGAATCCGTTGACAAGCTCCCACACGCCTTCACTCGTTTCAGAAATGCCGAATCTTCCGTCGCGGGTCAAAAACGTGTTCCCGTACCGGTCTAACGTCATGAAAAAGCTCATGTCTACTAAGGCGAAATCTAACGGCATATCAGAGAATGTAATCCCTGCTTCTTGCCACATGAGGTCGGTTTTATAAACTCTTGCGCCGTGCCCTGTCTGCCAGAGGTCGCCGCGATTCGGGTGTTGGTGTGTGTAGAGGCACTCCGCAAAGCTCGGACGCAAGGACTTAAATCCGACTGTGTTGACATTAGCCACGTTGTTCGCATACACGTCAAGTGCTTGCTGCTGCGCGATTAAACTCGTGCGTGATGTGTAAAAAGATATGTTCATTATAGTTCTCCTTTAAGTTTGGTATGGTTTGTATTTGTAGGGAACGCATTCATGCGTTCCGCCTGTTTATGCGCGGTTTACCTGTTTATATTCGCTAAGTCCGCAGTTCTGCTGTTAAGGGAATCAAAGGCTTTCAGAATCGCGCTGTTGGCTTCGAAAAGCCGCTGAATCTCAATCATTCGCGTCATCTCTCGATTAGGGTCCACGTTAGATTTCTCAAACGCACCTTGAATGACATGGAACATCAACCCCTCCGGCAGAATATCAGTTCCTCTGCCGTCGTGAGAGAACAAATTATCCGCGACTTTGCGGACATTATCAGTCGGCGCAATATAAGTCAACCGCAGAGTGTCAATCACCTCACCGAACTCGCCGCCGCGAATTACGCCGTCGTTATCAATCACGAAATCGTGATGCCCGATGTAAATATCGCCGTCTTGCCCTTGCACACGCCCCGAACTTCCGAGAGCCAAGAAGCCCATGTTATCAAGCTCGAACTGCCCTGCGCGGGTGTTAAAGGTATCCCCGTAACGATTAGTCACGTTGAAATACACGTCCCCCCACAGCGCGACATCGAAGCGGCTGTCGGTGAATTCAAGCCCGCCCTGTTCCAGCAGAGTATGAGACTCTTCCACGTAAGTCTGCTGAAAAGTCCCCGAGTGAGTCGCTTTGCGTTTTTGCACCCAGATTAACTCATCTTGAAAAGTGTTTAAGCTCACTCTGTCTTTGCGAAACCCCGACACGCCAATCCCCGCGATATTGTTGCTCACCGCATCAAGCTCCCGCTGTTTGACTATCATCGCCTGTGCGGCGTTGTAATATCCTCTCATGAACATGGATTAAATCCCCCTTATATAATACTCAAGTTTTTGTCTTAACATAATCATACATTTCGAATGTATTTGGCACACCCGCGATTCCGTGACCCCGAGAACATCAGCAATTTCGCTAAGCTTCAAGTTCTCATAATAATACAAGCTTACCACTTGCTTTTCTTTAGGTTTGAGTCCGTCAATCGCCTCTGCGACCATCTTCTTGCGTTCCTGAACATACAACCGCGTATCAACTCCGCCGCTCGGTGTGGTGTGATTGCTCTGCCCGCCGAACAAGCTGAAATTGTCTTCATACAACAGCTCTTCAAAAGACAGCGTGTTCGTGTTCGCCGTATCCGCGAGCATTTTCTCGAACTTTTCTTCTGTCAGTTCTAACTCCTCTGCCAACTCCGCATTCGTCGGCGTTCGCTCCAAGCGATTGTACAACACCCCATACGCTTCTTCAAGGCGCCTCCCGAATTTGCGGACACTCCGCGGAATCCAGTCTTGCTTGCGTATGTAATCTATTATCGCGCCTTTGATTTTAATTGTCGCATATGTTTCAAACTTAACTCCGCGCCCTGGTTCAAAACTCTCGACTGCGCTAATCAGCGCAAGCATTCCCTCGTTGACTAAATCCTCAACCTCAAACCCCTTGGCATACATATTTCGCAGAACTACCGCCGTCTTGCTCACCATATTCATATGCTGCAAGACAATCTCATTGCGTACTCCCACATCGCGAGTGGTGGTGTATTTGTGGAATAAATCTGTCATAATACACCTCCCTCACTGAACTTCTACGCCATCGCGATATTCCCGATGCTTTGAATTTGCACAACACTGTCGATTTCGTTATAGCTCAGCACAACGACGCCCGGAACAAACTGGTCGGTGAGTTTCTTGAAATACACGCGAACAATCGGGCTTGTCAGGATAATCACTTGGGGAATAACGTCTTTGACTTTTTCGACCTCTGCGCCGGTAACACCCATGATTTGCTGGATTACATCAGGGTCAAGAGACAGAAAACTGCCCTTGTCAGATTTCTTGACGTTCGCGATAATCGTGTCTTCTATGCGCGGGTCTAAGGTAATAACGCGCAGGGAATTCGCCTCCGCGAACTTGCGGGTAATCGTCCGCTTGAGTGCTTGACGAACATACTCAACAGCAATGTCAATATCTTTGAGGGAAGCGATATTTTCTGCAAGAGCCTCAAGGATTGTTTCCATATCGCGAATAGGCACGCCTTCTTTTAGCAGCATACAGAGAACTTTCTGCAAATATCCGATTGAAACGATGTTTGGAATCAAATCCTCCACAACTGCAGGGTTGGACTCTTTCATGTTATCAACCATAGTCTTAACGTCTTGCCGCGAAAGAACTTCGTGGCAGTGCTTACGGACTATTTCCGACAGATGCGTAATCATAACCGACACAGGGTCAATGAGAGTGTATCCCGCCACATCCGCGACGACTTTCTTGTCCTCGCTAATCCAACGCGCAGGAATGCCGAATGCAGGCTCAATTGTATCAATCCCCTCCACGTGATTGACAACATCTCCGTTATCAATCGCCAGGTAGTGGTCAGTGAGTATTTCGCCGCGAGTAATTTCCTCACCCTTAATCTTAATGAGGTACTGGTTAGGGTTAATTTCAGGATTGTTACGCATTCGCACAGAAGGGAAAACCATTCCCATTTCCTGGGCGAACTGCTTGCGGAACAGCACCACACGCTCAATTGTCGAACCGCCGCTTTTCTCGTCTACCAAATGCAGGAGTGAATAGCCGAACTCCATTTCAATTTGCTCCACATTGAGCAGCTTAAACACGTTATCTATGTTTCGATAATAGCTTTCTTCGCCCGCGCTGCCGTTCCCGGGTAATGCTTCCATCTCGTCCATCATTGCTTGCTCGGAAGCTAATGCCATCTCAAGTTGTTGGCGTTTTTGATTGCGCGAAATAGCATACCCGAAGCAAATCAAAGCAATGCCAATCAAAAGCAAGATTGGCCACGGAAATCCCGGGAGCATCATAAGCGCGAGAATGGTCAGCCCTGTGATATACATAATCGTAGGGTTCTGCGTGAATTGCTTCCTTACATCAAAGTTGAAAGAGTTCTCTGTCCCTGCTCGAGTTACAACCATACCCGTAGCAGTCGAAATCATAAGCGCGGGAATCATCGACGAAAGCCCGTCACCCACAGTCAAGAGGAAATACGTGTCAAGTACAGTCCCGAACTCCATATCGAACATAACAAGCCCGATAATTCCGCCTGCTATCAGTGCGACTAAGGCGGTGATGATTGACATAATCGCGTCGCCCTTAACAAACTTGGTCGCACCGTCCATCGCCCCGAAGAAGTCCGCCTCCCGCTGGACTTTTACGCGACGGGCTTTGGCTTCCTCATCTGTGATTGCCCCTGTATTCAAGTCCGCGTCGATTGCCATTTGTTTACCCGGCATTGCGTCGAGAGTAAACCGCGCCGCAACTTCCGACACACGCTCCGAACCTTTGGTGATAACAAGAAAGTTAGTAATAACAATGATGATAAATACAACAAACCCGACTACGGCATTGCCGCCCATTACGAATCTGCCGTAAGTTGCGATTACTTGCCCTGCCGCCGCGACTCCTTCGCCTGTAGGCGGCGGAGCAGCATTCTGCAAAATCAGCCTGAGCGTCGATATACTCAGTGCTAATCTGAAAACCGTGGTAATAAGCAAGACCGTCGGGAAAATGCTGAATTCAAGAGTTTCTTTGACATACATGGTCATGAGCAGTATGATTACCGCCAAAGACACGTTGATAATCAGCAGAAAGTCAACCAACTGCGTAGGCAGAGGAATAACAATAGCCAACACGATTGTTATAACAAAAACCGCGAATACGTTATTTAGCATCTTTTTAATCATGTGGCTTTTTCGTCCTTCCGTTTTTAATTTTAACTGTCAATTGTCAACTCTCAACATTATCAAGTGTAATGCCCTTCGCCGTGTACATATCCGTCAGAATAATCGCGATTGCGTTATACAAAGACGGCGGTATTTCATGCCCGACTTCGACTGTGTCGTAAAGCTCTTTCGCTAAGGGGCGATTTTCAGCAATATAAATCTCGTGTTCCTCTGCGATTGTGATAATCCGAAGAGCAACCGCGTCTTTGCCTTTAGCTGTAACTTTCGGTGCCATAAGATTGTTTTCGCGGTCGTAAGAAATCGCGATTGCATAGTGCGTCGGATTTCGGACGATTACATCAGCTTGCGGAACTTGCTCCATCATTCGCATTTGAGCGACTTCTCGCTGCTTTTGCTTGATTTTGCTCTTAATAAGCGGGTCTCCCTCGATTTGTTTATACTCGTCTTTGACTTCCTGCTTAGACATCTTGAGCTTCTTTTCATACTGATACCACGAGAACAGATAATCCCCCGCCGCAACAAAAATGAAAAGCACGATAATCAGCATAACAAGCGAGAACGTCTCCGTCGCGAGGTAGAGTATACCCTGCCGCAATTCCATACGGGTGAGGTCGTAAAGTTCGTTCATTCGCCCGATTGCACGGTCAAACACGAGAGCCATTATCACAGCAATAACAATCGTGCCTTTGATAACTTCCACGAATGTTTGCAAAGAAAAGAGTTTCTTTACTCCGCTAATGGGGTTAAGTTTGCTGAACTTAGGCTTGAGCGGCTTCATGGTAAACAACCCTCTTGTTTGAACAATCGACGCAAGGGCGGGAATCGCAAACCCCACAAGCAGTATAGGTGCGGCAATCAAGGCAAAAGAAACCATGATAAATCGCATAAGTTCTAACACTTCTGTTTCGCCGAAAACCTCTGTCCTTGTGAGTAAAATGCCGTCGCTTGTGGTTACAATCAGCCTCTGGAGCATATATCTTCCTACAAGGAAAAAGGTGAAGAAAATCAACGCCAAGCTAATTGCAGTAGTGGCGTCTTTACTCTGCAAGACATTACCTTCTTTTTCGCGAGAATCCCTGCGCCGCTTTGGTGTCGCCTTCTCCGTTTTTTCTTGACCGCCTCCGCCGCCCATGCTCTCTCACCTCGCTTTGTTATGGCTTTCCGGCTCTTATCCCGCTCGGCTTTTATCCACCCCCGCCGGCTTTTATCCACCCCCGCCGCCTAAGGCGTACAGCACTTCAAACAAATCTTCGAACATGATTGACATAAGATTTGCGACAAAGTCAGACACAACCGGTGTAATCATAGCAATTGTGAAAAACCCGAACAAAACCCGCATTTGTATGTTTATAACAAAAATCTGGATTTTCGGAACAGCTTTCATAATTACGCCGACGGCGATTTGCAAAACAGTCTGCGATACAATCAGCGGCATAGCCATTCGCACAGCAAGAATGAAAATCTCTGAAAAATACCACACGATATGAAACGCCATTGCGTGCCAATCTTCCGTCAGTTCGAAGCCAATCGGAATAATTTGATACGAATGGTAGAACAAGTTAATATAGCTGAGATGCCCGCCTGCCAAAAAGAAATACACCACGAACATATAGTAATACAAGTTCGCCATAATCGGCATTGTTACACCCGTAGAGGGGTCGAACATTTCTGCCATTGCGAGTGAAATCTGGAAATCCATGAGTTTTCCCGCAAGAATAATGACATTGAGAATCATGTTCACAAAAAAGCCGAAGAAGAAGCCAATCAATGCCTCAAGAGATAAAACAATCCCGAAATGCAGCATAGATTCAGGGATAAATCCGACTGTGTCCCCGCCCATAGCTCCGAGCATTACAAATGTCAATACTATAGACATAGCGACACGCACCACAGCCGGCACCGTCGAACGCCCGAGAATCGGGTTGAATATGAAAATCCCTGTAACCCGCGCAAAGATGATTAGTCCTGCTACAAAATTATAGAGAATTAAGTCCCATACATCTTGAAAGCTCTCCAACTTCGCTCTCCTTCGCACCCGTTACGGTTCGCTACATTCCTATTTGCGACACACGCTCAAAAATTGTTTTCATGAAATCCATGCTCTGGTTCATCATCCACGGCCCGAAAATCAGAAGCGCGACTGCAATTCCGATTAGTTTCGGCGCGAAAGTCATTGTCTGTTCCTGCACTTGAGTTGCGGCTTGCAAAATCGCGATTATCAGCCCGATTCCCATAGCCATAAGCAACATCGGCGCAACCATTCGGATTGCTAACCACAGTGCTTCACTGAAAACGCTGAGTACTATTTCAGGTGACATAATCTTTCCTCCTCATTTTGCCTCGCGTTTCGTCAAGCTATCCCCTCCGGCGCGGCAGAGCCACCCCTCCGGGGAATCGCTCTTGTTTTGCCTAAGTCCCGGGTAGCTGATAGTTGAACGACTCCACAAGCGTTCCCACGAGCAGTTCCCAGCCGTTCACAAGAACAAAAAGCATAAGCTTAAACGGCATCGAAATCATTGCCGGCGGAAGCATCATCATACCCATTGACATGAGCGTCGCCGCGATTACCATGTCGATTACCAAGAAAGGTATAAACAAAAAGAAACCCATCTGAAACGCCCGCGACATTTCACTCACCATAAATGAGGGGATTACAACGCGCATGGGAAGCTCATCGTGGGTGAACATATTCTCTCTGTCGAACTCATAGTAATACATGGGCGTGCCGTCTTCGCTCAAGTCATAGAGCGTCAATTCCGCCATATCCATGAAAAAGTTCATGCTGTCATTCGAAGTTTGCATGAGCATGAACCGCTTCAGCGGGCCCCCGGCAGCTTCGACTGCCTCCCAGGCGGTGAGTTCCCCGTCTATGTGCGGCTGATACGCTTCGTCGTTGATTTCCGCGAACACAGGCCACATGATGAACATAGTCAAAAACAGCGCAAGCCCGACTAACACTTGGTTCGGCGGCGTTGACTGCGTACTCATCGCGTTTCGCATAAATCCGAGAACAATGATAATCCGCGTAAACGAGGTCATCATCAGAAGAATCGACGGCGCGACAGAGATAATCGTAATCAGCAGAAGTATTTGCAGCGGCTGAGAGCCGTCAACACCAATCAACTCTTCAAGAGCTGAACCCGGCGTCGGCGACATGGTGTCCGCTCCTTCTGCGCCGCCCTCGTTTGCGACGGCGGTAGGCGCGTCGGCGACAGGGGTAGGCTCGTCTGCAAAAATGGGAAGCGTAAACGCTGCAATCAACAGAAAAACGACAACGACAAAAGTAGTCCCTGCCTGCAAAAATTTTGCAATATTACGCTTCGTGTTTTTCTTTATATTTTTCCTTGATTTCACGTTACTTTTCTTCCTTTTGTTTAAGCCCTATGCTGTTGCGAAAAGCGATTCCCAACGCTTCCTTAAAACTGCGCTGCTGCCTGGTGTCATGCCCGTCTTGATTTAGCGCGTCTTCAGTATACTCGAGATACTCGCTCAAGCTCATATCCAAGTCAGCGATTTTTTCAACACTTTGAGAAGTTACGCCTATTAGCACTAATTTCCCAGCGACGTTAGCGACAAGCATCGCCGAATCCCGCCCGAGCATTGCACGGTCAAGAACACGAAGCCGCCCGCCGGACGCGGAAATGCGTCTGCTGAATCTTCTGAGACCGTACATAGTAAGGAAAAACAGCCCCAGAACCCCAAACAGGGAGAGTAACATTTTCAGATATTCCATAATGATTAACTACCCCATACCAAGACAAGAGGAAAAATCACTAAGCGTGTCCCTCCTCTTGAACTTTTAGTTATTACCCCGAGCTTACCCTAAAATCTTAGTAACGGTCTGGAGAATTCTGTCGGGTTTGAACGGCTTAACAATGAAGTCAAGCGCGCCGAGTTTTATCGCTTCAACAACCATCGCTTCTTGTCCCATAGCGGAACACATGATAATCTTCGCGGTAGGATTTTTCGCTTTAATCTCGCTCAAAGCTTCGATTCCCGTCTTATTGGGCATGGTTATGTCCATGACAACGAGGTCAGGGCTTTCCGCCTCGTACATCTGACAAGCGATTTCGCCGTCCGCCGCCTCAATAATGTTGGTAAAGCCGTTTTTGGTCAACGTATCTTTGATGAGCATTCTCATGAACGCCGCGTCATCGACCAACAAGATTTTCTTATCCATAGTATATTGTTCTCCTTAATAAATATTAACTGTTATAATTATTCCTCACCCAAGGAATTACTGCCCTGCAAAATCACTCTTTTCCGAGTGAGTCCATAAACTTCGACTTGATAATCTCTGTAATGCGAACAGCAAAGTTGTCGTCGATTACCACTACGTCTCCGCGAGCAATCAAGTTCCCGTTGACAACAACATCAACCGGTGCCCCCGCTTGGCGTTCGAGTTCGATAATCGTGCCTTGCGAAAACTCAAGGATTTCCTTAACACGCTTGCGAGTAGTCCCGATTTCGACAGAAATCTGAAGCGGAACACCCATAAGAAGCTTGAGGTTATCCTTTTGGTCACCCGAAAGCCCCGAATCAAACTGCTCAAACTGATGGAGCTGAGCGTTCTGAATGTTAATCGGCGGATAGCCTCCGTAAGGCGACGGCGGATAATAACCAGCGTAAGGCGGCATTTGCGGCATCGGCATTCCTTGAGGCGGATAGCCCTGCATTTGCGGTGGCATTCCTTGCGGCGGATAGCCCTGCATCTGCGGCGGCATTCCTTGAGGCGGCATTCCGGGGGCTGCAGCTTGAGGTGCGTCCCCTGCAGGAGCAGGTGTCGGCGCAGGCGCAGATTTCGCATTCTTAGCGGCAGCTTCAGCCTCAGACTCTTGCGCATTCATTTCCATGAGCCTTTCAGACAGCTCTTTCGCGAGGCTGAGTTTCAGCACAGACACGAATTCCGAGTCAATGATGTCTTCAATCGTGAGACGGAAAGTAACAGTAACAATTTCCTCATCTACTGCAAAATCAGTATCTTGAGAGAAGTCAATCAAATCCATGACACGGGGTTCCGGTGCAGAAATGTCGATGTTCAAGTTAAGAAACTTCGACAACGCAGTCGAACACGAACCCATCATTTGGTTCATGACTTCAGATACTGCACTTATGTTGAGTTCATCGAACTCAAAGTCAGGCTGAAGCACAAGGGGTTGCCCCATAAGCTGGTTCAGAATCATCTGAACATCATTTTGTTTCAGCAACATGAGGTTAGTGCCCGTAATCCCCTTAGTGTAGACGATTTTTACGCAAATCGCGGGTTCGATGCCGTCGCGTTTAATATCCCCCGCTTTGATTACGTCAATCGTAGGTGTAGTAATAAGAACCTTGGTATCGAGAAGCTCGGAAACTGCGGTAGCCGCACTCCCCATTCCGACGTTCATTATTTCGCCTATTGCATCTTTTTGAATATCTGTGATTTCAAAATTCGCCATTAGTCTGTCCGCTCCCTTTCATTACGTTCCGCTGTTTGCACGACTGTTGTTTACAGGTCGCTGCGCAGTACGTTTTCAATTTTGATTGCCTTTTGATTGTTGAAAATGCCCAACTTCCCGTCGAACCACGTTTTGCCGCCTATATTGAGTTCAATGTTGCTGTCAATGCCTTTGCCGAGCGGAATAATATCGCCGGTCTGCAAATTCATGATATCAAGCATATCGAGATTCGTCTCACCGAGAACCGCTGTAACATTCAGAAGCGATTGAGAAAGAGTGGTGATTATGTTTTCTCTGCGCTCTTCCTCTTTTGAGACTCCGCTCTTCCTTGCGCCTTTTGCGCTGAAAGTCGCGTATTTCTGCATAACGCTGTCTAACTCGAGAGCAGGAATGCACACAGACACAATCGCCTTAACATCATTGATATGAACGTCCATCATAGCGATTGCCATAGCGTCATCGTACCCGATACTGGAAATTGCCCTCGCATTTGTCTCGATTTTAGCGAGCTTCGGCCGCACGTTGACGTAGTTTTCCCAGGGTTCTTGAAGCAAATTTACCATACTCGAAACTATCCCGCGCATGACGCTGATTTCAATTTCCGTGAAGTCTCTGTCCGCCTCGTCGCTATTACCGCGACCGCCGAGCAATCGGTCAATCATGGTATAAGTAATCGAATTGGAAAGCTGAACAATCGCAGAAACATCTTCGATTTCTTCGTCATTGATTTCGAGTTCCGCGAGCCCCATCATAACATAATCGGGGAGTGCGTTATTGAACTCATAGTATTTTTGCTCCTCTACCGAAACAAGGGAAACTTTGCAGTAAAGCCGAAGTAAACCCGTGTAGTAGGAAGACAAAAGCCGCGCATAGTTGTCGAAAATATTGTTCAAAACTTTCAGACGTTCTTTGGTAAGCTTCTTGGGCGACCTGAAGTCATAATCGCGTACTGCGATTTCGGTAGTCCCGACGACAGGTGCTTCGCCCGCTGAAATACCGCTCAGCATCGCGTCTATCTGTTCTTGCGTAAGAGCATCAGCCAACTTTGTTCACCGTC
>Ga0123356_10002463_pt1 | contig 19765 bp, 10 predicted proteins | sample TergutEmb28metaG_2_FD_92546 | JGI IMG/M metagenome (GOLD analysis project Ga0123356, IMG submission 92546) | Embiratermes neotenicus P3 segment gut microbial communities from Petit-Saut dam, French Guiana - Emb289 P3 | ecosystem: Host-associated > Arthropoda: Insects > Digestive system > Gut ...
CCGGTGAAATTTACTTCGAGCAGGAGCGGTGGGGACCCAACCTCGCCTGGTCCGCTCTGCTGCACGTCGCGGTCACGCTGGCGATCGTCGCCTTCGCCTACTTTGCCCATGACTCGCGCGGCGGAAACTGGGGGGCCAGCGGAGGCGGCAGCGCGATGGGCGCGACCCTGGTCAGCAATATCCCTCTCCCCCGGAACCCGACGGAAACCCAGAACGTGCTGGCGACTGAATCCAAAGGAGTTACCAAATCCGAGGCGAAACCGGCGGCGGAGGAGCCCGCAGCCATCCCGATTCAGGAAACGCGCAGCAAGAAGAAACCCGTACGCCAGCCGACCGAAACCGAGCGCAAGCCTCGGCCCCAGCCGCACGAGGAGGCCGCAAACGTTGTGCCCTTCGGCGAAGGCGGTCCGGTCAGCGGGCCCTATTCGGTGTTCAGTGCGGGCGCGGCCAAAGGCGGATTCGGCTTTACCGGCGGGGGCGGCGACTTCGCATCCCGCTTCGCCTGGTACGTGCGCGTAGTCAATCAGAAGGTGTCGGAGAACTGGCTTAAGTACGAAGTCGATCCCAGAATCGCAAACGCGAATCGCGTGTATGTGACATTCGACATCGATCGCAGCGGGCGTCCTTCGCATGCGCAGATCGAGCAGTCGAGCGGGGTGCCCTCGCTGGATATTTCCGCCTTGCGGGCGCTCTCGCGAATCGACACCTTCGGTCCGCTGCCTGCCGACTACCCGGGCGGCAAGGTCAGCGTCGAATTCTGGTTTGACTACAAGCGATGACCGGCTCGGGCGGTGCTGGTTCGCGGTTTTGGTTTGGCGGTTTTCGTTCGCGTTTTCGTTTCCAGGTGCCCGGGCCCTGCGGTTTGAAAACGCCGCGCTTCACCCGAAAGACGGCCGGAGGCCGCCAGGACGGCCCAGGCGCGAATCCATTTACAGGAGTTTTTTCTTGAACTTGGAATCCCATCGACCCGCGGTACCTTCGCTTCGTTCCGGGCGTCTTAGAGCGCCCCGGCGGCCCGAGCCCTGGCTTCTGGCGCTCCTCACCCTCCTGGTCGTCCCAATTCCGGCTGCGGCCCAGGATTGGATCAAGACCGGCACCGGACTCGGGGTCGAGAAAATTCGCATTGCCGTCGCGGATTTCAAGCCTTCCAACCAGGACCCGCGGAACGCGGAGCTCGTCAAGACCTTTAACGACACGCTCTGGAACGACCTCTCGAATGCCGGCATCTTCGAGCTGGTCTCGAAGAGCTTTTATCCGATCGGCCCCGTCAGCTCCCCCCGGGACGTAAACTTCAGCGCCTGGAGCTCTCCGCCGCCGAATGCCGCCATGCTGGTTTTCGGGAACCTGGGCGCCTCGGGGAATGCGCTGACCGTGCAGGGCTGGCTCTTCGACGTCAAGAACACGGCCTCGCCGCAGGTGCTCGGCAAGCAGTTCAGCGACGCGGCAAGCTCGCAAGGCGCGCGCACGACTGCCCATAAATTCGCCGACGAAATCATTCTGCGGCTGGGCGGCGGAATCAACGGCATTGCCGAGACGCAGATCTATTACGTCAGCACGCGCAGCGGACACAAAGAAATCTGGGGCATGGACTACGATGGCGCCAACCAGCATCCCATCACCACCCTGGGCACGATCGCTCTGTCCCCGCACGTGTCCCCCGACGGCTCACGGCTCGCCTTCAGCGCATTTTCCGGCTCGGGCTGGGAAATCCGGATGTTCTCCTTCGATCTCAACCGTCTGGTCTCGTTCCCCCGCTTTGGCGGCACCAATCTTTCCCCGGCATGGGCGCCCGAGGGCGGGCGCATCGCATTCTCATCTTCCCGCTCCGGCGACCCGGAAATCTACATTGTCGATCAATCGGGCGGGAACCTGCGACGCCTCACCAATTCCAAGGGCCCGGACGTTTCCCCCGCGTGGAACCGCAAAACCGGTTCCGAGATCGCGTGGGTCAGCGGCCGCACGGGGCTGCCCCAGATCTACGTCATGGAAGCCGACGGAACCAACGTCCAGCAGCTCACCGACCAGGGCTACGCGGTCTCGCCTGCCTGGTCGCCGAACGGACAATTCCTGGTGTTCTCCTGGATGCGCCACTACGGACCCGGCGCTCCGGGAGCGCAGGATATCTACATCATGGACGTGGTGAGCAAACAATGGGTGCAGCTGAGTCACGACGGAGGCAGGAACGATTTTCCGTCCTGGTCGCCCGACGGACGGCACATCGTTTTCCAGTCAAACCGCTCGGGTTCGCTGCAGATTTGGACCATGCTGGCCGACGGCAGCAATCCGAAACAGCTGACGACGTCGGCCACCAACTCAGAGCCTGACTGGAGTTGGAAGTAGAATTGCACTTGTGCTCTGGGCCGAGTTCCTGATATTTCTTGTGCTTTGAGCCCGGCATACCTAGGCATGCCGTGGGGGCCTGCAACGCCGCCCATAGCCGGCTTACGCCATATTCGGGAGGAAAAAATTGAAACCAGCAACGCTTAGAAGTTTTGCCCTAGTTCTCGCGCTGAGCGGGATCGTCTTGCTCGGCGCGTGCCATAAGAAGCAGGCGCCGCCACCGCCCCCACCGCCGCCGCCGCCGCCGGCGCCGACCGCGAACCTCACCGCGAGCCCGGACTCGATTGACAAGGGTCAATCCGCCACGCTGACCTGGCAGACGACGAACGCGACCGAGGTCACGATCGACAACGCGGTGGGAACCGTGCAGCCGAACGGAACGCAACAAGTCAACCCGGCCGACTCGACCACCTATACTCTGACCGCCAAAGGCGAGGGTGGAACGCAGACGGCAACGGCGCGGGTGACGGTAAACGCTGCGGCGGCCCCTCCGCCTGCGACACAATCGTCCCTGAGCGACGAGGAACTGTTCTCGCAGAATGCCAAGGACGTTTTCTTCGACTACGACAAATCGGATATCCGCGCCGATCAGCAGTCGACCGTGCAGTCCAGCGTCGCCTTTCTGCAGCAACACCCCAACATCGCCTTCACCCTCGAAGGCCACTGCGACGAGCGAGGATCGACCGAATACAACCTCGCGCTCGGCGACAACCGGGCGAGCGCGGTGAAAAACGCGCTCGTGGCCGGCGGAATCTCGGCCGACCGCATCAAGACCGTGAGCTACGGCAAAGAGAAGCCGTTCTGCACCGATCACAGCGAAACCTGCTGGCAGCAGAACCGCCGCGGACACTTCGTGTATTCGAAGTAGCCGGTTGGAGCGAACCCGGAGTCATGGGATTCGGGGAGCGCGAGGGCCGCTCCCTTCCATCCCCTGCGTGGGCCCCCGCAGGATAGAGGGGCCATGGTTTCCGGCTGGACATTTCCCGAGTTCCGAACTTAGAGTCGAGCCCCCGGCGGTCGAGAAACCGGTCGAGGGGGATTCGCCGCTGAGTAGAGACCAGGTTCTCGAACGGTAACCAACGATCTTCAAGCCGCATGCATTGCCGGATCGAACAGCTTCGCGCGATCACGCTGAAAGTCTTTTCCATGGACGTTGCGCTGCGCTTCTATCGCGATGTGCTCGGAATGGAACTGGTGTATGGCGGACCTCACTCCCCTTTCTCGTCTCTGCTTTCTCCCGGAGCCGAATTCCCGATACTCAATTTGCAGCAGGGCGCGCCGGCCGCGGACTGGGGTCGAATCATCTTTCACGTGACCGACGTAGATGCATTCTGGAAGCGGCTCGAGGAAGAAGGATTCAGGCCGGACCTTCCGAAGGATGCTGCGTGGGGAGAACGGTACTTTCATGTTCACGATCCGGACGGACACGAACTCTCATTTGCCCGGCCGCTGTGAGAAGGGTGCCTTGCCTGAGGCGCCGGGCGTTCGCTTGGACTCGAGGGTTGGCGGGTGCCGTGTCTCTCGAGCCATCCCTCGATCCATGGCCGGCAGGGGGACGAACCGGCCTGCAATTGCAGCTCTTCTGAACCGGTGAGTAAAGGCGCAAAAAGGACCCTCAAACGGCCGAAGACGCCGCTGCGAAAGAGATTTTTTCTCTCCCTGCTTCGGTGGCTTGGCCTCGGTGTGGCGCTTCTTTGGCTGCTGGCCGCGCTCGCGCTTATAAGTTTGCGGTGGATCGACCCGCCGACAACCGCGGTGCACATCCAGCGCCGTTACGAGAGCTGGACCCGCCATAGGCCCTATCGCGAACGCTATAAATTTGTTCCGCTCGGCGAAATCTCGCCCGATCTCCAGCACGCCGTCATCGCCGCAGAGGACACGCGCTTCTACCAGCACCACGGGTTCGACTGGCATGCGATCGCCGTGGCCGCCGAAGACGACATGGAAGACGGCCGCCTTCGCGGGGCCTCCACCCTTACGCAGCAGCTGGTCAAGAACCTGTTCTTCGGAACCGGCCGCTCGATCCTTCGCAAGGGAGCCGAGTTCACACTGGTACCGGTCGCCGAACTGGCGCTCGGCAAGCAGCGCATTCTTGAGCTCTACCTCAACGTGGTCGAATGGGGCCCGGGGATTTACGGCGCCGAATCCGCATGTCGTGCCTACGACCAAACCTCGGCCGGGACGATCGGCCGGGAACAGGCGGCGCAGCTGGCTGCGATTCTGCCGGCCCCTCTGAAACGACGCCCCGGGCGCATGATTCACTCGAGCGCAATCATCCTTGAGCGGATGCGCCAGATGGATTGGTAATCGCGTCCGGGACCCTTGCGAAGGCGAAGCGGCCCGCAGGGTGTTCGGCCGCTCTGAATTGGAGACCGAGACACCTGCCCTGGGGTCCTTGGGCGACGAGACCGCTCATCTTTGACGCAGCCGGGTGTTGCGCGCGGGAACCGGCCATCGCATCCCGCGCCCAACCTTCCGCGGCAGAAAACCGCGCACATCCGGTTTCATCAGCCGGGGAGAGTGTTTCCCCGGTGGGTGCCTGTGCATATCCGGTGGAAGCCCGGGTTTTTCGTTTGGGTCAGGCGGCGGGTAAAATCAGGTCAACGAAAATGTCTCCGTTCGTTCACCTTCATCTCCACACCGATTACTCCATGCTCGACGGCGCCTGCGATGTCGAGAAGCTGTGCCACCGCGTGAAAGAGCTTGGCATGCCCGCCGTGGCGATGACCGACCACGGCAATATCTTCGGCGCGGTGCATTTTGTGAACGCGGCCAAAGCAGCCGGGGTGAAGCCGATCATCGGCTGCGAGCTCTACATCTCGAAGAAGGAAGACCATCGCATCGAGCGCACTCCGCCCGAAGGGGACACCTACAACCATCTCGTGGTCCTTGCCGAGAACGAGGAGGGCTATCGCAACCTGGTCAAAATCACCTCCGAAGCCTCGCTTCACGGTTTCTACTACAAACCGCGGGTCAGCAAGGCGTTTCTCGCCGGCCACGCGAAGGGATTGATCGGGCTGTCCGGCTGTCTGAAGGGCGAAGTCGCCGAGCGCCTCACCGAAGATCAATACGGCACCGCCCGCGCCGCCGCCGCCACCTATGCCGACATTTTCGGCAAGGAAAATTTCTTTCTGGAAATTCAGGACCAGGGCCTCGAGCTCGAGCGCCGCATCCATCCCCACCTGTTCAAGCTGGAGAAGGACCTCGGCCTCCCCTTGGTGGCCACCAACGACAGCCACTACCTTTGCCGGGACGACGCCCACGCCCAGGACGTCATGGTCTGCATCCAGACCGGCAAGAGCATTCAAGATCCGAACCGGATGAAGTTTCAGGGCGCGGAATTCTACGTCAAGAGCCGCGACGAGATGGATCAGGTCTTCCGGCACGCCCCGGATGCCGTCGAGCGCACATTGGCCATTGCCGAACGCTGCCGCGTGCAACTGGGAAAGGTCAGCAACCCGTTTCCTCATTTCGATGTGCCCGAGGGCTACACCCTCGACAGCTATTTCGAGCAGGTGGCGCGCGAAGGCTTCGCCCGGCGGCTCGAAAAAATCCGCTCGCGGCTCGACCGCGGCACGCTCAAGCACGGAATCCAGGAGTACGAGCAACGGCTGGCGCGCGAAATCACGATCATCCAGCAGATGAGATTCTCCGGCTATTTCCTGATCGTCTGGGATTTTGTCCGTTATGCGCGGGAACGCCAGATTCCCGTGGGGCCGGGGCGGGGATCGGCGGCCGGTTCACTGGTCTCCTATTCCCTGGGCATCACCGATCTCGACCCGCTCGAGTACGAGCTGTTCTTCGAGCGCTTCCTGAATCCCGAGCGCATCTCGATGCCCGACATCGACATGGACTTCTGCATGAACCGCCGTGGCGAGGTCATCGATTACGTCACGCGCAAATACGGCCGCGAGAACGTCGCTCAAATCATCACCTTCGGCACCATGGCGGCCAAGGCGGCGATCAAAGACGTCGGCCGCGCCATGGACATTCCCTACGCCGATGTCGACCGCATCGCCAAAATGGTGCCGGCGACGCTCAACATCAAGCTGGAGTCGGCGATCAAGGAATCGCCCGCGCTGCGGCAAGCCTATGAGAGCGATGCGCAGGTGCGCCAACTGATCGACACCGCCAGGAAGTTGGAGGGCCTGGTTCGCAACGCCGGCATGCACGCCGCCGGCGTAGTGATTTCGCCCCGCCCGCTGCACGAACTGGTCCCGCTCTACAAGACGAAGAACAACGAAATCGTCACCGCCTTCGACATGGTCGCCATCGAGAAGATGGGCCTGCTCAAGATGGACTTCCTGGGGCTCACCACGCTGACCATCCTCGACGACGCGGGCAAGCTGATCCGCCAGACGCGCGGGGAGGAGATCGAGATGGAAAAGGTCCCCTTCGACGACCCGACGACCTACGAGAAGGTCTTTCACAGCGGGCTGACCTCCGGCGTCTTCCAGTTTGAATCGCGCGGCATGCGGGACGTGTTGCGGCGCTACAAGCCGAATTCCATCGAAGACCTGACCGCGCTCAACGCGATCTATCGTCCCGGTCCCATTCAGGGGGGGATGATCGACGACTTCATCGACCGCAAGCACGGCCGCAAGAAAATCGAATACGAGCTCCCCGAACTGAAGGAAATACTCGAGGAGACCCTGGGCGTCATCGTCTACCAGGAGCAGGTCATGCAGATCGCCAACCGGCTGGCGGGATACTCGCTGGGCGAGGCCGACCTGCTGCGGCGCGCCATGGGCAAGAAGATAGCGGAAGAAATGGCGGCGCAGCGCGAGCGGTTCGTGACCGGCGCGGTGGAACACGGGTTCCCCAGGAAGAAGATCGAGAAAATTTTCGATCTCATGGCCCAGTTTGCCGGATATGGTTTCAACAAATCCCACGCCGCCGCCTATGCCCTGCTCGCCTATCACACCGCCTATCTCAAGACGCATTATCCGGTGGAGTTCATGGCGGCGCTGCTCACCTCGGTTACGGGAAACACCGACGACGTCGTCAAATACATCAACGAATGCCGCGAGATGGGCATCGCCGTCGAACCGCCCGACATCAACGTCAGCGACGCCAATTTCACGCCCCATGGCAATCGAATCCGCTTCGGGCTGGCGGCGGTGAAAAACGTCGGCCACAACGCCATCGAGTCCATTGTCGCGGCGCGGAGGTCCCTCTCCCGGGCGGGCGAGGGCTCCGCTCCAGAGGGCCGGTTCAAGTCGATCTACGAGTTTTCGGAAAAGGTTGACCTGCGTCTTCTCAACAAGCGGGTTCTCGAATCCCTGATCAAGAGCGGGGCCATGGACTCGCTCGGCCGCCGCGCCCAGCTCATGGCGGCCCTGGACAAGGCCATCGAGCACGCGCAGAAGACGCAGCGCGACGCCGAAAACGGCCAGCACGGGCTATTCGGCATCTTCGAAGAGGAAGAGGCCGACGGGCGCAAGGACCAGCTTCCCGATACGCCCGACTGGGACGAGCACACCCGCCTTGCCAGCGAAAAAGAGATTCTCGGCTTCTTCATCACCGGCCATCCGCTCGACAAGTATCGCGAGAAGCTCGAAGATCTGCGCGCGCTCGAAACCGCCGAGCTGGCGGAGATGAAATCCTCCACCGGAAAAGACGAGATTCTGTCGACGGCGGGCCTGATCACGAACCTGCGCATGCAGAAATCCAAACGCGGAGAGTTCTGGGCGCAGGCCACCCTCGAGGACCTCTCGGGCTCGATCGACATGCTGGTGTTCCCCGAGGCCTTCAAGAAAGTGCAGGAGCGGCTCAAGGCCCTCGCCGACGTTCCCGTCCTGGTCCGCGGCGGCGTGCGCATCGAAGAGGGCGCAAGTCCGAAGCTCACGGTCAACGACATTCTGTTGCTCGAAGAAGCCAAAGTTCCTCTTCCCCGCTCGCTGCGCATTCGTATTCCCCTCGAACGGGCGTCCGACTCCACCATAGATGAGCTGCATCTCCTTTTTTCTCAACGGAAAGGCGACGCCAAAGTCTTGTTTGACGTCGAACGCGCAGGCGATTTCATGGTGGTAATGGAGGCGGAGGGCTATAATGTCCTGCCAGACCGCGCATTCATTGGCCGTGTGGAAGAGCTCTGCGGCCGCGGAGCGGTCAGAGTCATTGACTGAGGAGCTGGATGGTCGGGCTGCTTGCGGCTCGTGCGCTCCTTGGAAAGTGAAAGGCGGAGTTCGTCCCTAGCGCAGAAGCTGGCGGCTCGATCCGGTTCCGCTCGTATTGAGGAGTAGTCATCGCCACGGCGAAAATACAACTGATGAAGACCTCCGACATCAGCGCGGTACTCACCGGCGCTCAGCTTCTGGTTTCCATGGTGGAGGCGCGGCGTGGCGACGGCGCAGAACCGACGGCAAGCGAGGAGCTCGAAAAGATTGAGCAGCAGCTGGGAAAACTCGAATCGCTCGATGGCGAGAGCGCGGAAGTGCGCAAGGAGATCGACGGCCTGCGCGAGCGCGTGGCCCTGCTGCGCAAGGAAATGGCCCACCACGAAGCCTGGGTCAAGACCGAACTGGCCCGCCATCCGCAACGGCCCTATTTCCTCGACTACGTAGAAAAGATCTTCACCGATTTCAGCGAGATCCATGGCGACCGCCGGTTTGCCGACGACCCGGCCATGGTTTGCGGCCTGGCGCGTTTTCACGGCGAGGAAGTTCTGGCGGTCGGCACCCAGAAGGGCCGCGACACCAAGCAGAAGGTCTTCCGCAATTTCGGGCTGCCGAATCCCGAGGGCTATCGCAAGGCGCTGCGCGCGATGCAAATGGCGGAAAAGTTTTCCCGCCCCATTTTTACCTTTGTCGACGTCACCGGGGCCAATCCCGGGCTGGGCGCCGAAGAACGCGGTCAGGCGGAGGCGATCGCGCGGAACCTGCGCGAGATGGCCCGCCTGCGGGTTCCCATCCTCACCATCATCACCGGCGAAGGCGGCAGCGGCGGGGCCCTGGCCATTGCCGTTTCCGACCGCGTGCTCATGATGGAAAACGCGGTCTATTCGGTCATCTCTCCGGAGGGCTGCGCCTCGATCATGTGGCGCGACGCCGCGAAAAAAGAGCTGGCGGCCGAGGCCCTGAAAATCACGGCCCCGAACTTGAAAGAGTTCGGCTGCATTGACGCCATTGTTCCCGAACCTCCGGGCGGCGCGCACACCGACCACGACGCGGCCACCAAGCTCGTCGAGCGGGCGCTCGAAGAGCATTATTCCGCGTTGAAGAACGTGCCGGCGGACCAGCTTGTCGCCTCGCGCTACGAAAAGTTCCGCAAGATGGCGCAGTTCTTCACCGAGCCCTGATCCTCCAACACCTCAGAGAACGAACTCTTTCCTCAAGGCGCAGCTGCCGGCTCGAGGTGCAGGCGAAAGAAGGAATCGACTCGATTCCAGGCGTCGCGCAGAACATGCTCGCGGCGGAAGTAGTGGAACTCTCCCGGGTAGACCATGAATTCGACCAGGTCGCCCTTGTCCTTTTTCAAGGCTTCGTCCATCAGCCAGACCGACTCCAGGAAGGGGACGTTCACATCGGCCGTGCCGTGCAGCACGAGCAACGGCCGGGCCAGTTGGCCGATTCGAGAGATCGGCGACGCCAGGTCATACACCTGGGGATTTTGTTCGGGGGTGCCGATCCTTCCCACCGTCCAACCGCCGTGATAGGGATCGGTGTAGTACATCCTGTAATCCACCACGCCCGCAACATCAATGCCGGCCCGAAACAGCGAGGGCTGATCGGTCATGGCAATGAGGGTAAAAAATCCGCCATAGCTGAGCCCCCAGATCCCGATGCGGCTCGCGTCCACGTAGGCCAGAGTCTTCAGGTAGTTGGCGCCCATCCAGGCATCCTTGGCGTCCTTGCCGCCTACGTCCATGTAAACGCCATTGCGCCAGTCGCGGCCGTACCCGATGCTGCCACGATAGTCCGGGGCCAGCACCACATACCCTTCCTGCAAAAGGTATTGATGAAAGCTGTAGTAGACCGCGTAATTGCGCTCGACGTGCCATCCATCGTAATTCTGATTAATGCCGTCGCCGTGCACCCAGAGAATAGCGGGATGTTTCTTGGTGCGGTCGAGGTTTGGCGGCACGAAAAGCCAGGCGGGCACCGGTTGCCCATCCGGGCCCGGATAATGCACGAACTCGGGCTCTACGAACGCGGAACGGTCGACGGCGGCAGGCATCGAATCGCTGAGGCGGACCGGCGCCGCGCCCTCACGGGCGCCGGCCACAAAAAGATCGGCGGAGTTCCGCGTGTCGGTATGTTGATAGACCAGGCGCCGGTCATCGGGCGACCAGCGAGGTTCGATGTTGGTGCCCGGTCCGCTGGTCAGGTAAGCGATCGCCGCCCGGGCGGGATCGCTGCCAACCGTCGCCAGGCCGATGCGCCGGTCGCCGGCCTGGCCGGGTTGATTGGCGTCGAAGGCGATGCGCGTACTGTCGTGCGACCAGGCCGGCCGCCACGCTTCGAAGCGGCCCCTGGTGATCTGGACGGCGTTGCCCCCCTCCGCCGGGATCACATAAAGGTGGTCCCAGCCGTCAAGATCGGTCAGGAAGGCGATCCACTTTCCATCCGGAGAAGGCTGCGGCTCGGCGTTCGCTTCCCAGTCGGGCAGGCTCCAGAATTTGTCTTCCTTGTCTTCATGGACGGCCCGCGGCATGCCGGCGGCGATGTCGGCGACGTAGATGGTTCGCTTCTTGTATCCGTCTGACTGACGGTCAAAGGTCAGATGCTCGTTGCCCACCCAGCCCACCCCGTTGAATTCGCCCGACGTGCCGATCGCCTTGGGACGTCCGCCCCCGGAAGAGACTACAAAGAGTTGCGCCGGCTGGTATTCCTCGGCGCGAAAAATCAGTTTCCCGCCCGAGTAGGCGGGGAACTCGTCGTGATGAACCGTTGCGTCTCCCGCCGTATAAGCCAGGTGCGCGCCGTCCGGAGACCAGACCGGACGGTCAATATTGGCGTCATCGTGGGCGACGACCGATTCGGTCTGGCCGGCGAGAGAGCGCACCAGGAGCTCGCTCGCGCCCGTCGAACCGCTCTCCTTTCTTGTGCGCACGAAAGCCACCTCCCGGCCGTCAGGCGAAAGCGCAAACTGCGCCTCCGGTTCGGTTGACCTCCAGACGGGACGGGGTTCGCCGCCGCCCGCCGGGACCTGCCACAGCGTGCCTTCGTGGGGGAAGTACAGGACATCTCCGCCCGGGCTCCAGAAGGCAGCGGAAACGCCGTCGTCGGAAAACGAAGTGAGAGCGACCGGTCTCTGGCTGCCGTCGGCCGGGGCCAGGTACAGATTTCTTACTCCCGCCCGCTCCCAGACAAACGCCACGCTCCGTCCGTCGGGCGACCAGACGGGATTGGAAGGGTGCTTAATGTCCAGGAGATCCTCGATCGTCAGTTGATGTTTTGCGCCGTGCGGCGGGCCGGCCGCGCACAGATTGGATGCCAGGACCAATGCCGCCAGCGCCAGTTGGCTCGAGCGTTTCCGTTGCATCATGGGCCTCCCCCCGCAAACCTGCCAAAAACCGCGATCCCGGCGCCCGTTCCGGGCGCCGCAAGTCTATCCCGCTAGAAGTTGAACCGAAGGCCAAACTGGCAAGGAAAGGACCAACGGTGTTGGTCGGGAACTTGTAGTTGGGACCGACCGTCGGCACCTCCGAAATCACGGTTTGCGCATTCGTCAGCTTGAACAGATCTATGACGGGTTCAAGACGCCACCGGTCCTGTAGCACGAACTCCCGCGAAATCCGGCAGATTGACGCTCGGCAGGCGCGCGATGCCCGCCGGCTGGAGGGATCACGGTTTCGGAGAACTGATTGAGCTCCGGTCCGCTGAAGACTTCCTGCGGCTGGAAGGGATAGCCGGTGTAATGAGATTCGCGGCCGGCGGCAGGGAGAGAATCGGTTTGTGATGCATACGCCACATCGGGAATAGGAGTGCGGAGACGACCGGGTCCCTGTGGAAGTCAGCATCGAGGCGTTCGCGGATACTTTATACAACATTCCCGCTTGCGATTGTCAAGCCTAAAGTGGCGGGGGAATCAGCGCTTGCCACCGGGGGCGGTTTCCCCCGGATGAGGTCTGACTTTCTGGGGGCGATTTCGTTGAAACCCCGGCCCTTGAAAACTGGAGCGTGCCCGCCCGCATCGCGCCCCACCGGGAGGCGATCGCGCCGGTCCGCTTCCTGCGCACGGGTTGAGCGCCCTGGACCCGCGCGGGCCGACGAGTTTGCTCCTCCCGGAAGTCGGATCTCGACGGCAGGCGCGCACGCAGTGAATGAAGCGCGGGGGGATAACGGACGGGGCACGTGGGGTCCAAGCGCTTTCCGCCCGTCACTCACATCTAATCTGCTGCCGTATAATTTAATAAGTTCCCGCCGGAACTGCCGTTTCCTCACCGCAAATGCAGTTCGGAGTGACAATTTAAGCGGGATTTTGGTCATGGGCACAAGCATTTGTGCCGAACAATGGCAGGAAGGACCCCTAGTTCATGGCTACAACCCATGTTGGGCTCGACGACGCTACCGGGCGCGAGCCGCGGCTGCCGGTCATCAATGACATGAGCATTCAGGTGGCCACGGTCAACGGCAGCGGGTCGCAGAGCTCCAATACCGTGCTGCTTCGCAGCATTTTTCAGATGGGCGTGCCGGTTTCTGGCAAGAACCTGTTTCCCTCCAATATTGAGGGCCTGCCCACCTGGTACACCATCCGCGCCAACAAAGACGGTTACGTCGCGCGCAAGAAGGAAATCGACTTCCTGGTGGCGATGAACTCCGAGACCGCCCAGGAAGACGTGAAGTCGCTCCGCCCGGGCGCGGCCGTGCTCTATGACGAACCGCTCGGCCTGAGCGCGGTGCGCAACGACCTGATTTTCTACGCCGTGCCCTTTGACAAACTGGTCGCGCCCGTCTGCCCCGAGGCCAAGCTGCGCAAGCTGGTCAAGAACATGCTCTATGTCGGGGTGGTGGCCAAGCTGCTTGACATCGACATGGGCGAAGTCGAGAAGGCGCTGCGCAAGCAGTTCGCGAAAAAAGTCAAAGCCGCCAATCTGAACTTCGCGGCCGCCCGGGCCGGCTTCGACTACGCCGCCCAGAGCTTGTCCAAGCAGGACCCGTTCCGCATCCAGCGCATGGACAAGACCCGCGGCAAGATCATCATCGACGGCAACGCGGCCTCGGCGCTCGGCTCGGTCTTTGCCGGGTGCACCGTGCTCAGCTGGTATCCCATCACGCCGTCGTCCTCGCTGGCCGAGAACATGATCGAGTTCTTCCGGCGCTTTCGCATCGGCTCCGACGGCAAGGCGACCTTCGCCGTCGTGCAGGCCGAGGACGAACTCGCCGCCATTGGCATGGTCGTCGGCGCCGGCTGGGCGGGAGCGCGCGCCATGACCACAACTTCCGGCCCCGGCATCTCGCTGATGTCGGAATTCGCCGGGTTGTCCTACTATGCGGAAATTCCCGGCGTCGTCTGGGACATCCAGCGTGTCGGTCCTTCGACGGGCCTGCCGACCCGGACCTCGCAGGGCGATATCCTCTCGGCGGCCTTTCTCTCCCACGGCGATACCCGGCACATCCTGCTCTTCCCGGCTTCGCCCGCGGAGTGCTTCGAGATGGCGGCGGAGGCGTTCAACCTGGCGGAGAAATTCCAGACGCTGGTGTTTGTCATGTCCGACCTCGATCTCGGCATGAACAACTGGATGTCGGAGCCGTTTGCCTATCCCGAGAAGCCCATCGAGCGGGGAAAGGTCTTGTCCGCCGAGGACCTGGAAAGGCTGGGACGCTTCAGCCGTTACCAGGATGTCGACGGCGACGGAATCGGGTACCGGACGCTGCCCGGCACGGACCACCCCGCGGCGGCGTATTTCACCCGCGGTAGCGGGCACAACCAGCACGCCCAGTACAGCGAGAAGCCGCAGGACTACGAAAGCAACATGGAACGGCTGCGGCGCAAGTTCGAGCACGCCCGCTCCTTCGTGCCTGAGCCGATCCTCGAGGAGGCGCCGGGCGCCGAGATCGGAATCCTTGCCTTCGGCAGCTCGCATTGGGCGATTCGTGAGTCGCGCGATCAGCTGCGGAACGAACACAGGATCCCGACCGACTATCTGCGCATTCGCGCCTATCCCTTTAACGACGCCGTCGCGGATTTCGTCGAGTCGCACCGCCGGGTTTACGTCGTCGAGCAGAACCGCGATGCGCAGATGTTTTCGCTCGTCAAGCTCGATCTCGACGGCGAACTCGCTTCCCGTCTGCGCAGCGTGGCGCGCCTGGACGGACTGCCGATCGACGCCCGCTCGGTCACCGACGAAATTGCTGCCATGGAGGAGAAATAATGGCGACCACACCGTCTGCGCCGAAAACCAACCGTCTGGGACTGGCCGTCCTCGATTATCGCGGCAGCAAGACCACGCTGTGCGCCGGCTGCGGCCACAACGCGATTTCCGAGCGCATTATCGACGCCCTGTACGAAATGGGCGTACAGCCGGAGCGGGTCGCCAAGCTGAGCGGGATCGGATGCTCTTCGAAGACCCCGGCCTATTTCCTGGGCCGGGCCCACAGCTTCAACGCCGTCCACGGGCGCATGCCTTCGGTTGCCACCGGTGCGCTGCTGGCCAATCGCTCTTTAACCGCGCTCGGCGTCAGCGGGGACGGGGATACGGCCTCGATCGGAATCGGCCAGTTCATCCACCTGTTGCGGCGGAACCTGCCGATCATTTACATCATCGAGGACAATGGCGTGTACGGCCTTACCAAGGGGCAATTTTCCGCCACCGCCGACCTCGGCTCAAAATTGAAGACCGGAGTCATCAATGAACTGCCGCCGATCGACACGTGCGAACTCGCCATCTCGCTGGGCGCAACCTTCGTCGGCCGCTCCTTTTCAGGCGACAAGCGGCAGCTGCATGCCATGCTCAAGGCCGCCATCGCCCATCGCGGCACGGTGATGCTCGACGTGGTCTCGCCCTGCGTGACCTTCAACGACCACGAAGGCTCGACCAAATCGTACAAGTACATGAAAGACCACGACGAGCCGCTGCAGGAGATCAACTTCATTCCCGCATTCGAAGACATCTCGGTGGAGTACGATCCCGGCTCGACCGTCGAGGTCACCATGCACGACGGGTCGCGCCTGCGCCTGCGCAAGCTCGAAGAAGATTACGATCCGACCGACAAGGTCCGGGCCATTACCCGTCTGCACCAGGCCAAAGAGGAAGGCTCCATGCTGACGGGCGTGCTCTACGTAAACACCCAGGCGCCGACCTTTCTGGACATGCTGAACATCACCGAAGAGCCGCTCGCCAGCTTGCCGGCATCCCGCGTCCGGCCCGGCCCCGAGGTGCTCGAACAGGTCATGGAAGAGCTGCGTTAAACTCGCTCGCGCCGGTTCCTCGCCCCCAAGCGGGCCGCCGCCCGCCGCCGGGGAAGTTTGATACGCTTGTCCTGTCCGAGCGCTAAGGGCCCTTGCGAAGACTCCTGGTCATCATTTTCGCGCTGCCGATTTTGGCCGCACTCGCCTGGTGGTACTTTCACGAGCGCGAGCTCAACCTCGATCCCGCCTACCGCGAGTACGCCTACATCACCAACGGAAAAAGCAATACGGTTTCCGTCATCGACCTGCGCACGTTTCGCCTGGAAAGAACCCTGCACGTGGGCAGCGGCCCGAGCGGGATTGCCGCCAACAGCCGCAAGAATGAAGTGTATGCCGTCAACACCGGTTCCGCGAACGTCTCGATCATCGACGCCGAGCGCAACGCCGTGGTCTCGACCCTCGGCGTCGACGGGGCGCCTTATTCGATCGATGTCTCGCCCGACGGGAAGCGGGGCTACGTGGGAAACTCGGCCTCCGACAATGTTTCCGTGCTCGATCTCGACCGGCGCACGGTCGCGGCCACGATTCGGGTGGGGCACTCGCCCGGGCCGGCCCGGGTCTCGCCGGATGAAACGACGCTGGTGGTGTCCAACCGCGCCGGCGATTCGCTTTCGATCATCGACGCCCGCAAGCTGGCCGTGCGGGCCACGGTCCCGATCTGCCACCAGCCGACCGACATCGCGATTCTGCCCGACAGCAGCAAAGCCTTCGTGGCCTGCTCGGGTTCGGCCCAGGTGGCGTCGATTGATCTCAAGACCGACAAGCTGATCGCCCTGCTCGATGTGGGCAAGACTCCGGTGAGTCTCGCGCTCAAGCCCGACGGCGGCGAACTCATCGTCTGCAACTTCGACTCCGACAACATCTCGATCATCGAGACCACCACCGACGAAGTCAGCGGGAGCTATTTGATCGGCACCCACCCCGCGCGGGGAGTGGTCTCGGAGGACAACTCGCGGCTCTATGTCAGCAATTCCGGATCGGATTCGGTCGCCGTCTATGACATCGACCTGGGGAAAGTCGTCGCGTCCCTCCCCGTCGGAAGCGCCCCCGAGGGCCTCGCGCTCTCGCGGAGCCAGAATTATCTCCTGGTCCTCCACCCCGACTCCGGCGATGTGACGGTGATTCAGAAGCGCAGGCCGCGAAAACTCGAGCCGGGAGAGTACGGCCTGCTGACCATGATTCCCGCCGGCGTACAGCCGAACAACATCGTGGTGAAGGCCTTCCTGCGCCACGTCGCTCATTAGGATTAGGAGAAAAGCCCGGATTCGGGAAACGGGCGCGAATTTCGCGGGACCTTGTGCGAAGCCGCAAGACAAAAAGCGCGGATTACCCGCCTGCGCCGCAGCACTTCTTGTACTTCTTGCCCGAGCCACAGGGGCAGGGATCGTTCCGCCCGACTTTCGCGCCGCTGCGCACCACCCGCTGCACCGGCTGCCGGTCGCCGGCTCCGGCCATGCGCGCCTGTTCGAGTTCGCGCCGCTTGCGGCGCTGGAAAGCTTCTTCGAGGTCGTCGACCGAAGTGGTTACGGCCTGCGGGCGGCGTCCGCCGTTGCCCCCGGAAGCCTCGCCCGGCGCCGACCGCCCCACGGGCACTCCCGGCTCCTCGTCGCCTCCCCCACCGCTCGCGGCCAGGCTGGCCTGCTGGCGGGTGATGACCTGCATGAGATAGAGATAGCGCAGGGTGTCTTCCTGGAAGCGCTGCATCATGGCTTCGAACATGTCGAAGGATTCGCGCTTGTATTCGACCAGCGGATCCTTCTGCCCATAGCCGCGCAGACCGATTCCCTCCTTGAGGTGGTCCATGTTGAGCAGATGGTCCTTCCATTGCTGGTCGAGGACGCTCAGCATGATCATGCGCTCGTGATAGCGCATGGCCTCGGCGCCGATGAGCTTCTCTTTGGCCTCGTAGCGTTGTTTCAGCTTCTCGAAGACGGCGTCGCCGAGTTCCATCCGGTTTAACGCTTCCGGATTGATCCCCTCCCGGAGAATATCGACGCCAAACCGGGTGAAGATCGCGTCCTTCAGGCCCTTGACGTCCCAGTCGGCGGGATGCGCCTTCGGCGGAGCATGCTGACCGAGCAGTTCGCTCAGAAGCCCGGCGAGATAATCCTCGAGAATCAGCTCCTTCTGATCGACGCCTTCGAGCAGCTGCCGGCGCAGGCCGTAGACCGCCTCGCGCTGCTTATTCATGACGTCGTCGTATTCGAGCAGATGCTTCCGGGATTCGAAGTGCTGCGCTTCGACCGCCTCCTGCGCCTTTTCGATGCGCCGGCTGATGAGCTTCGACTCGATGGGAACGCCTTCTTCCATCCCCAGGCGCTGGAGCAGGGTCGATACCCACTCCTTGGCGAAGATCCGCATCAGGTCGTCTTCGAGGGAAAGATAGAAGCGCGAAGCTCCCGGATCGCCCTGGCGGCCGGCGCGCCCGCGCAGCTGATTGTCGATACGCCGCGCCTCGTGGCGCTCCGTGCCCAGGATGAACAACCCTCCGAGCTCGGTGACCTCGTCGTGCTCTCTGTCGGTCTGCTGTTTGTAGCGCGAATAGATTTCCGTCCACTGGGCCCAGGACACCGCGTACTCGCTGCCGGCGTAGTACCAGACGGTCGTCTGGGCGTCGTCGACTCCCGCCTGGATCTTTCCCTGCGCCGCCCGGAGCGGCTGGGCCAGGCCCTTTTTGACGCACTCCTGCTTGGCCATGAACTCGGCGTTTCCGCCCAGCAGAATATCGGTGCCGCGGCCTGCCATGTTGGTGGCGATGGTGACCATGCCTTTGCGGCCGGCCTGGGCGACGATTTCCGCCTCCTTCTCGTGATACTTGGCATTCAGCACCACGTGCTTGATGCCCTTTTTCTTCAGCAGCTCGGCCAGGCGCTCGGACTTCTCGATCGAGGTCGTACCCACCAGGACCGGCTGGCCGGACTGATTGAGCTTCTGGATCTCTTCGGCCGAAGCGAAATATTTTTCCTTCTCGGTGCGATACACCAGGTCGGGATTTTCCACCCGGAGCAGCGGTTTGTTGGTGGGTATGACCACGACGTCCAGGTTGTAGATCTTGCCGAACTCCGTCGCCTCGGTTTCCGCCGTGCCGGTCATGCCGGCGAGCTTCTTGTACATGCGGAAATAGTTCTGGAAGGTGATGGTGGCAAGGGTCTGGTTCTCGCGCTCGATCTTCACGCCCTCTTTGGCCTCGACCGCCTGGTGAAGCCCGTCGGACCAGCGGCGGCCCGGCATCAGGCGCCCGGTGAACTCGTCGACAATGATGACCTGGCCGTCCTTCACCACGTATTCGACGTCGCGGTGGTAGAGGGCATGGGCTTTGATGGCGGTTTCGACGTGGTGCTTCAGGTCCCAGTTCTCCGGGTCGGCAATGTTGCCGATCCCGAGCAGGCCTTCCACCTTCTCCCAGCCTTCGTCGGTGACCGTGATATTGCGGTGCTTCTCATCGACCACATAGTCGCCCGTCAGCTCCGCCGGCTCGCCCGGGGGACCGGGAATTTCCTCGCCCTTGTCCAGCCGGGCAATGATCCGGTCGACGCGCGCATACTTGTCGGTCGATTCCTCGCTCGCGCCGGAGATGATCAGAGGCGTGCGCGCCTCGTCGATCAGGATCGAGTCGACTTCGTCGACGATGGCAAAGTTGTGTGGGCGCTGCACGCAGTCCCGGAGATCGAACTTCATGTTGTCGCGCAGGTAGTCGAAGCCGAACTCATTATTGGTGCCGTAGGTGACGTCGGCGGCGTAGGCGTCGCGGCGCTGCTGATCGTCAAGGTCGTGAACGATCACGCCAACGGTGAGGCCGAGGAAGCGATAGAGCTGGCCCATCCACTCCGAGTCGCGCTTGGCAAGGTAATCATTGACCGTGACCACGTGCACGCCGCGCCCGGCGAGGGCATTGAGATAGACCGGGAGCGTGGCCACCAGGGTCTTGCCTTCGCCCGTCTTCATCTCGGCGATCTTGCCCTGGTGCAGCACCATGCCGCCGATCAGCTGCACGTCGAAGTGCCGCATGATGAGCACGCGGCGTCCGGCCTCGCGCACCACGGCGAAGGCTTCCTCAAGAATTTCGTCG
>Ga0123356_10002464_pt1 | contig 19764 bp, 17 predicted proteins | sample TergutEmb28metaG_2_FD_92546 | JGI IMG/M metagenome (GOLD analysis project Ga0123356, IMG submission 92546) | Embiratermes neotenicus P3 segment gut microbial communities from Petit-Saut dam, French Guiana - Emb289 P3 | ecosystem: Host-associated > Arthropoda: Insects > Digestive system > Gut ...
AGGATCCTCATTATTAACAATATCAATAATGGCATTATTGACTGCGGAAGGTGAGGGGATGTTAGGATTGCCGAGACTAAAGTCATAAATATTTTCCCGCCCGTGCAGTGCCGCAAGCCTGTTGCCTTCCTCAAACATAGCGCGGATAACCGAGTTACTCTGCGTGAGTTTTATCATTTTTTCAGATATCATATCTGCTTTTCCTTTCCGGCTTAAATATGGGGTATTTTGGGAAATCATTGTACACGCTTTTTGCATACTTGTCTACTTTTAAGGAAAATTGTGTGTTATAATCAAGCGGAACTAGTTGCCTGTTATGGGCGGGTGTAAGCTTTTATAAGTAATCAGCTTCATGAGCCGGGGAAGGACTAATAGCAATGAGCATCGCAGAAACGCTTGAATATATACATAGTGTCAAATGGCAGGGGAGCAAGCCGGGGCTTGAACGCACTCAAGAGCTGCTAAAAGCTCTCGGAAATCCGGAAAAACAGTTAAAGTTTATTCACGTAGCCGGCACAAACGGCAAAGGCTCTACATCTGTTTGCATTGCAAATGTACTAAAAACAGCCGGTTATAAAACCGGGCTTTATATATCACCATATATCCGGTGCTTTAACGAGCGGATGCAGGTGAACGGTGAATATATATCCGACGAAGAACTGGAGCAACTGACATATGAAATACGTCCGCACGCCGATGCTATGGAGGATTCCCCAACAGAATTTGAATTAATAACGGCACTGGCAATGAAGTATTTTTTTAATAAAAAATGCGATATAGTAGTTCTTGAAGTAGGCATGGGCGGAAGACTGGATTCAACTAATGTTATCGGCACACCGGAGCTTGCGGTCATAACGGCAATCGGGTATGACCACGTCAATGAACTCGGTCCGACATTGAAAGACATAGCCCGGGAAAAGGCGGGAATTATAAAAGAAGATGGGACTATATTGATATATGGCGGGAGCTGCGAGGTGGAGAGCGTATTTGAGCAGATTTCAGCGGAGCGTGGTGCAAGATTAAAAAGAGCGGATTTTACAAGAATATCCAGGCAGGACTATTCGCTCAATGGCATAAAGCTGAATATCGAGCCTTACGGAGAAATCTTTCTGCCGCTAATCGGGGTATATCAGCCTAAAAATGCATTACTTGCTATAACGGCAATTGAAATACTGCGGGATACAGGGTATGTGATCAGTGATGATGATATCAGAACCGGTATAGCTGCGGTCAAATGGCCGGGCAGGTTTGAGGTGTTGGGATCTGCTCCCTTATTTATCCTTGATGGAACGCATAATCCGCAAGGAATGGAAGCGACCGCAGAAAGCTTGCGGTGCCATTTTAATGACAGAAAGATAATTTTTATGGTTGGAGTTATGGCGGATAAGGATGTAGGCGCAATGATGGCACATATAGCTCCGCTTGCCAAAGCATTTATCACAGTGAAACCGGATAATCCGCGTGCTATGAGCTCAAATGAGCTTACTGAAAATCTAAAACGCTTTGGAATTCCGGTTGTTGATTGCGGAGAAGTCAGCAACGGTGTTTCCAAAGCGTTTGAAATAGCAGGGGAGCGGGATGTAGTCTGCGCTATAGGTTCTTTATACTTTTCAGCGGAGGTTAGAACTGTATATTTAGCTGCTGCGGCTCAAACTGCGAAGGTATAGGCTACTGCGGTGATCCGGGCTGCGACGGGACAGGCAGCACCACCGTTGCTTTGAACAGGTCACCGTCGATCGAAATTTCAAACTTGCCGCCTTGTGCATTTACAAAGCTCTGCACAATTGACAAACCAAGTCCGCTGCCGCCGTCAGCGCGGGAATTGTCACCTCGTTTAAAGCGTTCGGTAAGCTCCGAGGGGTCAAAGTTAAGTTCAGCCGCTGAAATATTCTTTAAATCAATACGCATGAATGAGGCATCTGTCTGAATTGCGTCAAGGTATACCCGGGAGCCGGACAGGGAGTACTTGAAAACATTCGACAGGAGGTTTTCCATTATGCGCTGCATTAACCTGCCGTCAGCTTTGGCATAAAGCCTTTCCGGAAGACTGACACGAAGGTCAATACCTGACGACTTTATCGAGTTGTCAAGCTCACCGAGCACTTGATTTATCAGCGAGACAATGTTTAGTTCCGTCAGATTCACATCAATATTGCCTGTTGCTGCCTTCGCTGCTTCAAAAAGCTCATCGGTCAGTGTTTTCAAACGCAGTGACTTCTGCTTTAGGACATCAAGATATTCAGGTGCTCTTTTGCAATCGAGGCCTTCGTGCTCAAGCAAATCGGTGTATGTTATTATAGAAGTCAGTGGTGTTCGTATATCGTGTGAAACATTTGTAATCAGTTCTGTTTTTAATCTCTCGCTCTTCATTCGCTCCTCAACGGCTTTGTTTATCCCTGCCGAAATATTGTTGATAGAGCTTGCAATATTCCCAAGCTCGCCTCCTCCCGCATCTATGGGAGTGTAGTAATTACCCTCGCCGGCATTGCGCGCTCCCTGCTCAAGCCTGTGTATACGGCGGGCATAAAGCAGTAGAAGCAGTGTTATAATTGCGGTGAATATTACTGAAAAAATGAATATCTGAAGAGCTCCGCGTGTCTCGGCTCCAATGATACCGATAAAAAACATCACTACGAATGCTGCCAAAGAGATCAACACGATTTTAAGAGTCAGCCACGTACCTGCCCACAACGCTTTTACGGTGCGAACACAGAAGCGAAAAGACCCGTACAGGCAACTGTAAATAATTGCATATATCAATGTATGCTTCCAGAATCTGCCTGCTTTTAATCGTTTGACCAAACTCATGAGCCAAAAAAGCACAGGCGGCACAAGCAATAAAACAGTTATGGCAAACAGAATGTTCATTGCTGTGATATTCCTGTAATGCAAGACATTCGAGGCAATATCATAACCAATAAACAAGGTGAGAACCGACCAGCAGAACACCAACGCCAGACTAATATCCAGATATGGTTTATCGATCAGTGAAAAATGCACTCCTTCCGCTCGCACTTTTTTGCCATCTGCCAACACATTCTGTCTGCCTGCACCCACAAGAAGGACAATCAGTAAGACAAACGCCAATACGGCGGAAGCTGCGATAATGCTCATATCTACGATATATGCATCACGTACCGATGCAAAAAATACATTTTGCGTGTTTATAAACTCGCCGGTAAATGCCAAAGAATATTCACTATGTCTAGCTAACTGTGGCAGTAAAAACCACGAAGTATAGTGGGTGAAGTAGTAATCTGCGCTGTGGGATTGCTCAGAGCGGTAATCTGCACTCATGATATAATACACAGGCTGCGTCCTGAAGAAATCAAATGTTTGATTGTATTCTTCAACATTACTATACCTTATTACAGCTTCAGATATATCATTATTGACATCATGCCCGATACTACCATCATCTATAATGTCAATACGATAACTGACGCCTCCCCCATGTTGCGACGCCCAATGAGCCATTATCTCCTCAACTGTTTGAATCGGGATTTCAACAGCTATGAAGTACAAAAAGCCTTCGATTTTGCTTAAAGCCTCCAGCGAACTGCGAAAACTACCTAATTGCAAACTCTTAGCGTCCTCCTCCAGTCTCATTCGGGCTCCATGATAATCATGAGTGCTTCCATAATTGAATCTGCCATCCGGAGTTTGGAGCCAGCTTTGCCTTTCTGTTATATAACCGCCACCATTCCAGTTGTCGGTGTATTCGGTATTATAGCTTTCAATCCAAATCAGGTGATGCCCTGCCATGATAAGTTCTTCGCTCCCGTAATATGTAACCGTGGAAACGTGCTGCTGCGCCGTACTCATATGCTGTTCAAAGAAGTATTGATTTGTCGATAAATCAGCCAGAACCACGTTCGGATATACACCTGTTTCATCAGCCCTGACAAGAGATGCAAAGGCTCTGTTCAGTGCAGTGAAGCAAAGAAAAAGTATCAAGATAAAGCATATTATTCTAACGGCTGTCCAGCCTTTCAATTTTGTATCCAATTCCCCATACCACCTTTAAATATTTTGGATTTTTCGGGTCGATCTCTATTTTTTCCCTTATTCGCCGTATATGTACGGCGACTGTGTTGTCTGCGCAAAATGCGTCCTCACCCCATACACGCTCGTATATCTCATCTATCGGGAACACCCTGCCGGGATTACGAATGAGCAATAACGCGATTTTGTATTCCAGCGGAGTAAGCCTGACATCTTCACCGTCAACAGTAACGGTTTTTTGGTTATCATCAATTATAAGACCGTCAACTGTATGCACCCCTGCCTCCGGTGACGGCAGGCTGCCGAGTACCGTGAAACGTCGTATTTGGCTTTTAACGCGGGCTATAAGTTCCAGCGGATTAAACGGTTTTGTTACATAATCATCCGCTCCTGCTGAGAGCCCTATGATTTTGTCGGTATCCTCGCTTTTAGCGGAGAGCATAATGATTGGAATATTGCGGCTTCTGCGTATTTCCATAGTTGCACTCAGACCGTCAAGCTCCGGCATCATGATGTCCATGATTATCAGCCTTATATCGTGCTCTTCGAGAACTGATAAAGCCTGTTTGCCGTTATGCGCCTGATGTGTCCTGTAACCTTCGTTTTCGAGGTAAACAGCTATCGCCGCCGATATTTCCTTATCATCGTCGCATATTAATATATCTGTCATAGCTACTGCCCTCCGTATTTTAGTGTTTTTCACATATGCTGCACATCCTTTCCATTGTACCATAAAAAGGATAAAACAAATATCTTACAAAAAGACGCGTGTATTTATGAAGAATTTCTTACAAGTTCTTTATATATGATTAAGCCGCACTGTAACCCGCCTGTTTGAAAAAGCCGCAAACGATAACTAAACGGCACAAGCGTGCCGTTTAGAGAATTTGTTGCCGATTTATCTTTTGAACGCTCCCTGTTCAGAAACTTATACTGCCCAGTCTCTCAAAACTATCATAGTCATAGACTATAATGCCTTGATTGTGAACAAAATAGAGTGTGTCGCCTATAAAGCATAAACGGCTGCCATATGACTGCACATAGCTGTCAGGTCTCAGTGTCTTTGCAATAGTAAGTCTCCCGTTTTCAACTCTTAGAATAACAGCACTGCATTCATTCATACCGTTGCCATTTGAATTCCATGATTCCGTGGTAAAGCCATAAAGATTGCGGATACTGTCTCGCATAAAAGCCCGCGGGTTGTGACTGACTTCAGTCCAGCCTTCACCCAGTGTCAGCACATCGATTTCCCTTGGGTTAAAGGGGTTTTTTACATCAAAAAGTGTTACCCTCATCCCGGTGTCGTTAAATCCGATTACTGTCTCTACGCCATTTTCATCACGCACATATATCTCCTGTGTGTCACGTCCTATTCCAAGCAGCAAACCATCACCAACGGGATGCAGGTACTGCGAGAAACCGGGTATCTTCAGCTCGCCAAGCATTTTTGGATTATACGGGTCAGACAGATCTATGGTAAAGAGTGGGTCTACATTGAGAAATGTGACAACATACCCCATATCGCCCATAAAGCGCATGGAATGCATTTGCTCGCCGGGAGCGAGCGGTTCAGTGCGCCCGACTGTTTGCATATCTGATGTATTCAGTACAGTCACATATGTACCCTCGGTCCAGTCGGTTGTTGCTATACGAAAGAAACCGTTAAATTCATCCATGCTGTACTGATTGATTGGTGAACCATCGACTGAGCCTTTGCCTGTGTATGTAACATCGGTTCCGTTAACAGCGAAACGCATAATATCGGTCTTGTAACGGCCCGGCATCCATATATCCGTCGTATCATCGTTTCCTGTGGAATGAGATTCCTCCCACCTGAACTGGGTTATATACATTGCATTTCGGCTCATATAAAGATTGCTGCCCGCGCCAAGATATGCTTTTGGTTCGAAGGCGGCATCGTCATATACGTCGATTGCGCCGATAAGCATATAACTTGTGTCGTTTGTGCCGGGAACGTAATGAATACGGTCAAAGCTTATTGGTTCGTATTCACCGCCGCCGTCCGTATCCCGGGAGTATGGCAGAATATACGGACTGTCGGCATGATCGAGCGGGATACCCCATACATATTTTGTTGTGACCAGATAAACTATACCACCTATAACTCTTGTTGAAATGCTCCAGCCCTCCATGGAAACACGGCGAAGCTCAACGGGCGCATCGCGGTCGGAGATATCAAATATTATCAGTACCGTGAAGCTGTTGCCGTACCACCCGTAGACATCCGGCATAATTCTTGATGCCGGTTGGTCATCGAGGCCGGGCAGGGGTTGAATAGTGACATGCTCTCCGCCGATAATCGCCAGTCTGTCATCATCAATAATGTAGAACTCCGCACCCCATACGCCTTCAATAGAGATGGTCGAGACCACTTCCAACTCATCTGCTTCCGCGCGTATAATGCGCAGCGTATTATCGTGCTGCGACATTGTGTATAAGTATCTTCCGTCGGTTTTGACAATATCTCCCTCACTCACTCCCGCTACCTGTTCATTCGTTTGGGAGTAAGGGGTGTTGCTGTCGCTCCCGCCGTGAGAGGGTACAAATTCCTGCATTTCCGCCTCAGGAGCGGTAAGTGCGAAGTCACTATCAAATGCGACAGTGGGAACAGGGATACCGGAATCCTCGTTCATTACCCGGTAGGAGTTATCATACAGAGCACCACGATCCTTCAACAGTCTGAGTAATGTTTCCCGATTACCGACGACAGGCAGTTGCTCCCCGTCCGGAAGCTCTGATATTATTGCCGTTGAGTTGAGCGCTCTTGACGGAAACCTTTCACCGTCACTGTTGATTACTGTACCATCGTTGTTGCCGAAAAAATCTATTCCCGGCAAATCACATGAAACAGTTGCCATCAGAATACCTGTAATAAGAGATAATACAAGACATATCGCTAATATTTTTTTTCGAGCCATTTTTATATCCCCCTAAATGTGTCGATAATGAGGATCAAATTTCCTCAACGGTATCCAATATGTAATAGTGTATATCTCTTTGACGATACCTGATGCAATATGTTCCAAAAATGATTTAATTTTCCGGCAAATAAAGAACGGCTATGCTCAAATGCATGATTAAGCATAGCCGTTTATCCGGTTGATTGCTCTTTTTGAGCTATTTGCTTTTCTTTCGTTTTATAACAGCTTCGTTCAGCAGGTACTCGATTTGACCGTTTAGGGAACGGAAATCATCCTCAGCCCAGGCGACAAGCTCTTTCCAGAGCGATGCCGACAGTCGGAGAGGGACCTGCTTTTTTTCTTTTTCTTCCAAACTCCATCGCTCCTTTGTATATTTTTAAAAACTCCATATGTCAGAAAACATTACGGTTCTTAACATAAACCATCAATACAGGGAACCGCTGTTGACTACCGGCTGGGCATCCCGGTTACCGCATAACACAACAAGCAGATTGCTGACCATTGCGGCCTTTCGCTCTTCGTCAAGTTCGACGATATCGTTTTCGCTGAGCTTTGCTAGAGCCATTTCAACCATGCCAACCGCACCTTCAACTATCATGTTCCGGGCATCAATTATTGCTGATGCCTGCTGTCTTTGCAGCATAACGGCAGCGATTTCCTCAGAGTATGAGAGGTGTGTAATACGTGCCTCGGTTATTTCAAGACCTGCAACATCAACCTTTGCCTGAATTTCGCTCTTAAGCTTTTCTGCTACCTCCATGCTGCTGCCGCGCAGGGATGCTTCATTGTCGCTTCCGACAGAGTCGTACGGGTAGAGCCTAACGATATTGCGCAGTGCGGAATCACATTGGATAGACAGGAACTCTTTATAGTTGTCTACATTAAAAACGGCTTTTGCAGTGTTGACGACTCTCCAGATTACTACAATACCTATGATAATCGGGTTTCCAAGCTGATCGTTTATTTTCTGCTTGTCGTTGCTTAAGGTCATAGCTTTGAGTGACAGCTTTCTGTTAACAGGCCAGTTAAAAGAAGCTGTAGCTACGGCCGGCGCTTCAATTTGCGATTTAAACGTGGCAGTTGCAGCAGATGTGACACCGGCCGTCGGGTTTACCGCTACGCAAAAAGGATTCACCCAGTAAAACCCTGTACCCTTGAGCGTGCCAACATACCGCCCGAACAGTGTTAGTACCAGCGCCTCGTTAGGCTTAATTATCTTTAAACCGGCAAAAACCACCGGTCCGATCATAAACCCGTAAAGACCGCCGACTACCATCAGTACCACCGCAAGCGCGATGTTATCGCTTGCAATAGCAACAAGATACGTGCCGTAAGAAAATGCGGCACTGCAGACAAGTACAGCAAGAATGTTCATTATCATACAGCCCATACCGCTCATTGCCCGCATTTTAATCTCTTCGTGTTGCATAGTGCTTTCATTGCCTGTTATAGTTGCCATATCAATTTCCTCCAAAATCAAATGTATATCACAATGATATCACAATAATATTACGCTACGATAATTGCTTTGTCAAGTCTTTTTTTAAAAACATATACACTATTATATAATCATTTGATATAATCGAGTACAAAACGTGGAGCATCAACTTTATGGAGGTGTATATATATTGTTGTGGGTCAAAGAGAGTATCGATGAAGTCCTGGAAAAATTGAATGCAGACCCTGCGGTCGGATTGGAGCAGAGTGAAGCTGAAGCGCGCTTGCATGAGTACGGGTTCAACGAGTTCGAGGAAGATAAAAAAGAGACGCTGCTGAAGAAAATACTTCATCACTTGTCAGAAATCCCGACCATGATACTTATTGTAGCTTCAATAATAGCGATGATAGCCGCTATCATGAATGCACAGGGTGCTGACGGCAGTTCCGCAAGCGATTGGGCAAAGGTCTCTATTATTCTGGTAATTGTGGTTATAAATGTCTGTCTTGGTCTCTATCAGGAAAATAAAGCAGAACAGGCATTGGAAGCCTTAAAGAAGATGAATTCCTTCAAGACTACCGTAATTCGGGGCGGAGTCAAGCAAATAATAGAAGCTTATCAAATAGTACCCGGCGACATAGTTGAGTTGAATGCCGGTGACGTTATAACAGCCGACGCGCGGCTGATAAGCACCAGTAGCCTTCAAGTGGAGGAAGCCGCTCTAACCGGTGAAAGCCAGCCTGTTGATAAAAACGCCAATGCTATAATTGCAGAAAATGCTCCTCTTGGAGACAGGCTCAATATGGTGTATTCAGGTTGCCTGGTAACAGGCGGGCGGGGTTTAGCTGTTGTTGTTGAAACAGCGATGGAAACGGAAATGGGCAAAATCGCCGGAATGCTGAATGAAACCGAAAAGATGCTTACACCCCTGCAGTTAAGGCTTAGGCAACTGGCTAAGCGCATTTCCGTTGTTGCGTTGATAAGCGGCATCGTAATGTTTTTGGTCGGTTTTTTATTGTGGGGTAACGCAGCAATAGACATGCTGCTTTTAGCGGTCGCTTTGGGAGTGGCGGCAGTACCGGAAACATTGCCTATTATTGTGACAATGATACTTTCTTACGGCGTGTTCAACATGGTTTCGAAAAGAGCTCTGATTCGAAAAATCCCGGCCATTGAGACTGTGGGCAACACATCAGTTATATGCTCTGACAAAACCGGCACACTGACGATGAACAAAATGAAGATTCAACAAGTCTGGCATGTCAGACACGAGCCGATATCCGTAAAGGAAAAGGATAGCTTTAATGTAGACCAGAAGATGCTGATTGAGCTTTTAACATCATGCAGCAATGCCACTATTGAAGCGTATGGCGAAGACAATGAGGAGCATGTTATAGGAGACCCCACGGAAATTGCGATTATTCGTCTGCTTCACGATTTAAATCTGGATCGTGTGCAGGCTGAGAGGGATTATCCGCGAGTATATGAAATCCCTTTTGACTCCGAGCGTAAACGTATGACTACCGTTCACCGCACGGAGGAGGGATACATAGCGGTGACCAAAGGTGCATTCGACCGCATACCCGTAAAATGGGAGCCGGAGCTGCTTAAGAAAGCAACAGAGATACACGATTCCTTTGCTGATAAGGCTTTGCGGGTAATTGCAGTTTCCGTTAAGAAGTACGGTGAGATGCCTGCGGATTTGAGTGTTGAAGCGTTAGAGAGCGACCATGAGTTTCGTGGAATGGTGGGAATGATTGACCCGCCAAGACCGGAAAGTAAGGAGGCTGTCGCAAAAGCAAAAGAAGCAGGAATAAAAACAGTTATGATTACAGGGGACCACATTTCAACGGCAGTAGCCATTGCCAGGGAAATCAGCATTATGGAAGAGGGCGACCGGGCAATTACCGGAGCGGAGCTGGCCGAAATGAGCGACGTGGACTTGATATCGCAGGTACGCGGAATATCCGTTTATGCGAGGGTTAGTCCGGAGGATAAATTAAGGATTGTTCATGCGTGGGCTGTACATAATGAAGTTGTTACCATGACAGGTGACGGTGTAAACGATGCCCCCGCCTTAAAGGCTGCAGATGTTGGTGTAGCTATGGGCATTACCGGTACAGAGGTTTCGAAAAACGCGGCGGATATGATAATTACGGATGATAACTTTGCCACGATAGTCGATGCAATAGCAGAGGGGCGTACATCATATGATAATATACGCAAGACTATTCAATTCCTGCTCGGTGTCAATTTTGCTGAAATATTCATCCTGCTTGCGGGCATGCTGACCATAGGGCGCGCAACCATTACGGCATTGCAAATCCTTATTATAAATGTGGTTTACGACGGAATACCGGGGTTTTTCCTTGCTTTTGAAAGGCCGGAACCCGGTGTAATGAAACGCAGGCCGATACCGAAAAACTCAGGTGTATTCACACAGCGCGTAGGCTTCTTTATTGTCGCCCGCGCAATATCATTCTCTGTGCTTACGCTTGCCGCTTTTATTATCGGCTCATATATCCAGATATCACCGGATCACCCGGTCGCATGGGATGGAACCTGGTCTTTGGAGGCATTGAGCAGTCAAGGCAACTTTGCTGTCGGCACAACAATGGTATTTATGGTTCTTAGCTGGGCTTCAACAATTGATATATTCAACACGCGTACTACTCTCTCGATTTTTAAAGCCGGGTTTACAACTAACAAAGGTATTTTCTTCACTGTCATAGGCGCTTTAGCTTTCTCGATGGTAGTGGCTCTGGCACCACCCCTCATGGCGGTATTTAATGTCGTATATGTCAGCGGATGGCACTGGCTGATAATTGCCGGGCTTGCCCTGATGCAGGTGATTGTAGTTGAGTTCCTGAAGCTTGGCGTAAGGCGCAGGGATGCCAATTATTCAAAACAACTCTTGACAACACCCGGATTATAGATTATTATGTCCGGGTGTCAAGAACTTATACTTTACGGAGTGAGCGATGGATCACGAAACTCTTTCAAGCACTATGCTGTTTGACTTTTATGGCGACCTGCTTACCGAAAAGCAACGGGAATACTATGACCTGTATCACAACGATGATTTATCACTGTCAGAAATTGGTGAAAAATTCGGAATCACCAAGCAGGGAGTATATGACATAATAAAGCGGGCGACAAGAGTGCTTGTGGATATGGAAGAGAAAACAGAAATCATCCGGAAATGGATGGAAACGCGTGCGGAGTTAGAACGTGCAGTTTCCGGCGGGGAGTTTGTTCACCCGATAGCTCTCCGGTATTTCCATCTGGACAAAACCACGCTAAGCGAGGGATAAACCATGGCATTTGAAAGCTTATCCGAAAAACTGAATGCTGTGTTCAAAAGGCTGCGTGGCAAAGGCAGGCTTAAGGAAGCAGACATCAAAGAAGCGATGCGTGAAGTGCGCCTTGCATTGCTTGAAGCGGATGTCGGGTTTAAGGTTGTGCGTGATTTTATTAAAACCGTCAGCGAACGGTCGCTTGGTAAGGATGTCCTTGAGAGCCTTACACCTGCACAGATGGTTATAAAGATAGTAAATGAGGAACTCTGCGCTCTCATGGGAGCGGAAAATGCTAAAATCACAATATCATCAAGACCTCCGACAATAGTAATGCTGATAGGGCTTCAAGGCTCGGGTAAAACTACAACCTGTGCTAAACTGGCCGCCTATATGAAAAAGCATAACAGTAAAAAACCGCTTCTTGTCGCATGCGATATTTACCGGCCGGCAGCGATAGAACAGCTTAAAACAATTGGCAGGCAAATTGATATTCCCGTTTTTGAAATGGGAAAAGCAAACCCTGTGGATATTGCAAAAGCATCAATCAAGCAGGCTGCTAAAAACGGGAATGACCTCTTATTTCTCGATACAGCAGGCAGGCTTCATATAGATAACGAGCTTGTTGACGAGTTGAAAAAAATTAAAGCCGCTGTTAATCCGACGGAAATTTTACTGGTCATCGACGCTATGACGGGGCAGGATGCAGTAAATGCGGCATCTGCGTTTAATGAGGCTCTGGGTATTGACGGCGTTATACTGACAAAGCTCGATGGTGACGCACGCGGCGGTGCGGCACTTTCAGTCAGAGCAGTCACCGGCAAGCCTATCAAATTTTCAGGGACAGGTGAGAAGCTCGAGCAGCTTGAGCCGTTCCACCCTGACCGAATGGCATCACGAATTCTCGGGATGGGCGATGTTCTTACGCTTATTGAAAAAGCGGAGCAGGCCTTTGATGAGAAAAAGGCGCAGGAAATGGCTGAAAAGCTTATGAAAAATAAGCTAACGCTTTCCGATTACTACGAACAGCTTACACAGGTCAAATCTATGGGCGGGTTGTCAGATATAGCCGGAATGCTCCCCGGTATGGATGCGAAAGTGCTTGCGGGAGCTTCTATCGACGAAAGTATGCTGGCAAAAACAGAAGCGATTATACTCTCAATGACACAAAAGGAACGCGATAACCCATCAATACTGAACAGCAGCAGGAAGAAACGCATAGCAGCCGGCAGCGGTACCGCTGTTGTCGATATTAACAGGCTGCTAAAGCAGTTTGAAGCAATGCAATTAATGACAAAACAAATGACAAAAGGGAAGATACCTGCGATTTTCGGAGGTAAAGGCAGAAAGGGCATATTTGGTATGCAGTAATATAATGGAGGAATTTATAAAATGGTAAAAATCAGGCTTCGCAGAATGGGTGCGAAAAAGAATCCTTTTTACAGGATTGTGGTAGCAGATTCCAAGTCACCGCGTGACGGCAGATTCATCGAGGAAATAGGCACATACGACCCGCTTGCATCTCCGTCGGATATTAAAGTCGATGTTGAACGTGCGGAGTATTGGATTAAAAACGGTGCACAGCCGACGGATACGGTCAGAGCTCTGCTAAAAAAAGCAAGTGCTGCTCCGGAAAAGAAAGAGGTTTCCAGCAATGAGTGATTTGAAGGAATTATTGACCTACATCGCGCAAAATCTTGTCGATAATCCTGATGAAGTAAATGTCACCGAGCGTAAAACAGAATCTGAAACGATATTCGAATTGCGTGTAAATTCTTCGGATATGGGCAAGGTGATAGGGCGTCAGGGGCGTATCGCAAAGGAAATACGCGCACTCATGCGCAGTGTCGCGCAAAGGCAGGGGAAACGCATCAGCGTAGAAATTGTCGATTGAATTAAGCAGTCTTATGGAAAATGAATTTCTTGAAGCGGGAAAAATAGTGAATACCCATGGCATACGCGGCGAAGTCAGGCTGCAGCCATGGGCTGACTCTCCCGATTTCCTGACAGGTTTTGATTACTTCTACATTGACGGAGAACCGGTAAGGGTCATATCGGCAAGAGTGCATAAAGAAAGCGTTATCGCGGTTCTCGAAGGTGTCGGAGATATTGATACCGCTGTAAGTATGAAAAATAAAATCATCATGGTAAAAAAAGATGATATACATCTCGAGGAAGGCAGATATTTTGTAACAGACCTGATTGGCTTGCGGGTACTTGATGCAGAGACAGGCGGAGAACTCGGCACTTTAGCTGATGTTCTCCCGTTGCCGTCAAATAATGTCTATGTAATAAAAGGTGAACGGGAAATACTTGTGCCTGCGGTACCGGAGTTCATAGTGGAAACAAAAATAAATGACGGGTATATAAGGATTAAACTGATAGATGGTCTATAGGTGATATTACGTGAGAATTGATATTATGACTTTATTTCCCGATGTAGTGGGAGATATGTTATGTGAGAGCATATTGGGTCGCGGACAGGAACGCGGTTATATACGAATCGAATGCCACCAAATACGCGACTATACGAGCAATAAACAAAAACAGGTAGACGACTACCCGTATGGAGGCGGTCGCGGCTGTGTTATGCTCGCTCAACCGTTGTATGATTGCTGGAAGCAAATATGCGACGAAGCAGGCAGGCATATACATACAATTTTTTTGTCTCCCTGCGGCAAGCTGTTTAAGCAGGAAGACGCACGGCGTCTGCAAATTGAACATGACAGGCTCATTTTAGTGTGCGGAAGGTATGAGGGTGTTGATGAGCGGTTTATAGACGAATGTGTTGACGAGGAACTCTCTATCGGTGACTTTGTCCTTACAGGCGGCGAGATACCTGCAATGGCTGTAGCAGATGCGGTTTGCCGCCTTGTGCCGGGAGTGCTTCCGGATGAAGAATGCTATACTGATGAAAGCCATTGGAACGGGATGCTGGAATACCCGCAGTACACACGTCCTGAGATTTGGCGGAGCAGACAGGTGCCGGAAGTTCTTTTGTCGGGTCATCACGAAAATATAAGGAAATGGCGGAAAAAGGAATCTGTTGCCAGAACACGAAAACGCCGCCCGGATATGCCTGGTGGAGAAGCAGAATAAATGGAACAAAATTGTAAAACACACGTCTAATAATCCGTACATATGAATTAACCGGATAAGGAGAAATAAATGAAAAAGATAACTTCTGTCCTGCTTTGCATCATCATGGTAACAGCGCTTATTTCAGCATGCGGCAGTGAATATGCATTCAACGGGGAAAGAAATGAATTGGCTGCCGGCAACACCGCATCAAGTGCGGCATCCACTCCGCCAAGAGCTCCGGAATCTACACCCATGCCTATGCCAATGCCTGAAGAGGCTATCATGTATGATTCAGTAGATTACGAGTCAACCGGTTCAGATATGGCTTTCAGAGTTGCATCGCAAACCGCAGGAAATGGCGTTACCCCGATATCCGCACCGGTAACAGGGGGAATGGCCGAGAAAATAATATACTCTGTATATGCGGATATCGAAACTCTTAGCTTTGATGAGACCATAAGCAATGTCTATATTCTGCTTGCGGCACACGGTGCATTTATAGAAAACTCAAGCATAAGCGGCACAAATTACGCATCAAGGCAACAGGGCCGTAGCGATTACCGCTTTGCTTCATTCTATCTGCGTGTACCCAGGGAGAATCTGGATTCAATAACCGAGCAGCTCAATATCCTCGGGAATATAGTACACCGCAACAGCAGCGCAGATAATATAACGTCACAATTCGTTGATACACAGTCGCGATTAAACTCGCTGACTATTCAGGAGGAGCGTCTGCTGACAATGCTGTCACAAGCGGAGGATATACCGGATTTAATAATAATAGAAGAGCGGTTAAGTGATGTCCGCTATCAAATTGAATGGCTTACCACGACTTTGAATAACTGGCAAAACCAGGTCGATTACAGCAATTTAACGTTGAGCATAAGAGAAGTTGAGCAACTCACCGAACAAACACAGATACACAGGACGTACTGGCAGCAGATTGGTGACGGTCTCTTATCAACTATACAAGCTATCGGAAGATTCTTCATGGATGTCTTTATGTGGCTGATTATCGCCGCGCCGGTGCTGATAATCCTGGTTGTTATAGTGCTGGTTACTCTTTTTATCGTCAGGAGAGCAATTCGTGCAAATAAGAAAAAGATGAATGAGTATTATACAAGCACATCAGTTTATTCAGGCAACTCCGTAAACATTCCGCCCAATCATACCGAACCCCCTGACAATACCGTCTAATTAGTTAAATATCCCTGTCATATAGGAGCAATGCATGAAAAATGTAAATGGTGTGATATTTGACCTCGACGGCACATTACTGGATTCAATGTGGATGTGGGGTGATGTCGCAGTCAGGTATATCACAAGCCGGGGCGCGGTACCGCGTCCCGGTTTCAGGGAAGCTATCCGTTCGCTAAACACCATTGAAGAAGCGCAATATTATATTGATGAATATGGAATAGACTTACCTCTGGCTGATGTCATAGACGGTAGAAACAGTTTAATGATGGAGTTCTTTTCCGGAGAGGTAAAGCTAAAAAAAGGTGTTATAACGGTTTTGGATGCGTTGCAAAAGCGCGGTATTAAAATGTGTATAGCGACGGCAACTGAAAGGGAACTCGTAGAGCCCGCTCTTAAGTACCATGGAATAGAAGGCTATTTCATGGGAATATTTACATGCGCTGAGGAGAAAACAAACAAAAAAAGCCCGGATATTTTTATCCGGGCTGCTGCGTGTCTGGGTACGGCAATATATGAAACATTGGTTGTTGAAGACGCACTTTATGCAATGGAAACCGCTGAAAGAACCGGGTTTATCGTTGCCGGTGTTTATGATACGGTGTCCGATGACCATCAGGATGAGATTAAAGCTCTATGTAAATACTATTGGAAGGATTTGGATGAGATGCTGGCATACCTGTGATTAAAGCCCGGGTATACCAAATTAAGTATCGGATTCAATATCCCAGCTCAACAGATACTTCGCCTGTTCCGGGGACAGCTCATCTATTGATAATCCGCAAGCTGCAAGCTTCATAAACGCGACATCCTGATCAATCTCTTTGGGGACGGCGATGACACCGGGCTCCAGTTTTTTACGGTTTTCTGCCACAAACTGAGCAGAAAGCGCTTGAATTGCAAAGCTCATGTCCATAATTTCCACCGGGTGACCGTCACCGGATGCCAGATTCACAAGACGACCCTCGGCAATGACAAATACCTTATTGCCATTGACCAGCGTATAGCCCATTATATTGGGTTTATGCTCGGCTTTTTCGGTGTTGTTATCCAACCAGTCAACATCTACCTCGACGTTAAAGTGCCCGGCATTGCACATTATTGCCCCGTCTTTCATTTTAGCGAAGTGCTTTTCTGTTATAACACCCATACAACCTGTAGCAGTGATGAACAAATCGCCTGATTCAACAGCTTCATCCATGGGCATAACCTCAAAACCATCCATCATGGCTTCAAGAGCTTTAACAGGGTCTATTTCAGTGACTATAACTCTTGCTCCGAATCCTTTGGCACGCATGGCAATACCTTTGCCGCACCATCCATAACCCGCAATGACAACATCCTTCCCGGCTACTATCAAGTTTGTTGTACGGTTTATACCATCCCAAACAGACTGGCCCGTGCCGTATCTGTTATCAAACAAGTACTTGCATTGTGCATTATTCACCGCAATCATCGGGAACTTCAGGGTTTTATCCGCTGCCATAGAAAACAGGCGCATTATACCTGTTGTAGTTTCCTCGCAGCCGCCAAAAACGCCGGGGATAAGATGCTGCAGCTTTGTATGCATGATATTGATAAGGTCGCCACCATCGTCAATGATGATGTTCGGACCTGACTCCAATGCCATTGTATGATGTCGCTCATACTCTTCTGAAGTACAGTTATGCCAGGCATAGACTGACATGGGAGCATCCTTTTTTGTGCCGACGGCAAGTGCTGCTGCGACATCGTCTTGTGTAGATAACGGATTGCATCCGGCGGCGTACATCGTTGCGCCTCCTGCCGCTAAAGTACGGCACAAACAGGCAGTTTTAGCTTCAAGGTGGACAGCCAGTGTTATATTAAGACCCTTGAACGGCTTGGTTTTTTCAAAATCTTTCCTGATTGCCCGCAAAAGAGGCATATTTCGCCATGCCCATGCGATTTTCCTCTCACCCGAAGTCGCGAGGGATACGTCCCGCACCTCGCTTTTGTGTATTACAGCTCCTTTTGCCGGTTTCGCTGCGTCTGTTGTTTGAGTGGCGAAAGCAAGATCTTTACCGGCTGTTTTAGCGTTGATTTTCATATTGACTTTCATTCCTTTCGATTTATTTCAATTACCGTGTACCTATCCTGTCACATATCTTAGAAACCTCATGATAAACTCTTTCAGCGTCTATTGTAAGGAATTCCCTGTTCTCCATTAATATTTTTCCCCCGACCATTACTGTTTCAACCTCGCTTCCATAGGCGGAGTAAGCGAGTGCGGAAACAGGATTATTATTAGGCTGCATATTAGGACAGTTGAGATTTAAAATAGCGAGGTCAGCGACATTGCCGGGTTTTATCTCGCCTAAATCATTTCGACCCATAGCAGCGGCTCCGCCCTTTGTCGCTATGGCAAAGCCCTCCTTTGCGGTTACGGCAAGCGCATCGTGATTTATCCCTTTATGTATAATTGAAAGCGTAGAAAGTTCGCGAAACATATTCAAAGTATTATTACTCGCAGCCCCGTCTGTGCCAAGAGCGACTTTAATACCTGCCTTCAGCATTTTAGGAACAGGCGCTACCCCATTTGCGAGCTTTAAATTACTTACCGGATTTGTTATGACACAAACCCCGCGCTCTGCCATAATGCTTATATCATTGTCACTAAGATGTACACAATGAGCTGCAACTGTCCGGTCATGCAGCAAGCCGTTTCTGTCCATTATCTCCGTAGGTGTGCAATTATACTTTTCGCGAATGGTTGCCTGTTCAACAGGTCCTTCCGAAATATGAGTGTGGATGGGTAAACTCAAACGTTTCGCTTCTTGTGCGATAATACGTTGAAACTCTTCGCTGCAAGTATATGGAGCATGCGGAGCGAGCATAAAACTTATTCGCTCATGAGCTTTGTGTCGATCAATCACCTCAAGGGCTTCATGTAAACGTTCTTCGCCGGCTTTAATATCACCGGGATCAATCAATCCTCTCGACAATACTGCCCGGATTCCCGAATCATCAACAGCGCGGGCGATTACATCCAGATAGAAATACATATCGATAAATGATGTTGTGCCGGTGCGAAGCATTTCCATGATGGCGAGAATCGTACCCCAGTAATAATCCTCTTCAACAAACTTTTCTTCCAATGGTAATATCCGCCCGAATAACCAATCGTCAAAGAGAAGATCATCCGCGCAGTTTCTAAGTATGGTCATTGTCGCATGGGTATGGGCGTTAATAAGTCCGGGAATGAGCATTTTTCCCGTACCAAATATGGTCTTATCAATAATAAAGCCCTCAGGTTCGGTCGTGACCGATTTTATAATTCCGTTGCTGATATAGACAGAGCAAGTTTTTGCACCGTCCGGCAGAATTGTAAGTATGTCTTTTATAAGAATATTCATATAAATAATTACCCCTCTCATTTTTACCCATGATACCAACTATGGAGCAATAATGCAATTACTCATTTAAGCAAACCGGTAAAAATGGTTCAGTTAAGTTAAATTTAATGGTGAATTGAAATGACAAGCGTATGTGACAAGTTTATTTCCTGTCCATGCGAAAAGAGGGCAAAGCCGCTATGAACTCTGTCCTCTTTACGTGTTATTCATATACTGTGTGCCGGTATAGTCTGTCAGTCCACAGCAACCATCACGGAAGATGCTTTTATAACCGCATATGCGTCGGAGCCTACCTTGAGACCAAGCCTTATGATGGAATCCATTGTGATTACCGCGGAAATTGTGTTGCCGCCGCCGATGTCGATTGCAACAACCCCGTTTACCGCACCCTCCTTGATTTCTGTAACCTTACCTTTCAGTTGATTTCTTGC
>Ga0123356_10002465_pt1 | contig 19763 bp, 17 predicted proteins | sample TergutEmb28metaG_2_FD_92546 | JGI IMG/M metagenome (GOLD analysis project Ga0123356, IMG submission 92546) | Embiratermes neotenicus P3 segment gut microbial communities from Petit-Saut dam, French Guiana - Emb289 P3 | ecosystem: Host-associated > Arthropoda: Insects > Digestive system > Gut ...
GGTCATTGTTTGCGGGTGGGTCGTTTTGTGTGCCGCCGCCGTTGCCTCCACCGCCGCCACAAGCTACAAGGGCCAGTACCATAAGTACCGCAAGGGTTAGTGTTAGTAATTTTTTCATTGTATGCTCCTCTTTTCTAATATTTGCAAAATGCACAAAAACGTCCGTTTAGCCGAACGCAAAACAGACGTTTTTAATTATGACTATGCGGACGAACACAGTTCGTCCCTACAACGAGGTCTATGTATGTATGTATGTATGTATGTATGTATGTATGTATGTATGTATGTATGTATGTATGTATGTATGTATGTATGTATGTATGTATGTATGTATGTAATTTTCGGCGGTATTTTTCATAATGTCAAGTACCTTTTTTATGATTTTATGCCCTGTATTGTAGCATATAGATGTTTAAGTGTCTACAATTTATTTATCATGATTTATGGTTAAAAGGCATTGGCAATTCACACTTTCGAGATCCTTTTTAACAAATCACCTGCCGGGCGAAGAGGACTTAGGATGTATCTCTTGCTACTTTTCTAATAAATCAGAATGTGTTCCTGTTCGAGAAGCAGTAAGTATCAATTTGCCCTTATCTACTTTATAAAGTAACAACCAATCCGGTAAAACATGACACTCACGAAACCCGATAAAGTTTCCCGTCAGAGCATGGTCACGATACTTTGATGCAAGCGGCTTTTGTTTAATGAGCTCCTCGATTACCTCATCAAGCAAAGACATATTATACCACGCTTTTTGCATCGGTTACGGTCTTTTCTGTACTGCTTGGTTGTCGTTAGCGTAAGCATCAGTTTTCGTACTCCTCAGCATACTCGGCATCTAACTCGGCATTTAACTCTGCAAGAGAGCTGTAGCTTTTTGCATTGACCTTTCCGCTTGCTATATCGTTTGCTTCTTGCATGGCAGACAGGGTTTCTTCATTGTACTGTGGCAGTGTCATATCAAATGGCAGACCGCCGACCATTATAGATTTGTGCAAAAATATGTTTACTGCATCGGCTATGGTAATGCCAAAACGGGAAAAAATTACGTCAACTGTTGATTTTGTTTCCGGGTCAACCCTAATACTTAAACTTGCTGTTTTAGCCATTTTAATCACCTCATAAGCATTATACACCAAATTGTAGTCGAACGCAATACTTTTGCAAGCATTTTGCACACATTTTTAACAAATCACCCCAGTACTGCTGTGGCGTACGGCGGGATAAAAATCATATCGCCCGAAAGCTTCGCGACCTCGCCTGTCGGGCTCAGAAAGCCGCTCATTTTCACGCCGCTCACAGGCAAAGCTACCTCAATACTCTCGTCTGTCAGATTATGCATAACAACCACATCACCCGTTTGAATTGCACATATGCCGCTGTTTTCAACATTAAGCCAAGTCACCCTGCCGTCAAATATGTCGGGGTGCTTTGATTTTAGCGCAAGAATTTGGCGATAATAGCTGAGCAAACTGTCGGGGTCGTCAAACTGCTCACTTACCCCAAACTCAGGTGTTCTGTTGTTTGTGGTATTATGCGGATTTCTCGTGATACCCGTTTTGTCGGTATTTGACCAAAACATCGCAGTGCGTTTGTTCTCGTCAATGCCCGCACCCGTCATGCCGATTTCTTCGCCGTAATAAATAAACGGATTTCCCGGTATCATCAGATAAATCGCAGCAGCAAGCTTTTTCTTTTCCGGCTCGATTAAAAATCCCGCACTTCGCCCTGTGTCATGATTTGATAAAAACACACAGTTAATACCGCTTGGACTACGCCTGTATATCTCGGCTGCGTAGCGCTCAATCTCTTGAGCAAGCCTTTCGCCGTTTCCGCTGCTAACTGCTTTGTTTATTGTGCCGTCATGATTTGCAAACGGGAAATTAAAAAGCGACAAGCCCGTCTCAAAATACGGCATAATCGTCATCTCATTGCTCCAAACCTCACCTACAAGGAAAACATCGTCCTTTACTTCCTTGCATACATCCACAAACCACGACCAAAACTCAAGATTTTGAGCCTCGCTCCTGTATATGTGCATGACAGCATCGAGCCTGAACCCCGCCACGCCCTTATCGAGCCAAAACTTTGCTATGTCGGCTATTTCAGCCCTCAAATTCTCATTATCCATATTCAAATCGGGCATTTCGCTCCAAAAATGAGCCTCGTAAAAAAGCCCGCCGACGGTCGGATAATAACCCGAACCGGACCTCGTTTCGGTGAAATTATAGAAGTCACGGTAAAACGGCTCTTTATCGTTTCTTATCTCATCAAGAGCCGCCAAAAACCACGGGTGCTGCGATGATGTATGGTTCAAAACAAGGTCAATGATGATATCAATACCACGCTTGTTTGCTTCGGCTATAAGCTCCTCAAAATCCTCCATAGTCCCGAACGCCGGGTCAATGGAGTAATAATCCGTCACATCGTATTTGTGATATGTCGGCGACGGATTTATCGGCGAGAGCCAAATACCTCGCACGCCAAGTGTATCCTTACCGCTCGGGTTATTCAAATAATCAAGCTTATGTGTGATACCCCGCAGGTCGCCCAAGCCGTCACCGTCACTGTCATAAAAAGAACCTACAAATATCTGATAAAAATTCCGATTTGCCGCCGTATGCTCAGATAGTTGTATGCCGGAAGCACAGCCCGACAGCAGAAAGGCAACAAAGAGCAATGTTAATAATATTATTGTCACTTTTTTGTTTTGCATTACTCCAAAAACTCCTTTCTCCCGTCATTGCGAGGAACCCAAGTGTAAGCTTGGGTGACGTGGCAATCCAGTTCCCACGCTTATTAAAGTGCATTTTCTGGATCGCCACGCTATGCTCGCGATGACGTTATTATTTAGAAACAAAAAACCTAATTTGCGGGGTTGAGCAAGAAGTCGTCCATTGTGCCCCAGCCGCCGTTTGACTTTACATAAACACCGACTATGATTACACCTGTATGTGTATAAAGCCCCTCAATCGTCGGCATTTGCCAGTTGACCCAACCGTCAACAGTGGCATGTGTCTTAAATACCTGCGCATCACCATCAACACTTGCAAATATGTAAATCTCCTCATTTACCATGTCGCCGCCTTGTATATGAACCGTAAAGTTGTACGTCCCCGGACGCAGCCCCGTTACAGTCTGTGTTACACTAAACTCAACATATGACGGGTCCCAAAAATGCAGTGAATATTTACCGCTGTGAGCATCCGTTGCTTTTTCTTGAAAACGCAGCTGCTCGGTATCGCCGATATTATTAAGAACCCACATTGAGCGGTCATCGAGCTCAAAGCTGTGGTTTTCTATATAGTTTTCTTCTTCCATACTGACAAAGCAGGTCACGGGCAACCCTTGTGCCGTGCCGTTTATCCTGTACACCCCGACGGGGCTGTTTGATATCTCATCAAGCTTTGCCGCATCAGCCTCCCACTGCACAGCTACATTCTCTGTAGCTCCGTCATTATATGTAGCTTCGACAGTTTCGGGCAAAAATATCGGATTTCGCAAACGTACCGAAATATACGCATTTGAAACCTCGTCCAATCTGCGCTCCGACGTGCTCCCTGTATAGCAGTAGCCAAACACCCGAAGCGACGGCAAGGGGTATCCGTACGCGTCAAATAACGCCTGATTATCACATGCACTGCCACCATACCAAACCCCCGCATCAGCAGGGTCATACTCGGCGGCAAAGCTCGAAGCCCAGCCGCTGCCATGGCGCTCCCAAAGTACCGAACGCTCCTGCCACGCAAGTTCGGGAGTAGTCGCAGAAGCACTCACAGGAACAGGTATCCAACCCGGCTCCCAATAAAACACACCGAGCGCCGCCTCACCGATTGAAGCAACCGCAGCTACAACATCGGCGATTGCTCTCGCCTGCCCCTGCACAGTCAGCGGATACGGCTGTTCAAACACCGCACCCTCGCCTATTGTGTTGGCATGTCCGTCAAAGTCCTCCCAGCTGTAGGCATAAGCAACCTCGGCAACCATGACCTTTTTGTCAAACTGCTCGGCTACCGCACGAAGCTGACCCGCTAAGTTATCGAGCGTACCGTGCCAAAACGGATAATATGACGATGCGAATATGTCATAATCAACATTATTCACATCAAGCACACGCGCCGCCTGCACAAAGTCGCGGCTCTCGGGATTGGTGAAATGCACCGCAATTTGAATGTCTTTTTTCTTATCTTTGGCAACATCTCTTACTGCATTTGCACCCGATGCCATAAGCTGCGTTATGCGCGGCCATGCATTTTCACCGCAAAACCCCGTTGTGGTTTCATTGCCGATTTGCACCATGCCGACATCAGCGCCGCCGTCAATGAGGGTCTTCAAGCTCTCCACAGTATACTCATAAAGAGCGTCCGCCTTTTCATCAAGGCTTTTACCTGCCCATGCTTTTGGCACCTGTTGCTTACCGGGGTCTGCCCAAAAATCGGAATAATGGAAATTCACAAGTAGCTTCATTCCGTACTTTTTCGCCCGCACACCAAGCTCAAGTGCGGTGTCAACAGTGCAGTTGCCGCCGCCGTAACCGTTGCCATTTGCATCAAACGGGTCATTCCAAATACGCACACGGATGTAGTTAAACCCTGCTTCGGCAAGTGTTTTGAGCATATCCTGCTCCTCACCGTCAAAGTTGTAAAACCGAACACCCGAAGCCTCCTGCGCAAGCAAGCTTGATACGTCAGCTCCGCGAATAAAGTCCTTTGATAACCCCTCTACAGGAGCAACAATAAGCTCTCCCTCAAGCGGTCCTTTTTTAAGCCACCACTCATCGACTTTTGCTGATGAACAGCCGAAAACACCAAGCAATAATGACATTATTAAGAAAATTGAAACAACCTTCATTTATGCACCTCATGTATATTTATCGTCATCGCGAGCGTTAGCGTGGCAATGACGGCTATTATTACCCCTTGACGGCGCCGCCTGTTATGCCCTCTACATAGAACTTCTGCATAATGACAAACAAAATTGAAATCGGTATCGAAACAATTACACCGCCCGCACAAAAACGTGCGAAGTGTGTGCTGATAAGCTCACGCTGCAACATTCTAAATAGCCCCATTGCGACAGTCCAGTCGGTTGCGATACCTGAGTTTAGCATTATTGAAGCAAACATAAAGTCCATCCACGGCACCAAAAACGCCGAAATAACAGTGTAGACAATAATTGGCTTTGACAGCGGAATAATTATAAGCCTGAACACCTGCGCTTCCGTTGCTCCGTCAATCCTCGCCGACTCACTGAGCGTTTCGGATATCGTGTCAAAAAAGCCCTTTGCAATCAAATATCCGAGCCCCGAGCTGCCCGAGTAGATAAGCACAAGCCCCCAATGATTATTCGTAAGCCCGAATGAACGCATTATGAAATACACGGCAATCATTGCCAAAAATCCGGGAAAAAGCCCGAGAATAACACCAAAACTCATCAGTGACCTGCGTCCTCTAAAACGCATACGGCTCATTGCATAACTGACCATTAGCACAAATATACTTGCTATGAGAGCCGAAAATATCGCAATTTGAAGCGTATTCATAAACCAAACGGGAAATCTTGCAACTGTGCTGTCGGAGTCAAACAGCAGTAACCTGTAACTGGTAAAGGAATAACTTTCGGGAAAAAATATATTCGTCCTCATACCTTGAAACTCGGAAAAAGAGTTAAACACAAGCCAAATGATAGGTATCAGCCAAAATAACGCAATCGCTGCCAATATCAAATGGCGGATAACTTGAGGAATAAGCTTCCACGAAAATTTAATTTTCTTAGGTATTGCCTCGACGATAAGAGGGTCTTCGTTAAAATCTCTTCTTTTGTTACTCATAGTTGGAACTTATCCTCCTTATTACGTCCTATTACAAGGTTAAAGGCTATAAGTGTAAATATTGCACACACAACAAATACCATAATACCTATGACAGATGCCATCTTGTAGTCATATTGCTCCTGCGTCAGCCTGTAAAGCCATGTGACAAGCAGGTCAATTTCTCTTGCACTGGCATTTGCAAGCATTTGGTCTCGCGTTATAAACACATCTTGGGTCAGCAGGAATATAACGTTAAAATTGTTAATGTTATGTATAACCTGCGTAACTAAAAATGGTGCCGTCACAAAAAGCATGTATGGCATTGTTATGTAAATAAACTGCTTAAACGAGCTGGCTCCGTCTATGCGGGCGCTCTCGTAGAGTTCCTTTGGAATGTTCATAAGCACACCCGTTGCAATCAGCATTGTAAAGGGTACGCCTATCCAAACATTTATCAAAATAATCATCACTCTCGCCCAATTCGGGTCTGTCAAAAACGGAATGTGATTAATATGCGCAGGAACCCAACCGATGTTTTTCAAAAACTCGGTAATTCCCCATTCGGTTGCAATGCTGTTTGCAATACCGATTTCAGAGAAAAAGTTTCTCACAACAAGAAGCGTAACAAATTGCGGCACAGCGATAGAAACAATAAACATTGTACGCCATACCCGCTTCATTTTTGTTTTTGGATTATTAATAGCTGAGGCAAGTCCGATGCCGAGAAAATAGTTTGAAAATGTCGCGGCAAACGCCCAGACAAGAGTCCAAGAGAGGACTATTCCAAAGGCGTAGCCAAACGAGGATGATGCCGTACTGGTAAAGAGCGTTCTGAAATTTTCAAGCCCCACCTATGTAAAAAGGTTCGCCGGCGGCATGTTTTGCTGGTCATAGTTTGTAAACGCAACGGTAATCATTACAATGAGCGGAATGACTGTAAAGAGCACAATCCCAAGACAAGGCAGAGAGAGCAGCGTAACATGAAATCGCTTGTCACTGATGGACCTAACATCTTCGATAAATGTCGGGACATGCCTGCCCGAGCGGGCAAGAATTTCAAGCGCGCGTACATTTCGTATATTTCGCAGATATACTATTACCGCAACTAACAACACCACTATTGATACGATACTGTACAAAAGTATTTGAAATGAATTATCAAAATCATTAAACTCATTTCTCATGGTTTCGGGATTAAAAACCGACTCAAAGCGCACTGTGCCAAGTGTTCCAAATCTTGAAAGATAATGCGTTGCAAATGTACCTGCAAAGAAAATAATAACGGCTTGAAATAAAGTCATTATTATCCCTTTAATTATTTGCTTTCGTCTGAAAAAACCCGCACCCATAATGAGCGCAGAGAGCTTAACAAAAGCGTCGCCTTCAATAAAATCTACGGCAATACCCTTAAAAAACCCTCCGATAATAAAAAGCGGGTTCTTTTTTTCCACACGAGCCAAGGAACCTGTCATACACATCCACTCCTCTTTATTAGTGTTTAAAAGGAAGACTGCATTTGCAGTTATGACTGCAGTCTTCCTTTTATTATTACTTGCGATTTAGGTTTTTACGTTATGAGCCCATACCTGCAACTGCATTGTCGAGCAGATCTTGGAATGGTGTGCCATCGGGATTGCCGTCTGCAATAATTGAGAAGAGAGTTTCTGCAATACCCCAGTAGTTGTCACCAACTACCATTGGTCCTGAGTATGCAGCCTGTGCTCCAATTGCTGCAAGTGCGGGATTTGCTTGCACTTCCGGTGATGCTGCTGCTGCGGTATTTGTCGGAGCTTGACCGCGCAGTTCAAAGCGGATAACTTGACTTTCGTAATTTGTCAGGAAATCGGCAAGCTTCATTGCCCAACCGGCGTTTGCACTAAATGCATTAACACCCATCAGTTTGAAGCCTAATACGCCGCCCATTTGTGTTTGTGCTCCGCCTACGTTAAATGTCGGAAGCTTGGCTGCTGCATAATTGTCGCCCCAAATTCCGGCTACTGCGTCTGCATTCCAAGGTCCGTTGATACCTGCAATGACAGAACCGTCAGTGATAACTGTAATGAACTGATTGTCCGGCAGATTAATAAAGCCCGGATGCTTTGCAATGTCGAGCATTCCTTGAAGAACAGCGGCACCTTGACCGAATGTTGTTCCTGTTGAGCCGTCGTCTTCGAGCCATGCGTCAAGTCCTGCACCTCGCATAAAGCCGATGCTGTACCAACCATTGCCCATTGCCATTGTGATTTGCTTGCCTGCTGCTTCGGCGACTTCAAGCATTTTGTCCCAGCTCTTGACATCATCTTCTGTGAAGAATGATTTGTCATAGAACATGAAGTAACCGTTGTCAGCTGTCATCGGGTATGCAAAGAGTTTGCCGTCAATTGATGCAATTTCAACTGATGAAGCACCATTTGCTGCTCTGACAGCGTCCGCACCTACTACGATTTCTTGGAGTGCTCCGGCGTTAAAGAGAGAAATTAACTGGTCGTCAGCCATAGCAAAAACATCAGCTGCAGCCTGAGGGTCTGTAAGAACTGTGTCTCTTACTGTACTCTCGGACTCAATACCGATGTTGATTGTCAGGTTGACTTCGTCAGCGTGAAGAGCAATAAACGCATCCGCTCTTGCACGGAGCATTGTTTGGTCTTCTTCACCCCCCCACAATGTGAGGGTCACGTCTTCTTTTTGTGCCGGCTGACCACCGCCGCCGCCACCGCCGCCGCCATTGCCACCGTTGCCGCCGCCGTTATCACAGGCTGCAATCGGCACTAAAATAAGCACGAGAACAAGCAGAATTGATAATACCTTTTTCATTAAATTACCTCCTTAAAGTAATGACACATGGTAACACAAAAATGCACTCGTGTCAATTATTCTTCGCATAAATACTCCAAAGTAATTACAGGCTTTTTATATGCTGTAATTATTGTAATATTTGATACGCAAAATTGAGAGAATGCGAACGTCCCCCCGACAAAGAAAATGTTGGGGAAGTTCGCATTAGTTCGTAATGGCGGAGAAGGTGGGATTTGAACCCACGCACGCTTTTACACGCCTACTCCCTTAGCAGGGGAGCCCCTTATAGCCACTTGGGTACTTCTCCATAGTAATCGTCCGCTACCTTATATCAAGCGATATATTGTCAATCCCGTTTTGCTCGAACTCTGCAATATACTCGTCAATACGGTCTGTCAACTCGTTGTAGTTCTCTGGGTTAATCGGCTCAAAGTCCATATCCCGCCGCGCCAGCTCCTCTGCCAAAATCTCAAAGAAAATTGAGTCCTCATAATCGGCAATCGCCTCATGAATACCGCCCTGCTCAAACGCCTCGGACGGACGTGCCATACCGTCAATAATTTCCGTGAGGGTGTGCATACCATGCTTGGGACACTCCGAAAACAAACGGCTCTCTACATTGTCGTAGTCCTCAAAGCGACTTTGACCGCGAGTGGAATTGAGCACCCAGTTACCAATATATGCCATATCTAAAAGGCGCCGAAATTCAAGCTCTGTCAACTCAATGTTCATTGGTTTCCTCCGGGAGATAATAACTAACGCTCCCGCCATTATAACAGAAGAATAAAAATATTTCCATACCTTTTATTATTTTCCCCTTGATGCTTTTTTATCTCTTAAACCCTTGAGTTTTTTATAAACAAACGGCAGATACAAAGACGCAATGCGTTTGAGTGCAACCGTTGCGCGGTATGTTCTTCGGCGAAAAATTCCGATTAATTTTCTCGGGTGTCTATCACCGAGGATAATACCGTCGAGCCTGTTAATTTCCTTATCTAATTTTTCGCCCGAAAAATTCTTATAAACCTTGCGGTATTTTTTGATAAACATCAAAAAACTGTAGCGGAAATAAATAATATCGCTGCGTTTATACTGCGGCATACGCAGCCTGACAGGGTCGTTTCTGTTGATTGTTACATCAATAAAGCCCGCTTCCTCGGCAATCTCCAAAATTTTCGTCTGCGGATACGGATAAAAATAGCTGATAACAATATTGTCCGTGTGCATTTGAGCGTTAAGCTTGATAGTTTCAAGCGACATTTTCGGCGTTTCATACGGCAGCCCGATAATGTTGTACGTGTTGACAATAATCCCCGCATTTTTGAGCATATGCGAAACGCTTATGATATGGTCGTTTTTCATTGTGCGCTTTAAGTATTTCGTGCGAAGCTCCTCATTGCCGCTCTCAATCCCTATTGTCACGAGATAGCAGCCCGCCTCGGCAAGAACCTTGACCATTTTTTCATTAATCAGCTCAACGCGCAGATTGCAGACGAATTTTTTGCCGATACGCTCCTTATACAAAGCGGCAAACTCGTAAAACCAGTCTTCAAAAACGTTAAGTATCGCATCGTTAAAGCTGAAACACTCAATTTTCGGGTCTTTCTCAAGCACCCGCTCAAGCAGCCGGATTGCGTTTTCGGGACTGCGAAACCTTGTGTAGCCTGCTTTTTCGGGATAAAGATTACGAAGCTCGGCATTTGCACAGTATGTACACGAATAAACGCAGCCACGCCCGAGAATAACCTCGGCGGTTTGCTGCAGCTTGTTGCTGTACAGGTTCGGATAATCGAACAAATCAAGGTCAGGAAACGGCAGCTCGTCCAAATCGGCAATATATGCTCTGACGGGGTTTTTATGCACCGTACCGTCCAAATCCTTGACCCAAAAACTCTCGGCTTCCAAATCAAGCTTGCCGTTTTCGGCGAAATAACTGACAAAATCACGGCATGGATACTCACCCTCGCCGATACAAACCGCGTCAATACCACGCAGGCTTATAACCTCCGACGGCGCAAGCGACGCATGATACATACCCGCCATTACAAAAATATCAGAGAATTCCTCATCGAGCCAAAGTGCCATTTGCGTCGCATAACTCAAAGCACTGGTCCTGATTGCAATCCCGATAATATCGGGCTTAAACTCCCCTACTTTTTGGACAAATTCTTTTTTATCGGGCATATATGTCTGATGATATAAGCACACATCATGCCCCGCCTCTTTGAGCACGGCGGATATCGAGGCTAAGCCCTCGTTATAGTTACCCGGAATACCCCGTTTGTTTTTGGTCTTCTCAATAAAATCCGGATATATCAGTAATACATTTATCCCTTGATACATAAATATCTATCCATTCTAACAATACCGTCATTGCGAGGAGCCCTTTATGGCGACGCGGCAATCCAGTAATTAAAACTCCTGTTCTTATCCTCTTCTATAGTGCTTTATCTGGATCGCCACACTTCGTTCGCGATGACGTCCGCATTGTTCATTTATACACCCGTGGCAGCCTGTTGCCCAATCTGCACAGTATATCATTGGTTATCGTTCCTGCGGCGGCGGCAAGCTCCTCGGCGCGGATTTCTTCGTTTCCGTCTTTGCCGATAAATGTCGCAATATCCCCCGTTTTCACACCCTCTACATCAGTGACATCAAGCATCAGCATATCCATACAAATACGCCCGATAATCGGCACCTTAATACCGCCGACTATTGCCATGCCGTTTTTCCCTGTCATCTGCCTCGGAATACCGTCAGCATAACCAATCCCGACGGTTGCGATTTTCATGGGCTTATCTGCCGTAAACAGCCTGCCGTAGCTGACACTCTCCCCCGCCTTAATAAAACGAACCTGTGATATGTCAGCTTTAAGCGAAAGCATCGGCTCGAGATTTGTTTTGACCTTTGTATCATCAGCTTGACTTTGCACACCATAGAGCATTATCCCCGGACGCGTGTAATCGCATTTGATTTCGGGATAATTATAAATACCGTAGCTCGACTGAGCGTGCAGCTTGCCGACATCGTAGCCTTTATCACGCAGCTTTTTTATAACATCATAAAAGCTTTGCATTTGTTTGTTCGTAAATTCGACATCATCTGCTTCAAAGCTGTCGGGTGATGATAAATGCGTTCCAATTCCCACAACGGTCAGATTTTCGTAATTAAAGAGCTTTTCAATATCGTCAAAATCTGACGGCTCTATTCCCAAACGGTGCATACCCGTATCAACCGCAACATGAATTCGCAGCTTATATCCCGTGCTGTCAAGCGCTTTTGCATGAACATCATCAACCACAAGCTGCGACAGGTTATAGTCAAATAAACAGCCTGCATCGTCGGTATGAGCACAGCCGAGCACTAAAATGTCCGCGTCGGGCACAATGCCGCGAAGCTTGACGCCCTCTGCCACCGTAGCAACGGCAAACGCCCCGACGCCCTCACGCACAAGCCTTTTTGCCACTCTCTCAACCCCGTGACCGTAAGCGTCCGCCTTAAGCACCGCCATCATTTCGGTTTCTTTCGGCGAAACCTTGCGTATGTCCGCCACATTATTTGAAAGTGCTTCCATATCAATTTCAACCCATGCACGCCCGTAAATATGCGGCCGTGACATGGTTGCCGCTTTTCCGTACCACTCTTTTTCTTCGGTTTCAAGGCTCAGTTCCAAAAGTCTGTCCACAAGCTCGGGATAGTCTATCCCCGCCGCTTTCATCATTTTTGGAAGCTGACTGTGTGCGGTAAAGCCCGGAATTGTATTGGCTTCGCTGAAAACAACATCGCCGTTATCCTTAAGAAACAAGTCAATGCGCGCATAACCGCGGCAGCCGAGAGCACGAAATACAGCCTTGCCTGTTTCGAGCACTTTCTTTTCACTCTGCGCGTCTATACGTGCGGGAGTGTGGATTTTTGACGCTTTAAGCGTATATTTTTCCTCATAGCTGAAAAAGCCGTTTGCCGCTTCAACCTCAATCTCATTTGCCCTGCCCGTTATCAGATTATGGTTGCCAACTACAGAGCAGCCGACTTCCTTGCCGTCAATATTTTCTTCGATTATCACCGCATCGTCATATATAAAGGCTTCCCCCACTGCCGCAGGAACTGCCGCATAATCAAAAATCTTTTTAACACCAATCGACGAGCCTGCCTTAACAGGCTTAACAAACACAGGTAGCGTCAGTGTTTTCACAGCCTCCATAAGCTCATCTTCTGTCGGCACATACTCAAAGCACACGGATTTCGGCACGCAAATGCCCGACAGCGATACAATCTTGTGCGAACGCTCCTTGTCCATACAAAGAGCCGACGCCGCCGAGCCGCTGCCGACAATCGGAATACCCGCAAGCTCGCACAACGCCTGAATAGTCCCGTCCTCGCCGTATCTTCCGTGCATTACGGGAAAAACCACATCAACGGGAATTGCAAACGGCTGCCCGTTATCGTACTCGACAATCCCGCCGCCACGCTGCGGCGAAATATAGGCATTTGTCAAAAACCGCTCGTCGGTATGCCACTCGTCATTCGGCAACGCCTCTACAGAGCCGGTGTACCTGTACCACCGACCACGGCTTGTGATGCCAATCATAACCACATCATATTTATTTTTATCAATGGCATTAATTACCGAATATGCCGATTTTAAGGAAACACCGTACTCAGGCGAAAATCCGCCAAAAATGACGGCAACTATCTTTTTTGTCATTAAAGCACCTGCTTTCAGTCTCGTAAATACCTTGTAAGAGCGTTGTATAAAGTTTGCGGCATGACAGGCTTGCTCATAAAATCATTAAAGCAAGCTTGGTCCATTTTCTTAAATTTCCTGTTGTCAAGATTTGCCGAAAGCACCAAAATCGGAACTTCTTTTGCTTTCGGAAGCCCGCAGTCGCGGATTTGCTGGGCAGCATCAATCCCGTTTAGCTCGGGCATATCCAAATCCATCAGGATTAAATCAACATCACCGTTTCTGTCCTTATATATTTGCACAGCCTCATTGCCGTCCTTAGCTTGAATAATCTCAGCACCCTTTTGACTGAGCACCGAAAAAATAACCATTCTGTTTGTTGCCGAGTCATCGACAACCATAATCCGCTTGCCTTTTATCACATCTACCTGCGGCGCCATTCTGCGGTCTTGTGGCTCATCTTCGCCGTCGCTGTCTTTTTTTGCGTTGTACGCTTGAAGCTTTGCTGCGGCATTTAATCTCTTTAAGAAGTCCGGAACCGTTATCGCAAGAAATGTATAGTTAACAACCCTTGCCCCGTCGAGCAGGTTGTCAGTTTCTTTTACAAGCTTAGCTTCACCGACACTTTCCAATGATGTCCGTATTTTCTCGATTGTTTCGGTAAACAAATCAAGCTGGTCTTCATCTCTTGCCCAACCGCTGAGTGAACACATTTTCCCTAATACAGCAAGTGTTTTTTCTGTTTTCTTAATGAAATCCTCAACCTTTTTGGGGTCAATTTTTTCTTCAAGATTATTATCTGACGACATGTTCTTCCCTCCGGTTTCCTAACGCTCTTCAACAACAAACCCGCACCAGTTATCCGCATATTGGAGCAGCAATGTTAAAGGGCACTCATTCTTGGCGGCCGACTTATTATCATCTACATACTGACCGTCATGATATGCAATCGCCTGAGTTTCTTCCTGTGTCAAAGGAATAAACGGCAAGGCTAAATATAAACTGCGTATCGGCACGCTCAAATATGTCAAGTTCGTATTATAGCTGTAGGGGTACGTCGGTCCATAACCTGCGCGGCGCTGATTATCCGTCGGTTGGTTTTTCAGATAAAGCGGCTCTGAGGGCATACCAACCTTGCCCAAATCGTGGAGCAGTGCAACAATAACGCAAGACTCGTCTTCAATCGTCGGATAAAGCGTGTTTTTTATTCTTATCAAGGTCTCTGCCACATTAACGCTGTGTTCAAGCAAACCACTTTCAACACACAGGTGAAAACGTGTACTTGCAGGGGCTATGAGCCACTGTGTCTCGTTTTCAAGATAATCCATAAGGTCTGCAAAATCATCCTTGCGGTTTATTACTTTTGCTTTCAGGTCATCATATCTCTTTTTTAACTCTTTGTCCATTATAAAACCTCAATAATCATACTTGAGCATTATAGCATAAAATATTTGCTTTTTGAAGTAGTTGTGATAACATTATTTTATGATAATAATTACATATGCAAAAGACATCTCAAAGGACACATACGAAACACTTGTCGCATCGGATATAAGCACATATCTTGATGCAAGCTTCAGCGTTTCTCTAAAGCCAAATCTTGTAGTGCCCGGACCCGCTTCAAACGGGGCAGTCACCCACCCCGAGGTTGTGGACGGAGTTATCCGCTATCTCAAAGACTTCGGAATATCACGCATAAAAATAATCGAAAGCTCATGGGTCGGCGACAGCACACTGCGGGCTTTCAAATATTGCGGCTTTGAAGAACTTTCAAAAAAATACAACATTGCGCTCATTGACCTCAAATCCGATAACTACACGACCATTAATCACAGCGGGTATGATATCAAAGTATGCAACGAAGCTCTGAGCACCGACTTTCTGATAAACATTCCTGTGCTCAAAGCGCACTGCCAGACAAGGCTCACATGCTGTCTGAAAAATCTCAAAGGCTGCATACCCGACAGTGAAAAGCGGCGTTTTCACACTCTCGGCATACACAAACCCGTTGCCGTACTAAACGCAATAATAAAAACAGGCTACAATGTGGTTGACGGAATTTGCGGCGATTTGACCTTTGAAGAGGGCGGCAACCCCGTCACTTCAAACAGGATAATCGCAGGCCGCGACCCGCTCTTGGTGGACTCCTACTGCGCGGAGCTAATCGGCTACAACGCAGACGATATTGATTATTTAACCTACGGCAAAAAAATCGGAGTAGGTCAGTTCTACTCCAAAGACACAAAAATTGTTGAACTAAATGCAGAAAACAAATCCGCTGTGAGTATCCGAAGTGCAAATATCGGCGAGCGTTACAGCAGTTTAATCTCAGAAGATGCCGCCTGCTCCGCCTGCTACTCGGCGCTTACATACGCCCTGCACCGTCTCGCCGGCAATGTAAACACACGTGAGAAAATATGCATCGGTCAGGGATTTAAGGGCAAATCAGGCACAGGTATCGGCATCGGCACATGCACACAGGGGTTTGATAAATGCGTCCCCGGCTGCCCCCCAAAAGCCATTGACGTGCTCAAGGCGCTGCGGACAATACCAAATACACATAATTACAACAAAATTAATGAAACACCGTCTTTTGTTTCAGATAAAATAGGGATATTACGTAAAAACATGCGTGAATATCTCTATATTGACGATAGCGGAGATGCGGGTTTAGGAAACACTAACACTAATCAACTTGTTATTGCTGCCATTATTGTCGACAGCGATGAAAAAAGAGTAGCATTAACAGAAACTATAGACCATTTTCGTCATAACTTAGGTTGGAATGATTTAGCTGAGTTTAAGTTTGCTAAAACAAACAAAAATACATTAGTAAAACTTATTAACGCAACGGATTTTATCGACTATAAAATATACGCAATAGTATTAAATAAAAAAGTAGTTAATATGGATAATGTGCCAAAAGGACACCAACCATTATATGGTGTCTTAATAAATAAATTATTGCACAAAATAGGTAAAACAAATCAAGTTATTACAATCGACGGGAAATTCTGTAAAAAGTATGATAAAGAGGCTCGAGTAGATCTACGTCAGAGCCTCCGAAAAAATGGAATTGTTGATACAAAAATAAGATTTGTTGACTCTCGCAAAAATTCAATAGTTCAACTCGCTGACGTTGCAGCCGGCGCAATTGCACGTTCATACAAAGACAAGCCGAATGCACAAATGTATTTGGAGCTTTTCGGGGGAAAGATTAAATCAATTAACGAAATTGTTTTATAAAAAAACGGAACCGCCCCTATCTCTTTCGAGATTGCAGCATCCATCCGGATACTCTTCGGGACGATTCTAACGCACCATCAGTATAACACACCTACAACATCGCAGTCAACACTTATTTCAAAAATACACCCCGCACTTACACAAACCGCTTCAGGTGCTCATGTGCAAACGTCACAGCCTGCTCAGCTTGCGCGCGCAGGTCTTTTGTCATGCTCATTGCAAGCCCCGCCGTAAACGCATCTCCCGCTCCGACAACATCACGTGCCGCAACAGGATGCGCAGGCACAAAAATCGCCGTGTTCTTGTCCGCAGCACAAACGCCCGCCATACCGAGCGTCACAAACACACGCCCCGCACCGCGTGCAGCTATGCTGTAACACGCCTGCTTAACACGCTCTTTTGTATCAAGCGTAATCCCGCTCAGGCTCTCCGCCTGCTCACGGTTTAGTTTTATAACATCAACAGCCTCAAGCAGATTGCCAATCCTTTTTGCTTTTTCGTTTGAAACCGCATCAACCAAAACAGGCTTCCCGCTACGCATATCAAGTATTGCCGAGAGAATTTTTTCGGTCAGGTTCAAATCCAATACTAATAAATCCGCATTTTTAATAAGGCTTTTATGCCTTGTTATTTCCCCTGTCCGTATCAGTTCGGGCACAGTCATTGCATTCATTTGCGTATGCGGTGTGCCGTCGTTATCGTAAGCGATAAGTCCTGTGCATGTATTTGTGCCGCTTTTTATTATCCACGCATCGGTATTTATCCCGATATCGTTACAACTGTCACGTAAAAGTGCTCCGAGAGCATCATCGCCGACAGCAGTAATGAGGCTAACCTCGACACCGCGATGCGAGAGCATAGAGGCGATGTTGCGAGCCTCACCGCCCGCCCGCAGATTGATATCGGCAGGGTTTGAAATGTCCGATACAATTTTATCCTTGCTTTTTGCAATAATATCAATGCTTGCCGCACCAATAACAGTAATCTGCATAATGATCTCCTGTATAATTTAATCATTTCGTCATTGCGAGCCGTAGGCGTGGCAATCCAGATGATGCACTTATTGGAACACTGTACTCTGGATTGCTTCGTCACCAAAGTGTAATAAATTACTCTTTGCTTCCTCGCATTGCTCGTCAGCTATAATACTCCCTTACCGCAGCGAAAAATGCATCTATATTTTCAATCGGTGAAGCGGGCGGAATATCGCAGCCCGAAGAAACTATAAAGTTCGGTGCTCCGCCGCACTTACCCAAAACATCGAGCGTCGCCTCCCGCACCGACTGCGGTGTGCCCGTGCGAAACTGACCCGCAGGGTCAACATTTCCCATAACAAGCTTATCTGACGGTATTAGTTTTAACATTTCCGATAAATCTATTGCATTACCAAAATGAAACGCCCTCGCTCCCGTATCAAGGATTTCTTTTGTGAGCGTAAGAGTGCTGTTGCCGCAGTTATGATATATAAATATGCAGTTTTCCGTTTCAACGGCTTCAATAATCCGCCGCACATACGGCGTCGAAAACTCACCAATCATAGACGGTGATAAAATCCCCGCGGCAGGCTCCGCCATAATAATACCGTCTGCCCCCGCATCTCTCATTGCAGTTGCATATTTTATCTGAAACTGCGTTACTTTTTCCAAAACACCATGCACAAGCTCAGGCTCGTCGTAACAAAGCATCATGATTTCCGTTAAATCCATAAGCCTGCCCGCAAGCGAGTACGGACCGAGAATTCCTGCAAACACAGGTCTGTCGGTTATGAGTTTCTTAGCCTCGCGGATAGTTTCAACGTAAATACCCGTCCGCCCGTCACCTACGCTTGGAACCGCCAAACCCTCAAGCTCCGCTTCATCTGTAACAATCGCACCCGACACAGTCGGCACTTCAACATCGGAAAACCTCACAGGGCTGCCGAACGCTTCCGCTTCCACGGATAAATCCATAAGGCTCACTGACGCGAGCGTATCCCAACGGTCTGCTACCGCCCTCATGCACTTTGCCTGTAAGCTACCGTCAGATACAAGCTCATTAACCGAAATACCCGTCAGCTGCACTCCCGGAAAAGACAAAATCGGCATCGGTTTTTTTGACGCTGCGGCTGTTTCAAGCCATTTAATCATGTTCATATAAATGTTCCTCCATGACAAGGGGACGGGGGTTTGTCAACTTTTTATCCTTTACGTGCTCCAAGAGCAGACATCGCAAGCTCTGCTCCCGTCGCTGCGTCTTCCGCATAAATGTCGGCTCCCGAGCTTTCCCTTGTGCCCTCGTTTACAGGTGCTCCGCCAATCATTATTATTACATCATCACGCAGACCCGCCTCGGTAAACGCATCAACAACCACTTTCATTTCTTCCATTGTGGTTGTCAGCAGTGCCGACAGCGCTATTATATCCGCATTATGTTCCTTTTGAGCACGCACAAACTCCTCGGGCGGCACATCCACACCAAGGTCAATAACTTCAATACCCTTACCCTCAAACATGATTTTTACAAGATTTTTTCCGATATCATGCAAATCACCTCTGACAGTACCGAGCAGTGCCTTGCCAATCGGTTTTGCACCGCTTTCCGTAAGATGCGGCTTTAGCACCGATGTTCCCATGTTCATCGCGCGGGCTGCCACAAGAACCTCCGGCACGTAAACTTCATTATTTTTGAACTTAACCGCAATAATATCAAGCCCTGCCATAAGTCCGTTGTTTAGTATATCCTGCGCCGAAATACCCTCGGTCAAAGCATCTTCTACAAGCTGTTTAACAATCTTTGCTTTTCCGTTTTGAAGCTCCTCGGAAATTTTCAAAAGTATATCACTCATACTGTTTCCCCTCATTTCACTTTGTGTTTGTATAATAACAAAAAACAAGGGGCGGTGTCAAACAAAGCACACCCACCCCCTGTCTATGTAGGGAACGATTAATCTTACGCAAGAATACTGTTGTAGTACAATTCGTCCGGACACATATCAATTCCGCCGCTCCATTCAAGAGATATTGGGCTTATTTTGACTGAGTTAAATATTGCAAGCGATTTTAACGGTGCAAACAAGCTCTCAGTTAAATATGGCGTTACATCCAAAATGCGTTTTTCTTCATTGTCGAACGTAATAAGTAATTTATATTCATTGAGCGGTTCAACCGCAACCGGGTAATAGCTTTCCATTAATAACCCTCCAATCCCTTAATCTTAACAACTTCGCTGTTTTCATTCAATGCA
>Ga0123356_10002466_pt1 | contig 19756 bp, 50 predicted proteins | sample TergutEmb28metaG_2_FD_92546 | JGI IMG/M metagenome (GOLD analysis project Ga0123356, IMG submission 92546) | Embiratermes neotenicus P3 segment gut microbial communities from Petit-Saut dam, French Guiana - Emb289 P3 | ecosystem: Host-associated > Arthropoda: Insects > Digestive system > Gut ...
AACCATTCCTTACTTGAAGAAGATATTTTATTTTCTTCCTTCAAATATTCCTTTTTTGCTTCTGTATAAACTCTTTTCCTTCTTGGCATGGTTACACTGTTTCTATTCTTTTTATTCTTTCTCTGCTTACATTCAACTTATTAAGTAAACTTTCTCGAATATTTTCTGCTTTCACTGTTTCAGGTTCGCTTATTTCATGTTCAACCAATTCTGCTTCTAAAAGTTCCTGATTACGTTGCCATTCCTCGTATTTGGGACGCATATCAAGAATATCATAATTAACAGTAGAGGGATAGACTGGTTTTTCATTCAAGTTATCATTCCTCCGTAATCCTGCATACTTTGCATAGTGAGAGTTAGCCAAACGATGTACCATTACGTTATATGGTATTCCTACTCTCTGACATACTCTACTCATAACCATTTGAATAACAGTCAGGTCTTGCATAATAACACTATTTTTCATTACTAATGAAATAGTTGCCTCTACATCAATCCTGCCATTAACGGTTAGTTTAAGTTCTTCACCTTCAACTTCTTTTCGTGCTTGGTCTAAAATAGCCCTGATTTCTTTTGATAGTTCAATTTTTGCTCTTTGATTGTTAGTATCTTCATAGTCATTATACAAATCATTGAGCAGGTAATTTAACTTTTCAAGCCTTGAACGCTTAACACCTATGGGTAAATCGTCATAATCTTCGCTTATTTTATTTCGGACTTCTCTAATCTTTTCCTTGTTTTGTCTGTTGAAAATTTCGATGTCTTTAAACCGAATATCAATGTTACGTCTTAACAATTCTTTATGAACTTGTGTAGGTGTGAACCAACGACCAAACAGTTCAAGCATCAAAGTTTCGTTATTTTCATTAACATCTTTGTATATAGCACCTTTACGATAATGTTGATTGGGAAGAACTGCTGCTTTTTGTTTCATCCGGCCCAATTCTATCTGTTTACCAATATAAAAATTAATTTTATTTGACAATTCATCAACTTCTTCCTGACTAAAACCTTCAAAAAGAAGATTTTGTTTAAGATATTTGCTATTACTAATAGTCAATGTTTTGCCGGAAGGACAAGTGATATATCGTTCAGGACTATTATTAAACAATTCATGTGCTTTCAAATATTCTTCGTAAGCATCAAGATTTTTAACCCAAGTTGGTATTGCTTCTTTTTTTGGCATATTAAGCAATTTCAAAAACCCATTCGTCTTTAAGTAGAGCAACCAATGTATGATATTGTTCAACTCCATCTAACGTTGTGATTGTTTCAAAAGTAAATGAAGTAGGCTCTACAAATTCAAATACGCCATCTTCATCATTGAAAAACACCGCCACCTTGCTTTCGATGTTTATTACTTCAAGTTCGGAATCATCATCAAACTCTACTCCGAGTGTTGCAAGTATATAAATATCAAACTTAATTCCTGTTTCGGTAGGCTCATCTGGCTCTTCCGGTTTCGGTGGTTTCGGACGTTTTTTGTGTTTGTGGTCACACTCTTTTACCAAATCTTCCAAAGGACAGTTGCTTGGTATAGGGTTCATGCCGAAATTTTTATCCTGCCATTTTCTTAAAATAAAAGGATTGCCTTCCGGTGTTCTTCCGAACTCATCTGTAAAATCACAAACCATTAGCCAATTACAAGTATCAGGCTTATTTTCGCGATATACTTTCATAAATTGACAATGATTACAAAACGTAACCGTTTTCTCTATTTTTTTAGGTGGATTCCAACTTACTGTATTGGCTGTGTTGGGCTTCTTAAACTTATTCATATCTTTAAATTTTAAAAAGGGCAAAGATAATCATTTCTTTTTACTTTTACGTTTTTTACGATTTTTAGCACAAGTTTCTCGGTGCTTTTTTTCGTTTTTTCCACCCGAATACTTGTATTTTATTTCTTCTTGAATTTTCTCAAACATCTTATAATACTGCATTATCGTATCTTTTTTTAACAACGTCCCAATCTATTATACTCCAAAAAGCATCTAAAAAATTATTCCTTTGATTGTAAAAATCGAGGTAGTATTGATGTTCCCATAAATCTATGCAAAACAAAGGAACATAATGAGTGTTTTTTAATGGATTTTCTGCATCTCGCATACACCATACATCAATGGCTTTACTTGGTTTGTTCCAACAAATCCATGTCCAACCACTACCAAAAAATCTTGTAGAAGCCTTATTTATCTTTTCTATTGTAGTTGCATTGCAGTCAAATTCTCGCTGCAACCATTCAGGTAATCTTGACACACTACCAATATCATGTTTCTTCAATGCCTCGAACAGAAATATGTGATTCCATGCTTGATTAGCATTGTTGTATATCGGTGTGTTTACCGCTGAATACCGACATATATATTCCAGACTTTTATCGTGGAACTCTGGCATATCTTCCAACAATTCATTCAACTTGTTTATGTATCCGCCGAGATGCTGTTGGTAATGTAGCACCATAGCCTTTCTGCTTATTATCGGCTCAAAATCCTCAAATCTATGAGGGAAATGAGGTAATTCAAATTTCATCATCTTTTTCTTCTTTTTCTTTTATTATTGTTTCAAATACGTGCTGTAATGCCTGCTCTAAACAAACATCATATTCATTCAGCACTTTCTTTCCCTGACAAAACAGATTGATACGACACCTTTCTTTCTGAAAGGTAATACCGTCTATTTCGCACATATAAGGAACAAACTCGCATAAGTGAGCCTTATACTTGAAAGCAGGATTGTTGTTAAGTAGTCCTATGATAACCACTTCAACATAGATAAACATTTCGTTTCTCAAATATTCAATTACGTCATTTATCATCGGGGCTGCAACGTGCTTTCTTTTTACAAACTTGTATGTCTGCGGACAACATCGGTGCGTCCATGTCCCCTTGTTTCTTCCGGTGTAATACACGTAATACGTTTTAGGAAAATCTATTCCTGCTTTTGCAATCAACTTTGCTGTTTCAAAATTAACTAATCCTTTCATCGTTTTAAATTTATTAGTGGGCTTGGAGGGACTTGAACCCCCGACCATTTCATTATGAGTGAACCGCGCTGACCAACTGCGCCACAAGCCCAAATACTCTACTCGAATATAAAGTCCTTACATATATTCTTTCGAGCATGTTGTTAATCTTTAATCTTTATATTGAACGATATATCTTTGTTGAAAAAATCGCCTATACCATTTATTATTTTTCTTGTAATTGGGAAGGCATCATCATCAAGTATCCAATCATCTTCACACCAATTAACCAGACAAACAAACCACATAATTATTCCGAATATAAAACCTACCACCCATAAATAACCACATGCTATCCATAAAAGATGATGTATTTTCATTCCCATTGCCGGTTTTTTTTTGCATGGTTTACATTTGCTTCTGAATATAAATGCTGTGGCTGTAAGGAATAATCCTACAAAACAAGTCCAACTCGTCCAAAAGTTCGGCTCAAAAGGCTTACAATCGCTACAATTTTCGGCACAACAACTCATTAATAGCACTGTGATTGCTAAAAATATTAACTTCTTCATTATTTACCAAGTTTATCAATTACATCAAGCATCATGCGAATACCGACCGCGTCCATTGCTTGATTTTGCGCCTGACCGCTTCCGCCTGCCTGCATTACATAAGGTGTCCAATGACCTTTATATTCCGAGAGTGCTTTTGCAATACCGATTGCTTTTTCTTTGTCTATATTGGCTCGGTCAAGAGGTGTTAGACCTGCTTGCACTAAAAGTCTATTTGCTTCTGCTTCGGCTCGTCTTTCCTGAATTATCTTTTCCGCTACAAACTTTGCTTGCTCTGCTTCTAATCTGGCAACCTCTTTGGCTTGTTCTGCTTTGGTTACTTCAACTGCTTTTATTGCTTCCTGTTTCCACCGTTCCGTTGCAGCAGTAGCCTTTCCTTGTTCTTCTGCCCGAATAGCCTGTTGCCTTGCTTCCATAGCCTGTGCGATACTTGTTTGTATTGCCATGTTCGCGGATTGTTGCGCGGCAATTTGGTTCATAACTGTTTCATCGTATCGGATATTGCTTATTGACAACTGACCAACTTCAAGACCATAGTACGCGAATGGCGATACTTCCTGCCTTGCAAAACCAGATATTGCTTCGGGGTCTTCTACTATATTTGCTACCCGAACTACTTTCTCCTGCTGTGTCAATTCATCAAACACTCTTTGTTCCGATGTTCTTGTGCGATATACTCCGTTATTTAATTGGTCTGTAATATAAAATATAAGGTCGTTTTTCTTGGCTGCATAACTTTCAAACGCCGACATAAGTGGGCCGGACGCGAATACCGCTTTTACCGTAGTGGGTCTTACTAAATCATTCATTAACCGTTCCATGCCTGCGTAATCCGTATGTATTCTCTGGATATACATAGTTTCAAGGGGTAATTTGACACGTAAAGAGCCTGATATTCTACCCTTACTACCATCATTAAACACAATCGGAATGTCGAGGTCTATTGGTTTTTCACTACCCTCGCCTTCTTCATCACTAAACCATAACTGCCTTGTCTTGTCATACTCGGTTATTCTACCGAACCACTGCCATTCAAACCCCGGTGTAACCCAATACTCCATCTTCCCTGTGAAAGGGTACTGACAAACGACTATCTTCTCATTTTTCACGTCTTCACCAATCTTGGTGAACATCCAAATCATTAGAACTCCAAATATTGCTGCGATTATCGCAAACAACTGTTTTTTACTTATTTCCATTTTTTAACTTACTTTTTAAAATTTATACTTATTTTTATAGGACTTACTTCTCGAACCACAAATATAATGGGATAAGGTATTTGATACTAAACCCAAGTTTTTTGCTTATTTTTAACGCACCCAAAAGGTGCAATATCAATGTTGCGTAGTACAAAAACAACGCAACCACTATCAAAATTATTACTAACCTAAACATACTACTGATTTTTATAATTATTTAACATATTTCTAATACTCACGATGGCTTGTTCCATCATGTCTATATATTGGTCATCTGAAATAGAATCCCAATCAACTCGCTGCTTATTGCTGCTCTCGAACTTGGCATATATGCCTTTCTTATCAAACTTAACTGCAATCTGAACTCCACTAATATCATTCATGTCTTTAATTTTTACGTTAAAAGGCGCAAAGATAATGCAAAAAAATATAGAAACTATATGTTTCTTCCATTTTTATAGATAAAAAGTTTCTCTACTCTATTTTCAGGCTCATCTATTTTCAACGAAGTTTTGACTTCTTTTTGCCATAGTATTGAAAAATCCTTTGGCGCAACATACTCGCTAACAAATACCCAATTATCTTTCGACAATTTTCTAACCCATTCCCAAAAGAAATTTACATCAATGTCATTGTGTTTGTACAGTTCTGTTCCAAAATATGGTGGGTCACAATAGACAACAAAATTTCTCATTGATGTATTACAATCTTTATACGAACAACAATTAAGATGCACTCCTTTTAATCTTGGTAATTGTTTTATAGTATTTCGGATTGATTCTGCCGGTATATCTCGCCGAGTTACTTTGTCTGCTTTAAAACCACGAGCATAACCCTCGAAATACCTACTACCGAAAGTTGCATGAAACCCTACAAATCCTACAAACCACTTTGGATATTCACTTTTATTATCTCGGACATCAAGATATACATCTTCTTCTATGGTAAAATCTGGAAAAAATTCCTTAACTCCTTCTTCCCCACGTTCAATAAGATATTTCCACATCCAAATCAATTCTTCGTGTATATCACTACCCCAACGATTTTTATGAACAATCTTATCCATCATGTTGCCACCACCAAAAAATGGTTCGTAATAACCTGCCGCATTGTTGTTGTCAAGACATTTTTGCAATATAGGTGCAATGTACTTTGATATTCTGTTTTTGCTGCCAACAAATTTCATTGTCCTCTTCTTTTTTTAGAACTTTCCATCATCTCTCTTGCCATTTCTTCGTTTGAACAAGAAACTATTCTTTCTATTCGTGAACCATTGTTGTAATACACACTCCACCAGACCTCCTTTTTTTGAAAATGAAGTCCAACAACTTCTTTTTTAATAAACCAATTCGGCGTTTTCATAAGCACCAACACTTTAAATAAAATACAATATCTGTAAACATAGATGCTGAATAGAGTAATAGGAAAACACTCACTATTATAAAAAGCACTAAATGCTTCCTTAATCTTTTGACTTTAAAAAAATAATACCACCAAACTGCCAATAGTACAATATATACTGTGAAATAAACAACACTAATTATCATATCAGTCATCAAAATCTATTAAACCTTGTTCCTCGAAATAATCTACCGCTTTCATAAAACCTAATTTGAACATTTGTTTGTCACGAGGAAATAATTTCGGGTCAGACCAAAAATCTTTATTAAATATTTTTTCTGGAATACTATCGTAAACCTCTTTTCTTTTTATTCTCATACCACCCAATCTTTTAGATATTTAACACCTTCTTCAAAATCAATCTTATGTAAGTCACAAAAATCCTCGAACTTATCAATCATGGATTTATGGTCAATAGTGATTATTTCCTGATTTATTTCAGTTCGTTCAACATCGGTAGCAATCTTCTCGACTTTAAAACCGGCTTCTTTCAGTTCGGATATGTCTAATGCTTCCAATTCTGTTTTTGTACCTTTTAGTTGCACTCTCAAATGAGCGTAATGGTCATCGTTGTCATGTAAATACTCGGCATAGCACCTGATTATATCGGTAACATTATTGACAGGAGTATTCCAAACCCAAGTCAGATATTTGTCGAACTTTGACTGTACCAAATCAAAACTACCATCATTATACAACACCGTAAACCCTTTTCTATCATCTTCACCAAAGTTATTTTGACAGATAGATGGCAAATGGTATGTGTTCTGATAAACCTGATGGCAATTATGATAATGACCTGAAAGCACTAAACCATAATCTTCAAAGAATTTTTGATTAAGACGTTCTGATTGCTGCGTCATCTTATTGTTGTTTACGCTACCATCAAAAGCCATGTGAGTTAAGAGTATATCTTTTCTGGGCATTGCGTATTTATTTAAAACAACATTTCCATAACTCTTACTTTCGTTATAATGTCTAATCCATTCTTCTTCTGTAAAGTACGGAATAGCAAGGAAATGCAAGTTTTCTAATGAAAATTTACTCCACTCCTCAATAAGATGAAAATTAGGTATATCCATAAAAGGAGTAAGGAAAGACTGTTCCGTTGTTCCATCTACCTTATCGTGATTACCTGCTATACAATAAACCTCCCGACCTTGATAAGTCAGAATGTCTTTTATGATAGTTCGGAAGGCATTTAATACACGCTGACTTTGAGCCTTCCGAGAATGGAATACGTCACCTAAAATAATCAGGGTTTTTATCTCCATTGTCTTTGCTACCTTTGCTTTTTGTGTCATCAAGTTCCAAACTTGTTCTATATTGTCATCTTTCAAATGCCAATCATTTGATATTAACGCTAATGGCTTGAATTTACTTTTCATAGGGATATAATTTTTCAATTTGTTCTGCTAACATTCTTGTTTCTCTTAACACATACGATTTCGGACAATTACTTTGATTGTCGTTATAATGACTTGTGTCAAAGCCTAACAACCAATAATTGCAACCTCTTATTGCATTTGGCATATCAGCCCAATTATAATCTTTCGACCGACCACAAAAAGTTAATCCACCATGTACCGAAAGATTATCTATCTTGTTATAATGCTTTCCATACAAAGGGTGTCCTTCGGGAAGACATACATAGCCATTTCCCCAACCACGTTCCAGTCCAAGTTTTCTTTCCATTGCGGATACTTCCATTTCTCTTATAAAGAGATATATTTTTTTATTCATTTTATTAAATTTTTAACTACAACCACCACAACAACCTTTCTCGACTTCGTCATTAACAATTTTTGTCAGATAAGCCATGACCATCGGAGTAAATTCGGAATATTCTTTCATCGGGTCATCTGTATCAAAAGGTAAGTGAACTTCCCAATCACCTTCTTCTGTATCCCAATCGCCTTTATGGTAATGACAACTGCCGCCGCTATTCAAACAATGCTGCCAATTATATTCCTGTTCAGTTCCGTCAGAATATACTGCGATAAATTTTAAATTACCGCTGCAAAGATTAGGAAACTTACCGTCATAACTGACAAATTTTAAATCTATTATTGCTTTAACAGTTTGTCTTGAAACAAAGTCCGCACCTGCAATAAAAGCATATTTTGGGTGAGAGCAATTTGATTTACTTGCCCATTCTTCTGCATACTTTTCTATTTCTTCTTGTATCATAATTATACTATTTTAAGTGATTATAACCTTTACAAGGTATTCCTTCGGGTCTTTCAGCGTGTTCTCTATCAATAGGGAAATTTCGACAAATATTAGGTTTACAATCTTGTATAACACATTTATATTTGCCCTTGCTTACCCATTTAAGCCAGGGGCATCTATCAGGTTGGACTTTAAAAATACTAACATCGGGGTCAGGATTAACCCAAATATCATATATACCAACATATCCCAATGGCTCATCTTTGTCCTCTTCTTGCCATGCTGTAAAAACCCAATCAAGAACTTCGTCCGGTGCGCACCAAAGAAGTTTATCATATTCTTCTTCGGTTATGGTTGTATGAAAACAACCTTCATAACGACAACAAGACCCACACTGTTTACATATAAAATCTTTGCAAGGCATCAAACTAATTTTAAAAGTAAATCTTTCATTGTATCGTAAAAACCATCGGGATAATATTCCATTTCACCATTTTTGTCAATGCAAATATGATGAACATTAGAATCACCCTGTGATACATATATCACGTAATACCCTTTCAAACCTTTTTCTTTGATTTGAACTCGAACATCTAATAGTTCGTACTCGTTTACCTGCGCTATGAAACCTTTATCCCAATGATGAAGTTCTACGACCGGCGAAACAATCCTTTTAACGACCAACTCGTCCTTCTTTTCCATTTCCATATTTTCCATGATATTTCTTCAAACAATACTTTAAAAAACACTTTTGTTGCATAAATACAACGTCTAATCAACATTTCAAAATTAACATCTACATAGGTTTTCATGCAATAAATCCAACCTTGTTCAAAGACCATAAGTCCTCTGCTGCCATCTCGTTTACTTCGTCCTAAAAACAAAGCATGTTCTCTACCATGACCGAAGCAAAATTCGCATCGTTGGCAAGCAGTTGAACCACACATGATACGTTCTTTGTCACCAATACAAGCATCAAGACACTCGGTATCAATTTCATCGGTTACTCTATAATATACTTTTATAAACTTCATTTTTCTTTTTCTAAAATTTCTAAAATCTTTTTAATTGCCTTTCCATTTTCAGCAACCCTTGCGCTTATTAAAAGTAATGCTGTTAAAATCACAGAAAGAAATACACCTGCTATAAATCCTTCCCAAGTCCAACTCCAACTTAAAGCCGTTCCAAGACCTGCAAAAAATGAAATACTTAAAACATACCAAACACTAAATTCATCTTTCATTGCTTTTTAAATTTTTTGTTCCACTTCCTTTGTTCGTTGCGCAATTTCCATGCCTTTTCTTTCATACCTTCACAAAGTAATTCAACCTCGTTAAGTATCTTTTCTTGGTCTTCTTCGCTACGTTCTTCACCGAAATCGTCTTGTGTTATATCCACATACTTAATGCCGGTGTAGGCATAATCGCCTATAATTTCCATTGCTATTATTTTCGCTTCACGTTTTGTCATTTTTTCTTGCTTTTTCTAATGCTTTGTTTAAAAGTTTTTGACCAATTATCATCACTTGTTTTACAAATTCTTTCCGTTCTTCTATTGACAAATGTGTTAAATCTAATTCATTGACATACCTCAATACGAGCGCACCGCAACTTTCTAATGCTAAAATCTTTATTTTTTTCTTTGTCATAAATACTCATTTAAAAAATTGTAATACCAATCAAGTTTATCGCCTAATTCCTTTTCGTGATAACCGTCTTTAAAACTCTGACCTAATGTCAAAGCGATTATGCGAACTACTGTTTCTCTGCTGTAATAAGCCTTGCCTCTTATACCTACAAATTGAAACAATCTATCATTAACCAATTTGTCAGACATTTTACATACGTCTTCGTGCAGTAATTCTGCCACACTACGCTTTTCTCTTGTTTTCTCTCCTGTTTCCATTATCTAATATTTTAGGGGGATTTATTATCGAAAATTTGTGTTTCTTTACACACTCTCTACAAATAACGCCTTGCGAAAGATTTTTAAGGTTTGTATGATGACAATTATGAAACCAAGCAATAGCAATCCATTTCTTATATGATACTTTTTGCTTGCAATAAACACATTTCCTTGCCTCAATGTCTATTCGTGCAGGGTGATACCTATTAATTACTTTTGAGTTCATATTTTCAACTTATTTACACTATACTCAATCGGACTATACAGCCGACTTTGCATTACATTCTCAAAATCTTTTACGGTAAAATCTCCGGGGTCGGCAGTGCCTTTTATGTCCGCAACATACACTCTCGGAATATACTGCGATAATAACAATGCTGCCTTTTGTGTTTCTTTGGTAGCACCGTTATCATACATAATAATAGCCTCTCTAATCCCTTTTCTTTTTAATTTCTTTGCCTGTATCTCGGATAACTTCGCGCCGTTGGTAAACACACACTTGCTTTTCCGATAACATACAACATCGCGTTTGTTCCACGAATACCGAAGCAATATTCGGTCTATGTTTGTTTTGTCCATGATACCCTCGACAATGATAACCTGTTTTGTCATCTCATCTAAATCATCATAGCCCCCGATTATCTTACCGAAATCAACATCACGAGCATTATTATATCTCGGTATCTTCGGGTTTTTATCGTGCCACTCCTTTGATTTTTCGGTACGTCCAAGAAAACCTACGAGTTTATCATCTTCATAAAGACAAAAGATAATATATCCTTTATATTTCGGGTCGGCACACTTACCAACCGTAAACTGTGCATATTGGTCATTTGTCCAACCTCTGTCATTGAGGTAGCGAAGTCCGCCATATCCGACATTACGAAACCCGAATGGATATTCAATCTCTGCACAATCCAATTCAACGACCGTTGGTTCTGGAATATCCAATCTATCCGAAACTTTGATGTAGTTTCTTTTCTCGTACAAGTCCAACCTGCCAATCTTTTTAAGCAGGTCATACAACGTACCCGAAACCCCGCAACTATTCTTCCTATAACAGTTAAACGAGCCTACGCCATCAAGGGCAACCCCGAACTTTGAACGACCACAAAACGGACATTTCATTCCGTCATACCATTCCTTACGTCCGGTTGCTCGAAGCCTTAACTCCTCGATTATCCTTTGTTTGTTTACCATAAAATCAAATAAACCAAAAGTGCTACATAAAATAGCAATATTGCACCTAACACAATAGGAATCATCATTTCCGCTATCGTGACTTCTTCTACTTGTTCCTCAAAGGATTTACACTTACAACATTTACAACATTTACAACAACTCATCTTATCTTTTTTTAAAAAAGACAGCGCATTACTACTCACAATTACATCACAGTAGTATTTATATGCCACTTATGCTACGGTCTTATCGGTTACTGTGCTTCGCCGAAGGTCTATCATCTCTGTCTTTAAATCAAATAATCAAAAAATCCATTACAAATATCATGCCAAACTCCCTACAATCTTAATTATTGTTTGATAATTAGCATACTTTCTCATTTCGATAGCCCTGCTTAAAAAATCTAACTCACAAGGTTCATTACAATCACTTGCTTTATCACATAACAGTATCTTGAAACATATTTGGTGACGAAGCACGTTTGCAATTTTCATACACTCATCAATTTCCCTGCCACCATTTTTCATCTCATTTTTTAACTTTTTGTTTTGAAAATTCAACCAATTCTTGGAAACTAAAACCTCTGTATTCCTGTGTGTACATATAGTTATAATGTTCGGACAACTTACTCAAATCATCACGCATTTCCCTATATAAATCATCATCGGATAAACTTGAAAGGTGGTGTTTATCCCATTTTTCATAGAACAACATAGCCTTTGCTGACAAAGGTTCACCCAATACATATTCTTGGCATTGACCACATTGTTTATAATCCCTTTTGTTTCGTACAAACATAGCAGCCGAAGTTGAAAAATGAGGACTACTGTTACCTTTTATGGTATGAAAATTAACTTCAAATATCCTCATTTTACAAATTTGAAATACTGCATGAAATTCTATTTTATTCATTTTCTATGTGTTTTTTTGTTTTTGTTTTTACTGCGTCTTTTTGCTACTTGACCCTGTTTAGAGTTCGACCGACCTCTCATTTTCTTGTACTTGGTCGGAGGTGCATTAAGAATAGGACTTCCACATTCGGGTTCTAAAATCTCTTTTAAATTTTGAGCATCTTCGGTGGCAAATTGCAACAACCTTGCATAATCCATTATTTTATTACGTTCTGGCATATTGTTTTGTCTTAAAAAAAGAATATAATTCGGACACTAACACATATCATCATGCTCATTTACATCTGATACATCGGTTATCTCACCATCTTCGGATATTGAAAGCAATACAGTAGTTGTAAAACTTTCTTCATCTTCATCAGCCTCGTCTAAACCGAAGTATTTTTCAGCAACAACGTAAACGTGTTTATTGCAATCTTCGCACCAACCACCTTCTTTGTCATCAACGCTCAAATCACACACAACTTCTTCGGTATTTGCATCTATCCATACTTTGACATGAACATTGCTACCACCACAATCAGAACATACGTATTTCTCTTTTTCTTCTCTCGGTGGTTTCATAACCACACAATCGGCTACCCACTCCTCGAACTCTCTATCATTGTAGTTGAAATCGGGGTCAGAACTTAATAAATCCTCAAACTCCATACGGAGTAATTCTCTCGTTTTGCTACTTATTTTCATATTAAAATTTTAAATAAACTTATCAACTTTCTTTCATTATCTCGACAATGATTGTAGGCAAATTCTTTGGCTTCATTGTCGTTATTAACAAAAAACACAACAGAAACAGGATTGCTGCTTCTCAAACCAATACAATCCATTCTGTATTTTTTCATACATACCTTGTTTAAATTCATACGTCAAGCCACTAATAATTCTTTTCTAAAAGAACGCCAACCGTATGCTTCGGTATCAAAATATACTTGAACGCTATCAAGGCTTTTACGAAGCGCGGGATTACTTTCGGGTACGATATTATCTTGTAAAGTACCCCACGCTGTACGAAAGTTACCGTCTGCTTTTTTATACATGAAGCAAACAATTTCCTTTTTCATCTGTTTAACTAATTTATAGTTTTTCCATGCCTGCTTTAAGGCTTCTGACTTGGTAAAGTTATGTATTCTTACAAACTCCCATGCCAATTTAAAAACGTTACTTCTATTCATTTATTCCTGCTGCTTTTTTAAGTTCGTCTAATGTTTTTAAAATCTCATTTAACTTACGTTTCAATTTTCTTTTACCATTTCTTTCTGTACTGCCATCGCATATTTTTTCAAACTCATCTTTTGAGATTATTCTTTCCCTACCTCTATCCATGATATTCTGTTTTTTCGCATTGATAATACAAATCATCTTCCCAACCATTATCTTTAATAACTTGTTGATTAGTTGTTATGTACACTGAATACCCATGAGGCGAATTATATCCGCCTATGATTTTCACTTTTGAGTTTTTGGCATTTAGATAACTTTCAATCATACCTTTTAACTCACTCTCAATAAAGCCTCTACTATGATTAGGCATCATTGTTTCCCATTTCAAATAAATCACTTCATTCATATTCAATTTTATGTTTAATTTGTTCTCTAATTGATATTTTATCCCATGTATAAAGAGTATTAAACAACTCCATGATAATTTCCTTTTTATGAGTACTGTTTAAATTTCTTATTTCTAAAAAATCCAACCAATTTTCCGGTTTATTTTCTTCTTTTTCCCAATCAATCATACTATTGCTGTGTTATTAAAATATTTATTCCACAAATCTCTATTTTTTCCGGTTTTACACACACACCCTTTTAATCCTGCAAGGGCAAGGGCATGGCGGTAAGTAGGTACTTCTTTCCAATTAAAGAAAGCGTCTGCGGTGCTTTCGACACCGCTTCGCTTATGGTTACTGAACATCTTGTTCCATCGTCTTGCAGGCACATTTTTCGTGTATTCCTGTGCCTCTATCAATATTTCTTCGTATGTACTCATTTCTTTTTGGTTAAAAATTCTTTATACATTTGCATAGCATTTAATAACGATACTGCCATATCATAACAATCAAATGGTCGTTTGTTATATAAATCTGCTAAATCTCTACCAAAGTTATTTTGGTCTTTATAAACCATTTTTACATCGCTTTCGTTTATCACACCGTCAGTTTCGGTACGAAACTCACCCAAATCATAAGTGTCCATGACAAACCCATAATTTGGGTCTTGACCTTCTAACCTATACCTAACAACGTCACCTTTCTCTATTTTCACATTATTTTTCATTACTACTTGTTTTTACTTGTTTTTACTCGTCACCAAAGGGTGTATAACCTTCGGTGTTTACATTGTATTCTTCGGGGTCGCGTAATTCTTGACCCCATTCGTTAAACCATTGGTCAGTTTCGGCGCAGTAAAATTCCATTCGGTCTGCGGGTGCATAATACTTTTTAACTCTTTTGTGTTTTGGAGGTATTGTTCCTGCCAATTCATCTTCCAATTCTTTGACATATTTAGCCGCAGAATTTTCACTTTTCAAACTGTGAATTATTTTACCGACACTTGCCATGACAATATTCCAATGGAACATATCATCTTTTGCCTGCGTTTTATTACGAGCCACAGGTTTTATGTTTTGCAGGGAATTATTAAATAAATATTCCAACTCACTTACTATTTTTTCTGTTTTCATTACTGATATTTTTTTAAAAGTTTTTTTGTTAATCTGATTTTGTTTGCTTCGCAAAAAGGAAGTACATACATCACAGTATATTGCCTATGTTGAGGATACCACCCTTTGTTATAGTTCACTATACTTCTTACAATGTACTTTTGACCTTCTTCGCCAAAGTCCCAAATACTTTTTAACACACACATTATTTTCTCTACATCGGGATTTTCCTTTTTTATTTCCTGCTGAAATTCCCACGTTAAATTTTCTATTTCCATTTTATTATTATTAATCGTAACCTTTATCGGCGTAAATAAATCTATCTTCATCTTCAAAATACCTGCCACAATCATAGCAGTATTCCACATCGTCATCGTCACTGAAAAACGTGTTACCACATTCTTCACAAATTTTTTCACTGTCATTCCAGGGGCAGCCAAATTCGTAGTCTGCCCCCGCCGGTGCATTTCCTCCCATGTTCTTAATTTTTAAAGACTTTTTAAACTATCTATATGTTCAATCAAAGCCTGCTTTGAGGCAAAAACCGATTCTTGACCAACACCAATAGTTATATTTGGGTGTGCTATCACATATTCGACCTCAATTTCAAGGTCGCTATAAACTTTGGCATAGGCACGTTCTATAACACCAACTCGTATTGCGTTATCATAGATGTAATACACCTTGTCATTCGGTTTATGATTTATTTTTATTTCCATTTTACAAATATCTACAAAGTTGATTTAACAATTCTCTATTTTCTTTTGACAATGCCAACCGAAAATCATCGTTGGCAAAATAACGTTGATTACGTGAATCCCACGTATCATCGGGATAACAACTATTGGCTTCTAACAATACGTTTAATATAACGTGATAATGGTTTTGATTGATACCACTAATAAAATATTCCCCTGTTTTCGGGTCTGTTTCTACTTTAATTTTCATACCATTACTGCGCTACAAACATTATTCCTGTTTCGATACAACAATTATTGTTTATGTATAACGTTGTATTTGACTTTCGGGCAATACCTTTAAGACATTTCCATACGTTATCACCGATAAACGCAAAATACCCACATTTTGGCATATCAAATACCAATTTGCCATAACGTACTTCCTGAACGCAAGGACAATGTTTTCCTTCGGGAAGATTACCATACGTTGCCATTTGTTCATTGATATAATCAATTTGCACTTGGCTTAAATCTCTTTCAATTCCAACTTCAATGCTTTTCATTTTTTGCTTCATGCTACCCCCAATACTAATGCTTTATTTGTTATCGCCTCGAAAGACACTTTTTCCCAAACATTTTCAACCTTCTCATAAAGACTGAATATAACGGCGTTTGCTGCCATTTTTGATTTTGTTTTATACACTTTACCATTGTGTTCAAATACATTACTCATCTTTTTTATATATTATTTGATTAAAAACACTACCCATTCCGAAAGCGACACTTAATAGTTCTCGCTTAAATCCATTCTCACAAAGAGATTTCGCCTGTTCAATCGCTGCCTCATCGCTGCTTGCAAGAAATTCTTGAAATAACGAACCTCTAAATCCTTTTGCGGTATATTCCATTATATATACTTTCATACCCTTCATTATTACAATATCTCTACTACTTTTGGGAACATTTCGTTTTGCAACTCGTAAAACTCCATGAAGTCTTTGTTATCCTTCAATAGATGAAACAACTCATCAAGCCTTGCGATATTCTTTCTGTTTTCAATGGCTTCGGCATCATTGGCATTAGGATTGCCACCATAACCATCATCAAATAAGTAACTTTCTATAAAATTAATTACGTTACCATTCGCACCTTCATTTATCCTATAACTATTCATACTTTTAATTTTTAATCGTTTTCAACATCGTCAATTCGCGGGTCGGGTTGATGACAATACGCACAACTTGATGTCCAACCTTGCCCTGCTTCACCACACAACGGACAATCATCATCACTACAATCGTCACAATCGTCACTGTTTTCACTACAATACGTGTTCCAATTTTCATTCAACCACGTAAAAAAATCTCTTTCACACAAAGCGACAAATTCCTCAAAACCTTCTTCGCTAAATTTCAATGAAATTTCCTCGCATCTTTCCTTGTAATACGCTTTTATTTCTTCAAAATTGATTATCGTTTCTACCATACTTTTTAAAATTATTCGTTTAAAACTATTTGCCTAAAATTCTCTATTTGCTCATCGGACAATACGTTATTATGTCCATTAGCATAAAACTGATTTTCGTTTGTTTCGTCAATACATCGGATACTTATTACTTTATCGTTGTAATAATTTCCTAATACAGCCAAAACATCTTCACATTCAACGTGCGATAAATTCGCAATGTCCATTACAAAACGTGCCATAATTATTATTTTTTGATTATACACAATATCGTGTTTTACACCAAAAACTATTAGTAAGGAAGCGGTGGTTTTATCCGCTGCCCTTTCACAGCAAAAACAGATGTTCGTTTGTTTTACTGACCCCAATTTACTAATAGAAACTCGGTGTCCTCAACATCTTGGAAATGGTTGAGTTTTTTATTTTGTTTTTATTTTACTTCGACACAATGCCGACAATAATGTTCGCCTTTGACTACATAATACGTTTCAGTATTTACGTCTATTTCCCTATCACAATCCTCACAACGAGTATAATTGTCATAGTAACAACTTTCGCAATAACACGTACCTTCATCATTTAACATTTGTTCTTCCTTATACAATTCCTTATTACATTGCGCACAGGAAACAAATTTCTCAAAGTAGCAACCTGCACAATACAAATCGCCGTCATCACTCGTGTACCACTCATCGGGCGTTATTCTTTCGCCACACTCGGTACATTTACTTTCATGTTCTATTATCTCATTCATTTTAACATATAACAAGTTTCACAATACACTTCGTTATTTTCGGTTACTACACCGATTTCATCTTCACATATACAGCAATAAACCACATTCCTATCAAGAAACCGGCTTTGCAGGTCATTTACATCACCACAAACACGTTCCAACTTTTCTTTTGATTTAATGCAAGCACAGTGAGTTTTATAAGCCCTGCGGCTATCCGTATCATAACCAAATTCACTGCAAAAATCTTCAAAATACATTGTTCCGCAAACAGCGTCTTGAATGATATGTTCAAAAGCATACAGTAAATCATCTTCCGTACTCAATTCGGGATTTATAACACTACCCCAATAATCAAAACTTGTCCATTTTTTAGTGTCCAAATTCGTTACTCTAATAACATGGTTGTTATAGTTACGTACCTTACAATCCCAATTACATTGTTTGTTTCCGTAGTACGTACTTTTTATTTTTAAATTTTCAAATTTTACTTCCATTACTTTATTGATAAAAAATTATACTTTTGAATAGGATTGTTTTCGTTTCGATGAAAAAATCCCACTTCCACTACCCATGCGTAATTCCATTGCGACCTGCCGTAACTTATCTGAATGGTTACATATCCGTTACGTTGTTCGCGAACACAACCGACACCACCGCTGCCGACCGCTTTTTCCTTGCAGTCAAAACCTAATTCTGTCAGTTTATTAATTCTATCATCTATAAGACGATTTTCTTTTACGATTTTCATAACTGTTTTTTGAACATTTACGAAGTCTTTGTCATTCTTTATTAACTCGAAAAAATCAGTTGTCATTGATAAATTCCTCCACTTTTACATACACTTTTCAACATTTCTAAATCTTTTCTTTTCGGTTCGTCACAATTCTTTGTTGCATCAATCAACGGCATATCCGTTGTTATCGCCGACCACCGCTTATAAGTTACAGGACTTTGGTAAATTACTCTATAATGCCCATACCCTCTAAAAAGAAACGTAAAGTCCGTTATTTGAACTTTATCCCGATTTTTATGTTTTCTGACTAAATAAGCAACGTAATCTTCGTTACTAATGCTGCCTATTCGTTTACTGCAAAATTCCTGCCAATCTAATTTAATACAATCAGTACAATAACTACAATTCATTTTTCACACAGTTTTATTCTTTGTATTACTAATTTTTCTACCCATTCGGGCATCGGTTTCGTTATATCGTACACCTTGTTAGATGTATTCGGGGAATTATCCCAAAAACTACTTACTGAAACAATTTGTTTAGTTTCAGTACAAATTTCCACAAACTTAAAATACTTTGCTACCATACCTTTTATTTTTAATGATTTACACTCTATATCTACCTAAAAAGGTAATATTTTTTGTTTCAGAATCAGTTACTTTTACATAACCAAAATCGCCTTCGATATATGTTTCCATATCATACAAATTTTCACTGCCCATTGTTTCTATTGCAGCAAGTTTACAAGCGTATAAATCTTTGTATGTTAATACTACATTACTCGGAATTTTACCTTCAAATACTATTGTCATATCTTTTAATTTTAAATGGTTTATCTATTTGTTATATTGTTTAAGATATGGTAGAATAGCAATCAATGTAGTCCAATCATTCCAACAAGTACAAAAACGCAATATTTTATCTCTCAACGTTTTTAATTCCTGTTCTACTACGTAGTAGTGTGATTCGTAATAACTTTCACCAATTTCAGCATATCTTTTACGCCAAACAGCGTATTCTTTGTTGGTTTCGTCACTTTTTGCCTCTAATTCAACTAACATAGGTAATAACATTTCTCGTTTTTCCTTTGTCAATTCTACCCACCATTTTAACGCTGTTTGAAATTGTTTGTTACGTTTGTTACAAACACGTTCCGAAGAAGTTTTAGACCGTTTAATTA
>Ga0123356_10002467_pt1 | contig 19754 bp, 27 predicted proteins | sample TergutEmb28metaG_2_FD_92546 | JGI IMG/M metagenome (GOLD analysis project Ga0123356, IMG submission 92546) | Embiratermes neotenicus P3 segment gut microbial communities from Petit-Saut dam, French Guiana - Emb289 P3 | ecosystem: Host-associated > Arthropoda: Insects > Digestive system > Gut ...
TCCCCCCCAAAGACATCTTCACCCCCACCCCACCCAAACGCGGGGAATACATTGAATTTAAACCTGACACATCTAAAGACGGCGGCAGTGTAACCCAAACCCACCCCAATCTAAACCAGCTGACACCCAAAATCAACTTTGACGCCAACTACCAAACCAAAAACCTCTACCCCGAATCCTACAACATGAAACGCTACAACGCCAAAATCAACCCGCCCAAAGAAGAAGTCAAACTCTGGGACCCCGAAGACGCCATCATAAAGCGCAAGAAAAACATCAACACCAAAATAGATGCCACCCTCACAGAGATGAACGCAGTAGATGCAGTTGGAGATAAGATTGCGTCTGTGTTAGCGGAAGCATCAGGCAAAGAAACACCTCTAATCAAGCAGCCTAAAGTTAAACCCCAAGGACCAGCACGGGATCGACCGATTCTGTTTGGTTCAGAAACCATGGTTAAAACTACAACTAGAACAGTTAACGTAGAGCCAGCCATTTCTACAGACGTTCCAGCGTTGACGGGTGAAGCGCTAAACATATATCTCCGAGGCCAAGCCTCCCGAGTAGAGAGTGTCCATTCACGCTCAGCACTGCTGACTGCTCTGCGTGCATCAGACACAAGCGGCAGTACACGCACAGATGTACTAAACAGTATCCGCGGATCCCTAAACAACTACAAACCCAACACCAAAAATCGCACTGCCAACACCATAAGCACAGTCAGCACTACCGGGACAATCTCCACAGCTGCCACCCCCTCAGCAACAAACATAGCCAACACACTCATACCTGGCACAACAACTCGAACAAATCAAAGAACACCCACCCGACCCGCCGCAAACCCAATCCTAAATACACCCCAAGCCAACCAAGAAACCCCAACCTTTGAATCTACCCTCCTAACTGAGCCAAACATCTACACACCAATCAACACCCCAACCTTAACACCCGACACAAGCCAAACTACCAGCTACTCTAATGCCATTGATGTGGGCTCATCAACTACAAATGCACAGTCGCGTCTACCTTTTCCAGTACCTTGGTTGCCAGGTATTCCAGGTGGATCAAGCCAGAAACCATTCAATTTCAGAAGCGGTCATGTAACTAAAAAGACACACGCTATTCCATTGCCCAAGGATTTGCTGAATCAATTTGGTGGTAAAACTAAGCGTGTGAGTTTGTTCGGTTCCCTTACTTCTAAACAAACCAAGCCAGTCACTCGTAAACGTAATTCATCTTCTAAGAAAAGCGGGCGACAAAAAAGCAAAAGGAGCAAACGATGAGTATGGGTAATCAGAAAAAGAATCCAGTTGTTAAGCGTGTTCTCAAGGGTGTGTATAATACTGATGGGGATAATGATGCCGATGATCGTCAGGGCGGCGGCATAGAGCGTTTAGTGCATTATAATCAGCCAGAGCGGCCAGATGGAATGCGCAGGAGGCGCCGCTGATGGTGATCAAAGAAGCCGCCCGTAAGATCAAAACTGAGGCGGGTAAATATGTGAACCGTGAGAATGCGGGTAAGGTTTATCGGGGTGCTAAGCGTGCGGCAGGTGAAGCCGTAGATGCAGGCAGACGTTATGGCGAACGGGTCCATAGAAACACCGCAACCAGCCCGCTCACAAGAACTGTACGGACCAGTACCGGTAACTGGACCGTTGATGAACGTCAGGAGCACAGACAGCGTCCCCGGAATAGCCCTAATCGTTCGCAAAATAGCCGTAGTCGTCCCCGCGGCGAATACATAAGCTACGATAACAGCCGACGTGAGCATGTGTCGTTTGCTGGAGATAGTCGACACAGAGAAGGCATAAGTTTTGCTGGCAACAGCCGCCAAGGTGGTTACATTAGTTTTGCAGGCCCCAGCCGTAGTAGTCAAAAGAGTGGAGGTAACCGTAGACGGCGCAGACGCCGTTAGTCTTCCATCCATATTTCAAACTGGGAAATTTCGCGTACCAGCTCGCAACTATAATAGGTTACTTAGTGGTGGTTGCGGTTGCCTGGTTCACTGTTACCCAGGTAGTCGGGGTAACACAAGCAGTATCACGCACAATCATGACCCAGCTGGGTCTGGTGGATAATGCCATCATCACCGCTGACCAATTTATCACAGTAGTTTTTATGGGCTTTTTAGTCATCGGCATATTCGCACTTGCCATATGGGTGTGGCAATACACACAAAGACAAGTCTATTACGGAGGCACCTAAATGAATCCTGTTTTTGCCGCCCTAGTCTGTCTCGCCTTGTGTACGATTACGGCGATTGCGTGGTATGTGACTCAGCCCTTAGCCTACAGCATAATAGCCATAGCCACAAACTTCTTACACGGCATGGGTTTACTGCAGGCAGACACCGCCCTATCCATGACCAAATTCTTATCAGTACTCTGGGGACCGGTCCTCATAGCATTCTACGTCCTCTGGTTCCTCATATTTGGGACACGTAACGATACGGAGAGCTTCTACAGTGGTTAGCGAATACCAATTCCGCCACACCCTCCCAGACATCTCCCTAAGAGCGGAGAAGCTCTCAGCGGAAGCGGCAGGGGAAATAGCCAAAGACCAAGCCGCAAAAATCGGCATGGGCAACAAAACCGCCTTGGAAGTTTTGGTTGCGCTGCAAGTCGACATCGGCGGAGTCGACGGCAGTAAAGTCAAAGCAATTTTCGTAAAAGATAGTGATGGAAAGGGATGGTGTGTACTTGTCAAAAAACGCTAACCTGCTAATAGTTGCAATGCTGCTCTTAGCATGTATACTGCCATTTGTACCGTTGCCAACAGGGGAGGCACAGACCACCTACACATACACCTTCAACGGACTCATCGACGAAACAAGATTAACCCCCGTCAACACAGGTGCCAACATAACCGTCATCTACCCACCCACAGCCAACCACGCCCCCGACAATTTCATAACCCCCGCTAATGGCAGCCCCTACACCTACACAACAAACGCCATACCCCTCTACTTCCTCTATGACCTCAGTAACTACTATGGGTATAATGTCACACGCCAATACTGGCTATCCTCCGATGAGACCAGCGGCACCTACACAGTCTATAGCACCCTGCCCAACCTGCAATCCATATCCTTTATTATTCGCGCTTTGGGCGGTGTCGACCCTGGGCAGTACATACAAGCAGAACTGCCAAGTGTTGATGGCACCCAGGCAATTGTAGCCCGAAGTCTTATCGACCGAACCAACACCGCCCAGCTAAGTCTAAGACCTGAGAGCATCTACCGCATAACTCTCACCTTTCCCGACGGCACAAAATTTAGCTTTGGCAACGTGGTCGTGTCCACAAGCGTCATAACCCTTACCATCAGCCCCATGAGCTTTAGCCAAGAAACAATATGGCAATACCAATACGTACGCCTAACAGCGAACAAACCCAGCCCCGACACCATCCGCGTAAACTATGAAGATACCCTAGGCGGAACCATAAGCGCCCAATACAACATTACCGATCAACAAGGTAGCATTGTCTTCACAATACTCTACGACACTACCAACAGCTTCTCAGACCTATGGATTGACGTATCCCCCTCGGCAGTATATTTCCTAACGGCTCAGGTGAACCATGCAGTATTTGGCCAACTCACTTTTGAGCAGACTATTGGCGGCGATTCCTCAGCCAATGCCCAGCGCATCGACCTAGCTGTGTTTGGCAACTTTATGGGCATGCCCACGGAACAAATTGTAGCGGCCATAATAATACTTGTAGTCTTTGGGGTTTTCTCAGCGATTAATGCTTTCATAGGCGGTTTTGTGGGTGTTGTTGTGTCCATATTGTTGTGGTGGATTGGCTGGCTGGATGTGAACACAGGTGTGTTTGTAGCTGCATTCTGCCTCATCATACTGCTCGCAATAACTTATTGGAAGCGGAGGGGCGGATAAAGATGAGAATTCAAAGCCAACTGTTACTGATCTTTGTTTGTATTAATGCGGCCATGGGTTTAGTGGTTGCACTGCAGGGATTTGGGGTTATCAATTTGTTTGGTTCCATATCTACCTCCGATACCGATCTTAATTCTGCTGCTGTGCAGTATGGTGATGCTGGTGAAATCGCAGAGGCCTGGAGTACACGCGACCCGCCTACTCTGCTGGGTGTCATAGGCGATATTATGGGATCCATCCCATGGTACTTCACCATGATACTTAGCGTCATAGCAGGCTTTCCAATGCTCATACTACAGCTTAGCAGTGCGTTTCCTTTGGATCCTGTGGCGTCAAATGTTGTGTTAGCCTTTGATATTGCATTGGTGGCAATTTGGGGCTGGCTTATGGCATCATTTATTATCGAATTAATCAGCGGGAGGCCTCTTAATGAATACTAAAAAACTCAACAAACCAATACTCACCATAATAATCCTCATATCAGTTTTAACTCTAAACTTTTTTGTCATAGACAATGTGAATGCTCAAAGTATCCAAGCTTTTGCATATGGCACCGGCACAATACAATATACTACAATGGATAGTTCCAGACTGGGTTTAGCTGTCGGATATACCATACCGTCTGCTCATACAGTTCAATCGGTCCAATTATCGGGTTACCGTTCCAGCACTCAGTGGAGCGGTGACATAATAGTCAGTATATACGTTGGATTACAAATTGACGAGCCACGAACTCTGATTTCGTCCTCAACTTATAGCTACAATTCTATGTCTACCACAGCCTCTGCGGTTATTTTGCCCTTTACAACCCAGGCTCTGCCTGTAACTGATTATTGGGTAGTTATAGAGTGGAGTAGCACACCACCCGCTGGAGTCAGCACAAGCTGGGCGGTGTCTTTTGTAGGACAAACTAATAGGGTTGGTACGGATGGGCGAACGATGTATAAAAGCAACGGAGTATGGGTAACAGCATCTGGTGTTACGCTTAATTTTATGGTTAACGCCGCAATAGCCACCATACCTACACCAACCCCCACAGCTACATCTACAATAACTCCGCCGCCAGTATCTACACCAACCCCCACACCAACACCACCACCCGCAACAGGTGCTTACGCATACGGCACAGCAACAGCTGGCCTCAACACTTTGGGTTTAGAAACCCCTGACGGCACGTTACAAATGGGCTCTCAATTTACAGCAGAAGATAACATTAAAGTGCAAAAAACAACCTTCTACATCACACGACTCTCAGGCACGCAAGGCGTCGCACAGGCCAAAATATACAGTTTCACAGACAACACCGTAGGAGCACTAATAACAACCTCAACTAACACAGTAAATACCGCCACATATACAGCTGGAGTAGCCACGTTAACCGAGTTTTATTTTAATGATTTACTTCTGGAGCCCGGTAGTTATTTCTCAGTTATATCTATAGTAGATCAAGGGGTGTTTGCTACTTTTCAAGTTGGACGAAGCACCACAGCCGCCACCACCTTACTTCGCTCCACAGGACAAATACAGCTGATTAACAAAGCTGGAACCTGGTTCAACGAAGCGGGTTCATATAATCGTCTGCGCTTTCAGGTGTTTGCAGAAATAGTCCTACCCCCCACACCTACACCTACACCAACCCCCATACCAACAGCATCTCCAACTCCGCCGCCAGATATAATTATTGATGAAAACGTATTTCCTGATACATCAAATAAACTAAGTATAGCAACCGCAGACAGCACCATAACAACCGCAAACGCCGCACTCATCCAACCCTTTACCGCAAACGGACACTACATAACCAAAGTAATCATAAACGCAAACCGATTAGGCACTTTACCGTTCAATGGTCCCTTCTATGCAGGCATTGCAAGCAGTACCACAGGGACAGACTTTGACTTAATTGCCCTAAGTTCACCTGTATATTTCAATACTATATCAAATAACGTTAACCAACTAACCTTTGCTTTTGACGGCCAGACATTTCTGTATGACCAAACACAATACTATTTGGTCATTGCCGCAGATACAGCAGGCTTAAGCAATGTAGATGATACTCCGCCGTGTTTATTTGTGGTGGTGCAGGATACTTCTGATGCAGCGGTTTTGGAGGTTTTTCGCGGCGGACAAATATCTGCCACAGATCCGGCTCTGAGCATGTGGTATATTATAATGGGCACCAATGATCAGCAGCCCGCTCCCACAGTTCCGCCCTCTATTACCCCCTCACCCAATCCCCAAGACCCCGTACCTAATCCTGTGTGGACCTGGAGCATTGACACCACGCCGCTTTGGCAGCCTTTGCTGGCTTGGGATTTTGCAGGTTTCATTTTGGGTTGCTGGACCTACAGTTTAGGCGGATCCTTCTTCTACATACTGGTCCTGATCATAAGTATTGCACTCTACATACGCTACCAAAACCTAACGGTGCTAATTGTGCTCTGGTTTATTGTGGGCTCGCTATATGCGGCGTTGATTCCTTTAGCGGGTCCGGTTGGGATTTCGTTTATTATCTTTGGCTTTGCCGGACTGTTGTATAAGGCGCTGGCTGAGCCAAAGACGTGATTTTTTTTCTTTTGTGTCCAAGTATTTGACGCATGCTTTAAAAATGTAAAGTAAATACTTTATATTTGTAAACAATATTATCCTTTCGCCTGGACCGGGCGGGGAGCGTGATGTCAAAATGGCAGAACAAGGATTTGGAATCTTGATGATTATCATCGCAATCATAACCGTAGCGGTAGGCTCCGCAGTCGGCTTAGCGATGGTTTCTCAGACCGCCAATGTTTTCGGCGGCCTCAACGCTGCACCTGAAGCAGCCAACGCATTCGGCAACACAACCAACATCATCTACACCAGCTGGCCTCTACTCGGTCTTGTCGTCCTCGCTTTGATCGGTGCTGCTGTCCTAGCTGCCATTATGCTCTTCCGCTAAGCGGATCAGTATAATGTCACCTGACATGACGAATGGCGGGGACCTTTCTCTTTCCCCTTCCGGTTCCCGCCATTCTAATTGTCTGGGAAGCCATGGTTGACACACGAAGTTATGGTTGAAAAAGAAAGCAGGAAACTAACAAAATGTTTGGGCATGGAAAAGAACCCGACGAACCCTCCGCAGCTGAAATGTTACGCGAGCAGAACCGCCGCGACATCTTACGTGACGAGTTAGGTGCTAATAGCGACATCCAAGCAACAACTGAAGCCAGCTATATCGAACAAGTCACCGACGATGATAAGTGGATTGCGCTCTTTGACCCCGGCAGCCCCTACTACGAACCCTTGTTAATACCCCTCTATCCCTTCATCATACGCACAAATTATTTGACTAATTGTACGGGTTTGGATGCACATGTTTTTACCATGAAGGCGGAGCGGATTGCCCGCCGCATAAAGAAGCGCACCCGGGACCCTATGAAAAAAGAACTTGTAGATGGTGTCATTGAAGCAATAAAAATGCGCACCAACAGCAGCATCAATGGGTTTTTGTTGCAGCAGATCAGCGCTAAGACCCGTAACATAAACATTGCCGAAGTGGAAGGCGCGAACAGCAAAAAGCGGAAAGGTTTCTGGGGGTCATTGTTCGGATGAGCGTCGCCGCAGTTGATCCTCTTGGTATGATAATCACCATTATCTGTTGTGTTGTGGGCGGTATGCTCATCTTGGGTGGGCCCTTATTATTTACGCCTGAGGCTATGACGTTTCTTTTGGCTAAGTTCAGCCGATGCATAACAGCCATAAAAATGGATCTCGCTGGCAACATAAGCATCATCAGATTACAGCCCTTCGGAAAAGCAGGACAATACATCAAAGCTGGATCCAAAGGCTTAGACAGTGAAATCTATATAATTCCCCACACAACCAACAAAGCGCTTAGCAAGAAATTCACTTGGAGCGGTATTCGTAAGCCTGTCTTTTTCTGCTGTGAAGGCCACACTATCTTGGCTCCTGTAACAACTCAGCTGGCTATCCAGGTTATGGAAGATAAAGATGTGTTAGCTCCTGAGATACGCGAGTGGGCTGAATCTGTCAATATTACCCTGGAGACGGAGAAGAAAGTATCCACCATTGCACCTATTGATCCCTCCGATCCTTCCCAAGGAACCACAACAGCAGAACAAACTTTGAAGAAACAAACCACCTATACGCTCTTCAATATTGATTCTAATATGCTCAAAACATTCTTTGGCCATTGGGATAGCCAAGAAGAAGTCAACATAATGCTGGATAAGTCTGAGCAGGCAGGCATCGCCCGCGGTGCACAACTACGCAACGACTTAGGAGGCAAGGCTAAGGGCGGTAACAAAATGCTGTGGATACTCTTGGGCATAATTGGACTAGCGGCGGTAGCACTCATTGCTGTCTGGGCTCTCTCAGGAGGACTCTAAGCTGCTGGGTGATGTGGCCCTGGTAGTTTGTGCTATTGCGTCTGTGTCGGTTTTTGCAGTGACTTTGGTCATGTGGTATAAGCGGAGACATCAGGCATGAAGAAGAAGCTAAACCCGAAAACCACATACATAGTATCCATTCTACAAAGTGCTGGTGTAGCGTGTGTTGCTCTTGGTTTTTTGTGTGTGATGCTTAGTGTTTATAGCGGTTTTAGCAGTGGGTTTGGTGTTTTATTTTGTGTTGATGCTCTACTGTGGTTGTATGGCGTAGATAATTTGTATATGTCGCGAAAAATTTACCGCTTACAAACAGGCAAGGAGGCCGTAACAAGTGGCTGTTGATGCAGTCTTCTTAATCCAGCTGTTAGTCTCGGTGCTGTTTAGCTTTCTCTTCTTCTTCATTTCGTTATACGAGGGCATATTCAATCCTAACGAGCCCAACATTGCCCGGGCAATTATGTGCAACATCATCAGCTTGCCGTTTTGCATACTTACCATCGCCATGGTGCTTAGCTATGACGGTTCACCCTGGAGCAGCGCATTTCAGTGGGGATTTTACTTCATGGCGCTTATGGACTTTGTGTTAATCATCCTCAATGGGTTAGCCTGGTTCTTAGCATTCAAGTCGTCTCGTCGTAATCCTAGGATGCGGAGGTATGGCGAATAATGCCCCAAAAGAAACCTGTCCGAAAAGTACGCGCAAGGACAACAAAGAAACCCGAACCAATCAGAATGACAGGGGAGGAAGTTATAGCCGCATACTACCGCGCCCACCCCCACCTAACACAACCCATACCAGCACCAGAAAAAAAGAAAGAAAAAACAAAACTGTCGAAACCAAAAGCCAAGTCCCTCCAGACACCCAGGTTAGATTCCACTGGCCAGCCCGTGCCTGCGGATTCTTGGCCGCTTAGCAAAGTAATTGGCGCCGTCTTTACCTCGGTAATGATCGGCCTCTCAATTGCAATAATCATACTAGCCTTTACGAGGTGAAAAAACAGATGAATGTATCAAAAAAAGCTGTAATTGCTCTTTGTTTAATTGCTCTAGTTGCAACTATGAGCACTGTCTTAGCGGCAGGCTATCTCATAGTATCCCCCGCCTCTGATCAGCTCACAGTCAATCCCAAACCCACCGATCCCGACCCAGACCCCGAAGCCACCCTAAGCAAAGTCAAACTTGGTGTCAACACCATAACCGAGGGTGACAGCGTCACATTAACTACCACCCTCTCCGACGGCCTGCACCTAGCCACCAAAGAAGGACACACCGTTGTATTCTATGACCAAAATGACAATAAAGTCGGCCAAACCACAACCAACATCGACGGCCGAGCCTGCATCTCTATCACACCCTCCGCTGCCGGCACCTACACCTACTACGCCACATGCAATATAGCCGCCCCAAAAGCATAACCTGAACATTTTCGTGATCATACGAAAATGCTCAACTTCCCCGATTTTTAGGGAAATCAACACATGCAAAGTTTACACCAAAAAGATAAGGGGGTATTTGCCCAAAAATGTATACATCTAAAATTAACCTAAAAATCCGAAACCACATTATCACTACTTCCTTAATTCTGATTATATTCTGCGCCATATTTGCAGGCCTGTCAGCTGATGCGCAGATTGTAATCGGCGGCGGCTCAACAGTTGCCGACCACATAATTGATCAGACTTCAAAAACTGACACTTCAGGTACACCCTACTACCTAAGCCCCTTCATGACCGGATCCAACAGCGGCCACAACGCTACCAGCATTGCATTTAGTTTCAACGCAGACGGAGAATACTTGGCATACATAGGTGTAATGATTGCCAAAGTAGGCGGCGCTGGAGTAGTGTGGACAATCCAAAACCATCCTTACTTATATGTCTCAATATATGATAATGATCCCAACAGCAATCAGCCTAACAACTGGATTGCAGACAGTGATCAACTTAGCTGGACTAATTTGCTTTTCACAAATCGTATGCAGGAAATGAATTTTACCCTGTCAAGTTTACCCCGGCTTACTGAAGGCCAAGTTTATTGGGCGGTTCTCAACAGTGGCGGCAATGCTGTATGGCATACTGACATGTATGTTACAGTCTCAGCACCAACCCCAACCCCGCCCGCAAACAACGGCATAACCCTAACCCAGCCTGTCTCAAGCGGCACCTGGAACACCATAACCCCCAACCAAGGCATATGCTTCACAGCATACGGTATAATTACACAACCCGATATTATTGACCAAATATTAGAACCAGACACCATAGCCCAAACAGTGTTTCATCCCCTTAGTTATACGGGTGCGGGTGCTAACAGTTACCAGTCAATATCATTTGTTGGTAATGGTGATTATGTGACTCAGGCTGATATAGCCATAGGCATGCCGTTTGTAGCTGTAGCTGATCAATATTTTCAATGTTTCATTTTTTTAGCTGATGCAAACAAAGTGCCGTCTGGCAATTATCTTTCGCAATCTGATAAGTTGTATGCAGTTGATTATGATGCGGGAACTTGGGCCGATCTAACATTTACATTTGACGGTACATACCAAACAATAAATGGTTCTAATTATTGCTTAGTTGTGGTGCATTTTGCTACAAGCACTTATAATTCTAATATGGATGCCTATTTGTTGACCACTAGTGATTTATCGGGTGTGCATGGGAATATTTTTTTGTGGAGTGCTACAGGCGCTGTTAGCTCCTGGACTATAACATCAACAGCCACATTGCCGTTTACGGTTTATGGTACATTTAGTTTAATCACGGTGACCTATACGGCGAACTTTCCCTCAGATGCTCAAAACGTATCAGGGTCAGCGCCTAATGATCATTTCTTTTACAATATTGGGGATGTGGTTGCTGTTGCTGCTAATCCGTTCAATCTTACCGCAAATAATTATATTTTCATGGGTTGGGCGTATGTCTATAATTCTATGGTTCCTGATTATGTTGTAACCGACCTAAACACTGTGGTGCCAGATAGTTTTGTTGCTGGAGACAGTAATATAATGTTGTATGGTGTGTGGTCTTCTGTTGTGCAAAGTTTTGCCACCGTAATCTTTCGGCAATACGACCTGCAAGGCGGCACAATCAACCACGACATAGATACCCCCTACCTATTCGAAGTCGGCACCTTTGAATTTCTAACGGGAGCTCCGGCGGTTAATTACAAGTTTATGGGCTGGCTTCAAAATGGCACTCTGATGTCTGAGTCTCAGAGCTACAACTTCTACATAGCGTCTGAGGATACCTATGTTGTGACCGCGATCTTTTATGATCCTCTAAGTAAGGGGTCTTTGGAGGATTTGGATTTGATGGCGGTGCTGGCTATTGCCCTATGTGCTATTTTGATTGCGTTTGTGTTGTTTGCGATTTTGTGGGTGCGTGGTCGTCGCCGGTATGAGGAGGGTGAGGCATGATGGTACAAACAATAGTTTCCCCCCCCATGGGGTTATGCCGCAGGATATTGTTTTGGGTTGGTGTGGTCATCACGTTTTTTTGGGTGACTCACTGTATCTGTTACGCCAATTTCCCGAGGGGGTGTTTGATGCGGTAATTATGGATCCGCCCTATGCCAGCGGCGGGTTAAGTTTTGAAGCCCGGACTCAACCTACAAGCGCTAAATATACTGATAACAAAACGGATAATCCTCTTCCTGATTTTTTAGGGGATAAACGCGATCAGCGTAGCTACACCAGCTGGTTGGCGGAGGTTTTGCGGGAGTGCTGGCGTGTATTAAAATCTGGCGGGGTTGTATTGTGTTTTTGTGATTGGCGGCAGTATCCGGTGGTTTCGGATGCTTTGCAGTGGGCGGATTTGTTGTGGCGGGGTGTAGTGGTTTGGGATAAGTCTGAGGGTGTGCGGCCTCAGTTGGGGCGGTTTCGTAGTCAGGCGGAGTTTGTGTTGTGGGCTTCAAAGGATGATTTGCCTCTTGAGCGTGGGGTGGGGGTTTTGCCGGGTGTTTATAGGGTGACGACTATGACGCAGAATAAGCTACATCAGACTGAGAAGCCGCTTGAGTTGATGCGGAGGTTGTGTAGGATTGTGGTTCCGGGGGGTTTGGTTTTGGATCCCTTCTGTGGTTCTGGGACGACTGTTGTGGCGGCTAAGCAGATGGGTTATAGTGCTGTGGGTATTGAGTTGTCTGGGTATTATGTTGGTGTTGCGTGTCGGAGGGTGGCTGAGGCGGTGCAGCAGACTGCTTTGTTTGAAAAAGCAGAGATAATAAAAGAGGATAGTGTTCCATTTTGAGTGATAAACCAAAAGTGAAACAATTTCATGATAAATGATGGAGATTAAACCCGTACCAGAAAATGCTAATTTTATAAACTGGAACAGCTGGCCACTCAATGACAAAGCCTAAAAAGAAGCCCAGCATGACCGACCGAGTCACAGCCGCCGAAAGTCATGAGTACCACCGCATAGAACTATATCAAGCCCGATGGCGATACCGCATGCAGTGTGAGCGTGTTAAGCTGAGCCGGAAACAAAATCCAAACGACTACATCCGTTAAGCAAAAACTATTTTAACTGATTGAACTATTAAGACTTGATCAAATCTCACAAAATGGTCCGTTTGAGATGGATACGTTACTCAAGATGTATCCACCTCAAACGTTTAAACTTCAAAACGATTTTGTCGGGCAGGTTTATTGTTGTGTAAATTTTTTTTTATGGTTTCTGTCATTTGTTCTCTTTGTTGGTTTCGATGTTTAGCTCTTATTATGGCAATCATGGCGTAGATGACGGCGGCCAGGTTTAGGGTCAGGGCAAATATGTTGAAGCTTATATCACCGGCTGACAGGTGAGGCCTAAACATTATTGTGCTGCAGATAACTGCGGCTATGGCGGTTATGTTGGCCGAGATTATGGTGTATAGGTAGGGGTGGGTTTTTATTGTGCTGGTCATGCTGTGGCCGCCGTATTTTGAGCTTTTTCTAATTCTGCTATGAGTTTGTTTCTCTGTTTAGTGATTTTTATGACTTTTATGCCTATGATGATGACTAGTGTAATCAATGCTTCAACAATTATGAACAGGCTTATTGTAATAGTTGGTAGATCCGAGTAATATCTTATTGTAAAGCCGATCATCATTACTAAAAGGACTATTTGTGATATTACCATAGCATATAGACTATAGGGGTTTATTTTTGTGTGAATCATGCTGCAGGCTCCGCGGTGGTTTGGGATTTGTTATATTGTTCTATGCGTTTGTTCAAGCGTTTAGTCTTGTTTATGCCTCTTAGAACCGATATAATGCAGAGTATGTTTACGGCTATGGCAAATATGTTAAAACAGATGTTAAAGGCCGGTATTCCGGGATAACAAATTTTTATCACGTAAATTATTAGAGCTATGGCCATCATATTTAGTGGGGGCAGAATATACAGGTGTTTGTATTTTACGGTAGAGATCATGGTGCGGCCTCTGCATTTTGAGTTTTTTCCTCTTCGTTGTATTGGTCTATGAGTTTGTTTGCATGTTTGACGAGTTTAACACCTTTTATAGCCATATAAATGGAAAATAGAAACAGCAAAAGGCAGAATATGTAGCTGACTATGCCAAAGGATGATTGAAACCGGCTATACGCTATTGTCCAATAGGTAATAAAGGCAATACCAAAGCCGTTGAATGCGAATAAAACGAAGTAAGGTTTGAAGCTCACTCTTGTATAGGTCATATAGTTAGTTTCCATTAATTTAATATAATGTGTATCAATGGTATCTCATATAAGTTTTTTCAATATATGCCCGAAACTATAACAAAAGAGGTTACATGTATTCCTCCTCAGAAGGTGTAACCGAAATTTTGAGTTTACCATTTTTCATTTTATTTAGCAGTCCTGCAAGCATTTTGCCATCTTCAGCAGAAAGCGCAAACGCCAACGCCGCTTTACCACTATACACATTAATGTACGGTTCAAGCTTGGCATATTGCTTCTCCACAACACTAGGATAAACAAAGGGTGCATTATCATAGACACCGCCCACAGCATCAAGCGGATGACTAACTTTCACACCATTACTATCTTTGCCCTCACTATGACCCATCATAAACGTAATGTAGCCTTTACTTATGCCCCGTTCAGGCGGAGATGCCTCCTGCTCAAAGAACTTACGTAGCCCATGACTGGGCACAGACCGGGGACCATCGTATAATTTTTTACGTATCAGCGTTGCACGAAAAACACTATGGAAAGTTTTGCAGTCAAGCGGCTTACCCCGCTCAGTTATAAACAAATAGTCGCTCTTCACACCGGCCTTATCAAGTATGTTTTGCCGGACCGGACGCCAAACCTGCAAGGCCTCTATGGCATCACGGCTTATGAAACTAAAATACTTGAACCCATTGCCCTTACGCTCATCAAAATCAAAGCGGATCCGTTCAGCTCCTTCATCGATGAGCCGAAAAACCCGCCGTGCCTGTTTATTCATATCAACTAATACCTGCTGAATAGCTTGACCCGCTTGTAGTTCACAAAAACATATAGCCCGATACTGCGCGTTAAGGTTGCCTAGCAGTTTACGTACAAAGTCCGCAGTGAAGGGAATTTCAGGATATTTACGGCGGTCACGCTTGGGAAAGAAACCGTTCTTGGTGGTAAGCGGAGTCTCGTGGTGGTCACAGAACTGTTTGACGGGCAAAAAGAATGCTGTATATTTGTAATTTTTTGACTTATCTTTCAAATCAGGATTATCCCGGCTGTACTCTAGTGCCAAACGCAGAGCCCAGCGTCGCTGTTCAATATCATTTGAGGATCGTTTCTGTAGATGCATGTTTAGAAATTCTGCAGGAGATATCTCAATTTGTTTAACCACCCGTAGCCAATTAAAGAAGCGGGTTAAGCCTATTGATTTCTCATAGTAGGTGTGGTCATTTTCTTTGAAGTGACTAAAGAAGTCATTGGCCACTTGGTGCGTTTGCTCAAATTCGTCTCTTTGCTGAAGCGTTATACTGTAGGGGTATGCAGGTTCTTTGCTAAATCTATGCATTGCTGATCTGCTCCATCAATACCCTTTGTTGTTTGTCAGTACATAAGCTTTTATTTGTCAGTTCGCCCGTCGAGCTAATTCATTGCATGCGCTCTAGCTCTAGTGCTCATCATCCAACCACTAAGTCATCGGCGAAACATAAGTCTGTTATGCTCCCTTCTCATCCAATCAGTGTTTGGGTTGGTTGATGAATTCTTTGAATCATGTTTGGTGGATGGTTAGGTTTTTATTGTATTAGGTTTCAAATTATCGTGGTTAGGTTTGAAAGTTATACCTGTTATTGATATCTTGAATGGTGTTGCAGTTCATGCTATACGTGGGATGCGTAGTGAGTATCAGCCGCTTCAGAGCTCACTTGTTTGTTCCACCGATCCCATCAGGGTTGCAGACGCGTTTAAAACCGTGGGTTTTAGCACGCTCTATCTTGCCGATTTAGATGCTATCTTGATGGGTTCTTTTGGGTTTGATTTGTATAGTTGCATTGGTTCTTTTGGGTTTGATTTGTATAGTTGCATTGGTTCTTTTGGGTTGTCTTTGATGGTTGATGCGGGTGTTAGCTCTTTTGAGGGGGTTGAGGGATTGTTTAGGCAAGGCGTTTCAAAAGTTATCATCGGAACTGAGACTCTTCTTACTAAGGGGTTTGTGGCTGAGGCTGTGGAGCGGTTTGGGGGCGATCGGATTGTGGTGAGTTTGGATTTAAAAAATGGGTCTATTTTGGGTAAATTAGGTGTTGATCGCTCTATTGATCCTTTGCAGTTACTGGGTGAGTTTGAGGCGATGGGAGTTTTAGAGGTTATTGTGCTGGATTTAGCCCGTGTGGGAAGTCAAGAAGGTGTTGACACGAATTTTCTAACTCGGGTTATTGATCAAACTGGTCTCTCAGTGTATGTTGGTGGTGGCGTGCGCGGTATTTCTGATTTGGTTGAGTTAAATGCGTTGGGTGTGGAGGGTGCTTTGGTAGCAACAGCGTTGCATACCGATCGGATATCTGTTGAGGATCTTAGGCAGAGTGGTTTTCTCTGATTATTAGTTTGTTTTGGCTAGGCATACAATGCCGCCTAGTTGGGTGAGGCGGAGGCCTGCGTTGGATTCGGCGTTTATGACGCGGGTTTTAATTTGTTTGTTTTGGGCGATTTGCATGAGGCGGTGTACTCGGTTTTTTTGGCGGGGGCCTTCTACGAATTCATTGGTCAAAAGCAGGTATTCCGGTCGGGGTTTGTTGGGTAGTTGTGGATCTAAGATGAGTTGTTCGGCTTCGTTTAATGAAAAAAATACCCGGTTGCTATTTGTGCTGAGACGTTTTTCTAAGAGTTCTAGCAGGTTCTCGGTTTCTTGTTCAGTGTTTGTCTGAATTATTTGTTTGAATATGGGTTTTTGTGTTAGTGCACTGACTTGTGGGGGGGTGTCTGCTGAGCCTGTCATTAGGGCGATGGTGACTTTATTTGTGCCTTGGATCAGCCAGGTGTGGTGGTTTGTTATGTGTGTTTGGAGATCTGATGCATAGCTGGTTCTTGGGGGTGAGGTGATTATAAGGTTCTGTACGCCTGTTTTAAAGGTGGGTCGGAGTGCGTTTATGAGGGTTTCATGAAAGTTGTAGAGGTTTTTTGTGTCTTTTCGGTTTCCGTTTAGGGGTTGGGTTTGTTGGAGTTTAGCGACTTGGCTAAAGATCTGCCAGAGTGTGGCGTGGGTTTCTTCTATACCTATGAGTATGGCAACTGGATATCCGCGTCGGTAGCTTTTGGGTTTCATATCGGTTTATTATTTTTGTGGCGGCTTATTTTAGTCGTCCGCTTATCTATCTAAACGACAGATTTATCAAACTCTGCCCGATTTAATCTATGGATCTTTATGGTTGTAGTGGTTGATAGCAAGTCTGCGTTTGACTTAGAACTTGGTAAAGCTAAGCGTGTTTTGGGTTTATTTTACATGTCTAGTTGTCCGCATTGTATGCGCTTTATGCCATTTTTTGAGACAAAAACAGCGGATTTGAGCTTGCCCATAGTTAAGGTACGCCTAGACGACTATGACAGCCCCCTGTGGGATGACTACAATGTGGTTGCGGTGCCCACAGTTATTCTCTTTGAAGACGGCAAAGTCAGCAAACGCCTCGATAGTCTGCTGGGTAACTGTATAAAAAACGAAAAATTTACGGCTTGGCTACAAGAAATCATTTAATCTACTGGCTGGGTTATTTGTATTTGTTGGGCCGTTGGCTCACAGCTGGTTCTAAAAATGGTTATATGCCTCCTGTAACATTTTGATGATATTGACTTTTTTAACTCTGGCCTCAAAATGGGTTAGTTGTTATTTTTTTGTTATGTTTGTGTGGTTTGAATGGTTGTTCGGAAAACTTTTGGGTATGTTTTAGGGGTTTTGTTTTTTGTGGGTGTGTTATTTTTTTCAACTATGCCCCTGGTAAGAGCTGAGCTTGAGTTTACTTTGTTAAATTCTATTTTGAGTTTTGCGGGTAATGATGTTGATTCTGCTGGGGTACTCTGGGCGGGTGATCGATTGTTTGGGTTGTGGAAAAGCACCGATAATGGGGCATCGTTTCAATTTGTTTACCGCTTCCCGGGGGTTTTTGATTCAGCTAATGCTTATTCGGGGCATGTTTGGAATGTATTTGTGGATTCGCGTGATTTTATTTTTGTCAGCGCCGGGGGCACCAATGGTCTCTATCGCTCAACCAATAAAGGCGCTAGTTTCACTCAGGTTCTAAACACCAATGCCAGTCACAGCGAATCTTTCTATATTGATATGACTGAGGACCAAGCCGGTAATCTCTACACCATAACCTACACCAACGGCTCTGCCCAACCCCAAATTCTAAAAAGTACAAACGGCGGCACAAATTGGACAAGAATCGGCACCACCATCTCTAATGTATTGCACTTCCACAACATAGCCTACAACCCAAACAATGGTTATCTCTATGTAATCACCGGAGAAATTCCCCCTTCTGCCGCTTACCGAGATGGCGAAAAAATTTTTCGAAGCAAAGACCAAGGCGAAACCTGGACCATAGTCGTAGATAGAAACACTACACTGGGCACGGTTTATTTGGCCATGACCTTTGTAGACAACTATGTCTATATCGGCCAAGATTACCCTAATCGAATCTGCCAAATACACCGCTTCCAAGACGACCAAACTACCACCAACAACCTCCTCCCCTATACCCCGCAAATTGTCTACACTCCACCCCCAGACAACGGCGGCGCCATGCCCTACATGTCCGCCACAAACCTAAACAACACTACTTTAATTTTTGCTAGCTGTGCCGAAACACAAAACGGCATCACCCAAATTCTCACAAGCACAAACGGCCTAACTTGGACAACACTTACCTCAACAACCATAACTGCATCTGAGGACCGCTGGAACCACCTCACCCCCCATCCCCGAAGCAACACAATATTTGGAACCCTAAAACCAGGGGTCACCTACCAAATAAAAACCAACACACAAACAACCCCAACCCCACCACCCACTCCAACATCAACACTAACACCCACACCCACCACCACAATAACCCCCCAACAAACACCCACTCCAACTCAATCGCCCACACCTAGCCCAACACCAACACCAGACATACCCATCCAAACACCCAACCCAACCCCCTCTCCTTCCGCTATACCACAACCCACACCTGCTACAATACCTCAACCAACAGCAACCAAAATTACCCAAATAACCCCCACTAATGCCACCATAAAACCCCTTGCTACCCCTATCCAAACACCCATAGAAACCGCTCAACCCTCAAGCCAAATAACTCCCATAGCGCCACAGACCAGTGGAACCGCCAAAGTAAACTATACCGAAATAGCCATAATTACCTCAATGATAACTGCCGCCAGCCTGCTATCAACTGCACTGATAAAAAAACGACGCCACCACAACCACAACAACAATCCCAATCCTCAACAAAGACCCCTCATCATCCAATAGCGTACAACCCGACGCTACAAAAACAACGCACCACAAACTGAACGGTTTGCAACCATTTATTATGCTGATGTTCACATTTTTTTGTTCAGAAGAAAAGAAACATTATTATTAATGGCTGGCTAATTAACTGAAAAAGAGAGAGGAAATTTTAGATTGGAATTTTGTCCCAACTGCGGTTCACGCCTTGAACCCAAAAAAACCGGCGACGGCAACGCATTTGTGCTTAGCTGCGCAAAATGTAGCTTTACCAAAGAACCAACCGATAAAAAAGCAGAAGCCCGCACCGGCGCAGTCATCCAGCCTAAACCCAAACCCTTCATGACCATAATCAGTGAACAAGATCAACAAATCACCCCCATGCAGACCATAAAAATGAAATGCGAAAAATGCACCAACAATATGGTCTATGTTTGGCAGGTGCAGACCCGCGGCGGTGATGAAGCCACCACTCAGTTTATGAGATGCACAAAATGCGGACATACGTTTAGAGAATACAGCTAAAATTGGAAAATTATTTAAAGCATCA
>Ga0123356_10002468_pt1 | contig 19752 bp, 20 predicted proteins | sample TergutEmb28metaG_2_FD_92546 | JGI IMG/M metagenome (GOLD analysis project Ga0123356, IMG submission 92546) | Embiratermes neotenicus P3 segment gut microbial communities from Petit-Saut dam, French Guiana - Emb289 P3 | ecosystem: Host-associated > Arthropoda: Insects > Digestive system > Gut ...
AATGGCGTGCGACCTCCTCGCAGGTCGCGAACCACACGCCCGGAAGTGACTTCATGCGTGTGATCAGCCGATCCATCATCGCGATGCGCAACGCGCGTCCGGACACGAACGGGTGCATTACGATGTTCAGATAACCACCGGTCTGGTACTGCTGCCAGAACGCCGACCACCACATGTCCGACACCCGATCTGGGTCGGTGATGCGCTGCGCGGAGTTGCCGCTGCCGAGCCAGGCGAAACTATAGAACATCGCGTCGTCGATCGCATAGTGGAACGGCAGATTGATCATGCGGCTTTCGGGTGCGTCATCCTGCTGATAGTACGGCAGGTGCGCTGCTGAGTCTTCGGACGTGTAAACGAAGCCTTCGCGTTTCAGCAATGCGCGCGAGTGGCTGCTGCGCGTTCCGACCGGACGTCGTCCGGCGGTGCGCTCCAATGCCGTCGCAGTCTTGCGCAGGTGGTCTTCTTCAAGCGCCGATTCCCTCGGCACGCGATGTTCCCACATGTGGTCGGCGATTTCATGCCCGGCGCGTGCCGCCGCACGCACGGCCTGAGGATAGAGCTCGCAGATGCGGCCTGGGGTAAAGACCGTTGCCTTCACGTCGTGCGAGGCGAACAGCTCAAGCAGCCGCCAGATGCCGACACGGCCGCCGAATTCACCCTTGGCGAGCTGCGCAGGAGGTTCGTTCAACAGACGGCGCAGCAGCATCGCGTCGAAATCGACCGTCAGGTTGACGGCAATGCGGGTACCGTTCGGCCAGGTGATCGATGGGATGAACTGATGTTGCGCGTCGCGGTGCCGTGCGATGGCGACAAGGTCGTCGATCTCCTTCGCGGTGGTACTCATTCGGCCGCCAACCGAGCCGCCTCCGAATCATGGCCTTTCTGGTGAAAGTAGTTCTTCCGATAGAACTCGAGAACGAGATCGCGGTACACCACCGGTGGATACTGCGGCGGGCTATCGCGGGAAACACAGCTCGGCAGGCACTCGATCGTGACGTCGGGGTTGGGGCTATGGAAATAGGCAATCGAGTAGCGGTCGGTGCCGGACTCGTTGATCACCCCATGCGGGGTCGAGAGGAACCGGTTGTTCGACCAGCGCCGCATGATGTTGCCGAGGTTGATCAGAAACGTGCCGGGAATCACTGGAGGCGGGAACCATTCCCCGGTGGGTAGGCGTATCGCCAATCCGGGCACATCGGTACGCGCCAGCGCGGTCATGAAGCTATTGTCGGTGTGCGGCGCGGTGCCGAAGGTATTTTCGCTCGTGTCTTCCTGCGGTGGGTAGTGCAGGAAACGCAGATTCGCGTGGCACTCGTTGGCGAAATACGACGAGAAGAAGTCCTCCGGCATTTCAAGTGCGACAGCGAAGGCCGGCAGCATGCGCTCGCACATCGCGTGGAGCGCCTGGAAATACGCGTTCATGTCCTCGCGAAGGCCGGGCAGGCTGTCGGGCCACTGATTGCGGCCGCGCAGCGGGATGCCTGCTATCACGTCCGGGTGGTCGACGGGGCGATCGTAACTGACAAAGAAGCTCTCGTTCTGGTTCGGTTTCGTCGCTTTGTGCACGGTAGAGGCCGCCTGTACGGACGCATTCATCGGCATGTAGCCGATGTTGTTCTGGTTCAGTCGCAGGCTTAGCTTTTCCTCCAGCGGTAGCGCATGAAATCGGCGGGAGGCAGCGAAGCCGCGGTCGATGATGTCCTGCGGCACCCCGTGATTCAGGGCGTAGAAGAAGCCGACGTTCGCACAGGCGTGGCGCACATCCTGCGCGATGCACTGCAAGGCGCCCGGCTCGCCAGCGAAGTAGGGGCCGTAGTCGATCACCGGGATGACGGCCGCTGCCTCGAAGTCCGTCACGGCCTTCGTCTGGAACAAGTGCATGGCGTTGCTCCGAATGGGTTGGCTGGGACTATAAGCAAGACGGGGCGTGGCGCAACGACAGGCAGACACGCCGGGCAATCTCGACAGGGAGTCTCGACAGGCGCCGCCGTTCGCGCCACCCTAGAGCCGCGCGGGGACAGGAGGAGACACCGATGGTGCAGATTCGCCGCATGGGACAGCAAATTGGCGTCGAGGTCACTGACGTCGATGTGAAGGTGCTGGACGACGCGGATTTTGCGCCGATCTATCGCGCCTGGCTCGACTGCAACGTGCTGGTGGTGCGCGACCAAAAGCTCACGATCGAGGAATTCCTGAACTACAGCCGCCGCTTCGGCACTGTTGTGCCGCACCCATCGAAGAGCACGCGGCATCCGGAGATTCCGGAAATCACTATGCTTGGCGTCAACAAGTTCAACGCCGACGGGACGTTGAACCAGTCGATCTATCGCCGCGGTGCGGAAGGTTGGCACACCGACGGCGCTTATGACGCGGTGCCGTTTAAGGCGACCCAGCTTTACGCGCTCGCGATCCCCAGCACTGGTGGCGACACGATGTTCGCTAGCATGTATGCGGCTTACGACGCGCTGCCAGAACGCTTGAAGGCACGGCTGGACGGGCTGGTCGGTAGCTTCACGTATGGCGGACGGCGGAAAGCACGGGCCCTTCTGAACGAAGAAGACCGTGATTGGAGGCCGGTGTTCCATCCGATCGTCCGGACGCATCCGGAAACCGGGCGAAAGGGATTATATTTCGACCCCGGCAAAATCGTCTCGATCGAAGGTATCGACGAAGCAGAGGCCAATGACCTAATTGACGAACTGACAGGTCGGATGATTCAACCCGACGCCGAGTACCGTCACAGCTGGCGGGTCGGCGATATCGTCATCTGGGACAACCGGTGTTCGTACCATCGCGCGGCGGGCGATTACCCACCGAACGAGGATCGTATACATTGGCGTGTGTCGATAAAGGATTTTGCCGAATCGAGTCAGCTCGCCGCCGAGTGATTGCGTGGTTGCAGAAAGGCGACGGCCAAGCCCGGTCGCCGGGCGCAATGGGTCGCGCGAGTATGAGCCGCTCTGTCGCTTCGCCTGATCCCGGCACGCTTGGATAGCAGCGAGGGGATGGCACCCGGTCGATGACGTGTATCACCGGAGTGCGCGGCATATCGCAGGTGACGCTGATAGCAGGCGGTCTGGGTGGGGTGGCTGTGCAAACGCCGATTCGGTGAACCTGCACCTCGGCCTGTCACGGTCGGTCAACCCAGGCGAGCCAGGCCTTGCTTCGTGAACACGCGAAGGGCGAGGATGGCCGCCGCACCCCTCGGGACACGCCCGTGGGCATGGGCGGCCATGGGGCGGCCATGACGGGCGTTTAGCCTTCCACCACCCGCTGTGTCTGGATGCCGAGCCCCTCGCACGACAGGCGCATCACGTCTCCCACCTTCAAGAACACCGGGTTTGGCTTGACACCCATGCCGACGCCGGGCGGTGTGCCGGTGGCGATCACGTCGCCCGCGTGCAGCGTGATGAAGTGGCTGATATAACTGACCAATTTCACCACGCCGAAGATCATCGTCTTGGTGCTGCCATTCTGCATGCGTTTGCCGTTGACCTCGGTCCACAGTGGCACGTTCTGCGGGTCAGGGATTTCGTCCTTGGTCACCATCCAGGGTCCGGTCGGGCCAAACGTATCGCAACCCTTGCCTTTATCCCAGGTGCCCGCGCGTTCGATCTGGAACTCTCGCTCGCTCACGTCGTTGCAGACGCAATAGCCGGCCACATGGTGCATCGCCTCATGTTCTGGCACGTAACGTGCGGTCTTTCCAATGACGATACCAAACTCGACTTCCCAATCCAGCTTCTTCGAGCCGCGCGGCAACTTCACATCATCATTCGGGCCGCACATCGCACCGATTGACTTCAGGAAGATGATCGGCTCCTTCGGGACCGGTTGGCCGGCCTCGGCCGCATGGTCGGCGTAATTGAGGCCGATGCACACGTAGTTCATCGGCCGCGCGACGCACGCGCCAATGCGCACGTCCGGTTTAACCTTTGGCAGCGTTCCCGGATCGATGCCTGCGATCATTTTCAGCATCGGCTCGGACAGCGAGTATCCGTCAATGTCGCGTACCACAGAGGACAGGCATCGGATCGTCCCGTTTTTCTCAAGCAGCGCGGGCTTTTCGGCTACGGGCGGGCCATAGCGCAGCAGCTTCATGGTCGGTCTCCTGTTGATTTCGTCGTCATCCGGTAGGCGTCGTCGCGAGCAGGGCAGCGACGAGGCCATCTTGGTTTTTTCCTCCACACGAGCGAGGTTGCGTCGTTGTTGCGTTCTCCGCAATGACAAGCGGCGCGCCTATAGTGTCAGCCCGCCGTCGATAACCACCGCCTGGCCGGTGACAAACTGCGCTTCGTCGGACGCGAGATAGACCGCCAGCGCAGCGATCTCCTCCGGCGTGCCCAGCCGCCCCATCGGCTGGCGTGCGACGAATGCGGCTCGCGCCGCCTCGACGCCGCCGGCAGCCGCAGCATTCGCCCGGACACGTTCGTCCAGGCTCGGCGTCTCTACCGTCCCAGGGCACAGGCAGTTGCAGCGTATGCCCCGCGTCACGTAGTCCGTGGCGACCGACTTTGTCATGCCGATCACCGCCGCCTTCGTCGCGCTGTAGATGAACCGGCTCGGCACGCCCTTCAGGCTCGACGATACCGACGCCATGTTCAGGATCACGCCGTGCCCGCGTTGCAGCATGGCAGGCAAGAATGCACGCATGGTCAGGTACATCGAGCGCGCATTAAGCTCGAAGGCAAACGTCCATTCATCATTCGTCGCATCCAGTATCGTGCCCTGGTGCACGAAGCCGGCGCAATTAAACAGAATGTCGGTGGCGCCAGCATCCCGCGCGGCCTGAGCGATGTCGGCGGCATGCAGCACGTCCAGCTTGGCGGTGCGGATGTGGTCCGAGGCAATCTGACGCACCTCTGCCTCATTCACGTCCGTGGCGACGACGCGCGCGCCCTCGGCGGCGAAGGCCAGCGCAACGGCGCGGCCGATGCCCTGGGCCGCAGCGGTGACGAATGCGGTCTTCCCGGCAAGCCTGCCGCTCATGTTGTGTCCCCTCGGTCACGACGGAGGCCACGTCGATACGAGGTTTCGCCGACTCGCGAAAGGCCGCGCGGATCGGTCAGCGTGCGGCCACAGGCCGCCATGCATCAGAAGTCCACTGTTCGGCAAACCGGACCTCGCCATGCCTCCAAAGCTGCAAACGGACCGGTCGCGTTGGCCTCACCGCGGCCGTGACACGCTGTCGCTGGCTACCCTGCCGTAGCCGCTGGCGCCTCCCACGCCACAGCCGCCTGGCTTAACGGCCGTCTCGTTTACCCGCTCAGAATGCGCCGCACGCCCGCGTGACGGTTATGCCGACGACGTGCTGGTGAAACATTATGCGATATTTGTTCCGGATCCGGTTGATGGTGACGAAGCTGCCGGGCGAGTCGGGCAGCGCGGTCATCAGCACCTTGGTGCGCTCGTAGAGCGTTTTGCGGCTAAGCGGACTCATCCATCCGCCCGCTGCGTCATATACCGTGAAACCTTGAGGCAGGGCCGGGGTCACCACCTGATCGATGAACGCGCCCCATTCGCTGTCGGTGACCTCGCCGAACGGCGGCATCGAGAGGCCGAGGAAGAGCTCGAACACGAGCAACGGTCCGCCGGACGACACGGGGCATCTCTCGGCGATCGTATTCGGGCCGGGATTGGGCACCGGCGCGCATGCCGCCAGCACCGATGCGCAACAGCATACCAGCAGGGCCGGACGGCGCGGCAGTGTCACTGGCACATGCCTCCTGGGCCGGACGAGCCCGGTTACCACAGGTTGCGTTTGCAGGGTCTAGATGCCTGGCTTGTCAGCGCTCAATTCCGGGCGAACCGCCGTGCAAGTCATCACGGGTCGTGTCTCCGTTAGTCGGGGACGAAGAACGCCGACGTCTATGAGCCGGGCACAACGCATGATGTGGCTGATCAACATCGATCCCGAATGTCGCGTGCGCCGATTTCACGGGCGGTAGGCGGGCCGATGTGACGCGTTTCTGCGGACCACAGCAGCGAGCCACACCAAATCGGAATTCCTCCCGAACATGGGCCGCGGATTGCGCACGCCGCACAACGCGCTCGGCTATCAGCTGGTGCGCGGCCAGCTTTTCAGTCGCGTCGCGACGGGATCCATCAACGCGCCAACGGCATCCACGCCGATGGCCGGCCGTAAGCACGGGTGCAGCTCGAGGAGCCGGTTCAGCGGTCCGGGGGTCCATCAGTCGGCATGTCGGCGCGAGTGCCTACGTGGTGGCGTTGGTCGGCCTCTCCTCGCACGCGAGGCGGCGCGCGACCAGCAAGCCGGGTGCGGACCGCAAAGCACGCGGTGGTCCCGGCGGCGCGGTTGAGCAGGCCCCGGTCAGAGCGGCGGCGTGAGGCGGCGGTGTAGAGGCGGCGGTTGCGGCGTCCGGCCGTGGGGGATATATGCCGCGGGCTGTCCAGGATGCCGACGTAGCTCAGTGGTAGAGCAACTGATTCGTAATCAGTAGGCCCACAGTTCGAATCTGTGCGTCGGCACCAGCAAGATCAGATACTTAGCGTGGCAATCCGGCCCGACTGACGCCCCGATAGCCGCCACAAGTGACCCTGCGAGTGACCTTTCGGCGGGCGCCCCGCTCAGCTGCCGGAGCCATGCCGCCCGCAGCGGCATCGGCAACAGGTTTCCGCCGGCACCACCCGCCACCCGCACCGGCATCAGGTTGCCGCTCGCCGCTCGCCAGCCGGCACCGCGCCCCCGCGCCGGCCACGGCACCGGAACGCCCATCCGGCCGGAACGGCCATCCCGGCGCTGGACCGTGGTGAGCGCTCGCGACCGCACCGCTTGATGAATCTACACAGGAAAAAAATTAGGAATCCCGTTGCGCGTTGGGAAAAAATCAGCACCCGGTGGCGCGCGCTGGCCTACCGCCCTCCCACCTCGCGCAATGTGCCGCTTGATAGAAGGACGTGATTCTGTTCACCAAGGCGTCGAGGCCGACCGTTCCCCTCACTCAAGGGGAGCGTCCGCGTGGTCCCATCTCCTAGGCGGCCCCGGGTTGCCTGACCGACGTTGTGCCGAAACAGGACGGGCTTATATTTCCAGCGTCGTGAAACGAATGGTCTTACGCGGGAGGTTCACCGTGATTAGCAGGATCGTGGCGACGGCAATCGTGTTGATCCTTGCGTTCGGAGAGTTCTGGCGGGATACATTGGGCGTTGGGGCTATTCTAAATCCCCTTGGCTTTTTGTTTCTGTTGGTCGCTGCCATCATCTGGTTCGAATGGGATTTGGTTCGAGAGGCATTTGCTTCCGCCAAGAATGAGTCAAACATTCCGATCATTCGCCTTGGAAGCAACTTCATCAAGGGAATAAGCATCTCGCAGCAACCCCATTCGGGGCGCTCCGATTCTCCCGACCAATAGCATTATCGCACCGATCGATTGCTTCGTTGCTGTGTAGTCAACAAAGTTAATTGGCAGCGTTTCCAGCTCCGTCGGGGTGCTACGGGCGGGATAGGATGGAGCGGGGCAATACCGGCAATCGCGCCTCGCCGATGGCGCAATAGCGGATGCCCTCATTGCCCGGTGGCGAGCGTGCCTCTACCGCCGTCCCGCCGTGTCATCTGCCCGAAGCCCGGTCCCCGGTAACGAATGAGACGGCAAGAAACGGTAGGAAACGTCAATGCGACTGCTTCGTAATCAGTAGGCCCGGAGTTCGACCCTCCGCGTCGGCACCAGAACCTCAAGCGAAATCAGCTAGTTAGCTGATGGTCCTGGCGACCAGGAGAATTATCCGGATTAAAAGGTCCGCACATGGTCCGTAGCCGGAAAGGGGTATTGGTGCCCCTTCGTTAGCGCGGTGACGGATCATAACGCGGCGGCCGCGCAGCTCGACCACCTGCGCAGCATTAGCGCGGCAATGGTCGCCGATCGCGTGCTCACGCAATGGCTGCCGCATACAGGCCGGGAGCGAGAGCGTATCGAGCAACGAGCCTACATCTGGCTGGCGCTCAACGCCGACCGGATGCCGCGCGTCGTGCGGCGCCTTGCGAACCCCTCTGCCCAGCCTATGTTCCCTCTGTCGGAACGCCGTGCCGGCCAGTGGAAAAGAGGGACAATGACAGTACTGTTAAAGGGCAGCTCATACCTGCCGAGCCGTGGCGGTCATGCGCCGGGTGACGTGCGCGATGCGTTCCTCGAAGCTCTCGATATTTACGTGAACAGGGAGGTAGGTGCAGCGGAACCGATGGTGGAGCTGCGCGAGCAGCAGGTGTCGCTCTGCCAATTGTGCGGGCTGCTGTGGAATTGCACCGACATCCTGCCGGGTTTTTGGTGGGACACGGCGTGTGGTCTCGCCGAGGCTAACCGGCGTGATTGGCCGCGAAGCCGCACGTATGGCGCAACGGCTCGGTGGCTCAAGGCGATGAACGACAACGCAAGCCAGCAGTCGTGGCGTTGCGCTGAAGTGCGCATGCAATCGCTCGGGTCCTAAATTCGTTTCGACCCCGGCCGCGCTGAGGCGCGTCGCACTGGGCGTGCTCCACACACTACTCCTCGTCCGCAGGCGCTTGTACCGAAACAACGCGGGCCAGCCGCGATCGCGGTGACGCCCCTTCGTCGGGCGCCGCGTGAAATGTGCCTTGCTGGTCGCGTCGCGCCAACAGAACTGGTCGAAGTGGGCACGGTCCGCCTGGTAGCTCCACGTGGACCTGTTGAGCGGACCCGGCTTGGCGCGTGCCGAGAGCGCGCACGAATCCCGAATCACCGACACCCCCGCACGTCTCCCACTCGGGGTCCGAGACTGTGGCCGGCGCGCGAGAGCCGCTACCGAGTCATGCCGGTCCTACGCGCCGTCCCAACCAGGATTTGGCACCACAGCCGTCCAGCCGCCATCTTGGGGGCTGGTCAGCACCATCCGCCTGATGAACCGGGGCAAGGAAGAACGTCAATGGTAAGGCCGGAGATTATTGGTTCGATACGCTCGACCTACACGCGTGTCGTCTGCATGGTTTGCGAGGAGAAGGGCATCGAGTACGTGCTGATCGAAACGCCGCTCAACTCGCCTGAAGTTTCTGCGATTCATCCCCTCGGCAAAATGCCGGTGATGCGCCACGGCGATTTCGTTCTCTTTGAATCGAAGGCAATCGCGACATATCTGGACCGGAGCTTCGCCGGGCCACAATTAATTCCCGCTGATCCGCGTCTCGCTGGACTCACCGAACAATGGATCTCCTTCGTGAATACCGTCGTCGACCGCACCCTCATTCGCACTTATTTATTCGCTTACATAAAGGCAATGATGACCGGTGAGCCGCCTGATCGGGTAGCGATCGATGCTGCGTTGCCCGAGATGTGGAAGCAGATCAGCATTCTCGACAATGCGGTCGCTACGTCAGGCTGTCTCGTCAACGATCAGTTTACCCTGGCTGATCTCAACCTCCTTCCGATCCTCGATCGTGTCAGGCTGGCGCCGGAAGGCGCGGAAGCACTCGCCGCCACGACGCATCTGAGCCGCTATTTCGAAACGCATGCGGCGCGACCGAGTTTTCAGCGTACCTCGCCACCTGAAGGGCCGCCAGAACGTTCAAAGGCTAACTGACGGGTTAGAGCTGCTGAGCGTCTACCGACCAGGTGCTCCCAGCTTTTTCGGAAATCAGCTCCACGGGACGTCGAGCCGGCAAACCCGACAGCTGTCGGAATCAGTGACCGCGTACCTCGCCATTGCGACTCGCGAATCACGGTCACCCCAGGGGGTGCTCGAGCGTGCGGGGGCGTTACCCTCCGTGGGTAACCCCGACCGGCGACGCTATGAGTGGACGAGCTCGACACCATCATCAGCATCATCGGCAGCACAAACCACCGCGCCCCTGCGCTGTTCGTGTTGACATGCAGATAACGTTACGTGTTCGGTTATGAACCGTCCCGCGGCATTCTAAAAAAATATCCAGCATCGGGACCCATCCGGTCTTTCGTATGGCCGCGTGAGACCCCGCGGGGGGCGCGCGGAACCAGCTTGTAAAATTCGCGCAGCTATGAACGGCGTATACGCTGGGACCCGACGCCCGAGCGCGCCGGCCAAACGGGTGTGCCTCCGGGCCGGCGCGAAGGGGCCCCGGCGCGCGGTGGGGCGCATCCGCGGCCTGGTCCGCCTGGGAAAGCCAAGCACGAGCGTATGGGTTAACCCGTGGATTACGATCACGTAAATGGCCAGCGACTCTTATTGCAACTAGGTCGTCCTTGAGTAAGGTAGGCCCATCATCCGGCCGAGTGTGGCCGGCGGCCTCGGCGGACAGCCGCCAGACTGCAAGACACGAAAAGGAACACGACTATGAAAGCACTGAACCTGGCCGGAGCCGCAGCGATTGCGCTGACTTTCGGCGCAACGGTGGCGCTGGCGCAGCCTCGCATTGGGGACGGCAGCGATTTCAAGCCGGCTCCCACCACCACGCCTGGCTACAACGTTGGCACCGGCTCGGCGCATATCGGGGACGGCAGCAACACCAAGCCCATTTCTCCCACCACGCCGGGATACAGCGACGGTAGCGCCGCTGCACAGGTGGGGCATCACGCGGGACATGGCAAACATGTGAAGCACGTATCGGCCAAGAAAAAGTCCGCAGAGCACTGACGCCGACGCGACGACAACAACTAGCGTCGCCGTCCAGGCGAGACGCAGTGAGGCCCTTCGGGGCCTCTTTTTTTGGCTCCCCAAGGGGGATGATGGCCTGATCGCAGAATTGACAACGAAAAAGCCGGCAGGGAAGGAGAGGTCAATGCCGGCGAGATTCAGGTCAGGACCGCCCCATGCCAGGATGGCACCGAACGCCAAGACGCCGATGGGTGGGATCACGAATGGGAACCACTCGACGCAGCGTCGCGATCCTGAACATCCACCGCCGTCGCCTCAGCAGCGCAGCGCGTAACAGCGCGTCGCAGCCATCGGCCTGTTCGTCGAACAGGTTCGAAAAGAAACGCAGGAATAGGATAATCAGGCCGTTAGGGGCACGGTCGCGGGGCCCTGAGAAACCGACCCATGGCTTGGCACCGAACGCGCAGGCGATGGAGATGGAGAAAATGTGCAAGATTAACGGCGATCGCATCGCGGAAATCGCCTTCACCCTGCATCCTGGCGACCGCTTCACCGCCTCGATTTCTTTGTAGCGGGACCCTAGGACCAAAACCGACTATAACAAATGAGTGTGTAAAGGAGGGATCAAGATGCAACGATCGCATACGGCAGATGCCCGCAAGCTGTTCAAGGAGAACAAATTCGTCTTCATGCCGTCCGCATACGACGCGATCGGCGGGCGGCTGATCGAGCAAACCGGATTCAAGGCCGCCTATGTGGGAGGGTTCGTGACCGGCGGCTCGCGCTGCTGTTCCGAACCTCAGCTGAGCTTGCACGAGCAGGTGCAGGTAGCCGGCGATGTGGCCAAGGCGATCAAGATCCCGACTTTCGCGGATGGCGGTGCCGGATTCGGCGAGCCGCTGCACGCGATGCGCTGCGTGCGCGAGTTCATTTACGCAGGCATAGCCGGCATCCATATCGAGGACCAGCTCTATCCGAAGCGGGCGCATTATCACAAATACGTCGCCCATGCGATTTCGCGCGAAGAGTTCAGAGACAAGATCAATTATGTTTGCCGCGCACGCATTGAGGTGGACCCCGATTTCATCGTCATCGCGCGTACGGACACGTGCCGCTTCGAAGGTCTGGAAGAAGCAATTTCCCGCATCAACATGGCAGCGGACGTGGGGGCGGATATGGGACTATTGTTTCCCCGTAACGAAGAAGAGATGAAGCTGGCGCCAAGGCAGGCGAAGATTCCGCTGGTCTATGTGATGAGCACAGGCAACCGAGACGGCCGGCCACTGCCAACGCAGAAACAGTTGGAGGAGATGGGCTATGTCGCGGCGATCGACGCGACCGCCGGCCTGCTGGCGTCGTTCGCGGCGACGCGACGAGTGTACAAGGATCTGTTTGAAACCGGCAAAGTGAGTTTCATGAGCACCGAAGAGTGCATCGAAGCCCGCCAGGCGGTGGAGAATCTGATCGGCCTGGAAGACTACTACGTGATCGAGGAAGAAACTGTCGAAAAGAAGAAGTGGGGCAAGCGGTAAGCTGGTTCTTTCGTTCTTCGGTTGAAACCCGTCCCTTGGCATTGCCAAGTTCGCCCCTGGAGGGCATCTACAAAATGTAGCGAGGAGTTCCATGCAACACGATGGACTGCTGCATCTCGAGTGGGCAACCGGCCGCGTGGTTCGTCTTCAGTGCTAGGAGGACAATGACTATCTACGTCACCAGTGACCACCATTGGGGTCATGCTGCCGGCAGTGCCGAGGGGGCGTCGCGCCGTGCCAGGCCCGCTTGCAGTACATGAAGCCGCGTGGCTCAGACGCCCTGATGAATCAGGTGCAAATGCCGTCGCCGCCCGAGTCTAATCGAGCTGACGGGGCGGCGCCAAACCAGCCGGCACTGGACTGCGGACCACGCTCCGGCGACGCGCAGGAGTGTTGCGGGCGGCGATAGTGCGGATAGGAGTGGAGATTGATTGACACCGGTGGAAGCGGGTGCGCCCTAACGTCGAGTCAGCTGCTTGTCCTGGACGCGGCCCACACACGAGCCCGACTGCCATTCGAGCGTCTCATCCCGGCATTGCGCGACGCCTTTGTTGATGGCGCGACCGTGCCGCTGCGGCACCGTCATGACCTGCCGCAGGCGGACGGTACTATGGCATCGCTGCTCCTGATGCCAGCCTGGCGCGCGGGCAGTTTACTGGGCGTGAAGCTCGTTTCGGTCTTCCCAGGCAACCGCGCGTGCGGGTTGCCGGCGGTGTCTTCAAGCTATCTGCTCTGCAACGCGGAGACGGGCCGGCATCTTGCGCTGATCGACGGCACAGAAATCACGGGCCGGCGCACGGCGGCGGCGTCGGCGCTCGCCGCCTCGTTCCTGGCCCGCGCCGACGCGGCGGTCCTGCTCGTTGTCGGGGCGGGGCACATCGCCGGGCTCATTCCCGCCGCCTATGCCGTTGTTCGGCCGATCCGGCATGTTCTGGTCTGGAACATCCGTACTGCGGGTGCCGAACGCCTGGCTGCGCGCCTTCGCGCGAGCGGCTTCACGGCCGAAGTGGTCAGCGACCTCGCCGACGCGGTGCGGCGGGCCGACATCATCTCCTGCGCCACGCTCGCGCGCGCGCCGCTGATCCTCGGCGAGTGGCTGCGCCCCGGCGTACATCTCGATCTGATCGGCAGCTTCACTCCGGAAATGCGCGAGGCGGATGATACAGCAGTGCGCCGCGCCCGCGTTTTCATCGACACCGACGCCGCGCTCGCTGAGGCGGGGGACCTGGTCGGTCCACTTGCCAGCGGGGCCCTCCGGCGCGCGGATATTGCGGGTGATCTTGCCCGACTGTGCCGTCGGGAGGTGCCCGGGCGCCGCGCCGCCGGTGAAATGACGTTGTTCAAGTCGGTGGGCAGCGCGCTTGAAGACCTCGCGGCCGCCGCGCTCGCCTATCGTGACGTCGCCGTTGCTGACAAGGGTAGCACCGCTTGCCGGTAACGGTGCACACTAGGGACGGCGAATCATTCTAAAGGCCAACATGACTCCCCGGCCTGCTCGCGCGGCGAACGCCATGGCCGCCATGTGTATTTGTGTGATTCGATGACTCGAACGGCGCACTCATATATCGAGAGCGGTGCTCTGTTCGAGAAGACCACTCTGCTGATGGCCCAATGGAGCGAGTTTCCGGAGCGGCAGTCGCCAAGGTGTCGTGTCACTGGATGAGAACCGGCGGCGTCCCGGGTGAGGCACGCAGCGTCGCCGCGTGCGATCATCACAATTCGCCTTCTGCGTAATCTCACTGACCCGGCGGCAGGCGAAAGTCATGAGTCAGCGCGGGCGTTTCGCCACAATGCGGTCATACCGCCGTCCACGATCAGGAGGGCCGCCTTATAGGCTCGGCGGTATCGCTCCGGGTCGCATTAGAACATCCAATTGCCCAGCTCGCGGCGCTGCACCGACAGGGCAAAGTTGCAGTCGCCAGCCACTGCGCGATGCCGTGGCCCGTCACCGAAGGCACCCCCCCTCTGTCTCAATAATCTCCGGTGATGAGTAGAATGCGGACCGGCACATACCGTAACTCGTTCATTTGTTCGGCTAGGGCAGACAAGAGCACGTCGCAGGCGTGCCGTTTCCCGAGATAGGTGCATGGCGGTACCGGCCGGCACCGCACGCCTTTTGTCACCCACATGAGCAGATTTTGAACAAGGCGGTCCGATCTGCCAGACTTCCTCATCGGTAATCGGGGGGAGCGGACATGGCACGCTTCGACAACAAGGTGGTGCTCGTGAGTGGCGGGGCTCGCGGCCAGGGTGCCGCTGAGGCCCGCCTGCTGGTAGCGCAGGGTGCGAAGGTGGTCATCGGCGACGTCCTGGACAATCAGGGCCAGGCGCTGGCTGCCGAGCTCGGGCCGGCTGCGTCCTTCGTCCGGCATGACGTGACCTCGCAAGCCGATTGGGCCCGCGCCGTCGAAGCCTCCCAGAAGCTCGGCGGCTTGCATGGCCTAGTCAACAACGCTGGGATCTACCAGCCGGCCACCCTGACGGAGACCGACGACGCGCTCTGGCAGCGGCACATCCAGATCAACCAGTACGGCTGCTTCCTCGGCATGAAGGCGGTTGTGCCGGCGATGGAGCGCTCGGGCGGAGGGTCCATCGTGAATATCTCGTCAGTCGCCGGCCTCAAGGGCTCGCCAGGGTCCTTCGCCTATGCCGCGACCAAATGGGCGCTGCGGGGCATGACCAAGTCGGCAGCGATCGACCTCGGCGGTCGCAAAATCAGGGTGAACTCGGTTCATCCCGGTCCAATCGACACCGACATGATCGCGTTCCGCACGCCCGAGCAGCGCGAGGAGCGGATGAAGCAGGTGCCGATGCACCGATACGGGACGCCGGAGGAGGTTGCGCAACTGGTGGCGTTCCTGCTCTCTGACGAGAGCAGCTATATCACCGGGGCAGAGATCGCCATCGACGGCGCATCATCGGCCTAGACTAGCCCGCATTGAGGGGCTGCATGCGCACGACCGGCGGTGTGGGTCCCCAATCAGCCATTGGGGTTGGCCGTCGCGACACTATCAATGGAATCGGTTATCGATAGCGGGCGCTGCCCGGCAGACGAACTTCGCGGCGCTAGCTTTTTGGCATGCCAACTATCTGGACGACGACGCGGACTAGATGGTTCCGAGCTATGATATCGCGAGTAATGTAATTTTGGGGGCTTTTGGGTTTTCGGCTGCCAATGTCTGAAGATGGCCGAGTCTCCGTTAGGGTGACCAAAGCATCCCCCGATGTCACGTCGCCCGGGTCCGCCCCCCCGCCGGCCTCACCCGGGCGGCGCCTCGTGCCAGTTCAGTACGGATAGACAATCGTCCCCGGCATCACCCGTCGTTCTTCAGGATTTGCATCTCCGGCGCCGCGACGCATCGGCGCGCGCTGATCCCACATCAACACATCGTCCACCTTCCAGTAATGATAGTACAAAAATCGATCGTCGGTGGCGGTCGTGATCAGCTCATCGATGAGCAGGCAGGCTTCCTCCTGGGTCATGCCGTCGAAACCATGTCGCTTCGTCTTTCATGTGCCGGGTCGCAGCCTGTGGTTCCCAGCGTTTCCGCGTTCTCGTCCGGCAGTCATTTTTGTCAATCCGGCCGCGGCGCCATCTCCCGCCGGTAGCCGGCAATCGCGATGCGCTCGTGCCAAGGCTTCCAGATTTGACGACAGAAGACTTGGGTCCACCAAGCGGTGTAATACCTCGCCAACGTCGTGCATTCGTCGGCGTCGTGGCTTGACTTGGCAATGCCAAGATTAGTGCCTTCGCCATGAGAGGTGGCCGGGTAAAGCGTAACCGGCTGACGGCACATAACCTGCGGAGCTTATGACAGCTCGCCCAGGAGTTGGTGGTCCACCCGACATACGGATGTGGCTTCGAAAACCGCTGCACCAGGCAGTCTACGAGCGGTATTCATCGCCGCAGTCGCCGATCAGCGTTATCAGATCGCGCGATTTCGCGAGCACCGCCTCGATCATTCTAAGATCATCAGCGTCGAGCCTTACGCTGAATACCCGGGCATTGTCGGTGAGGTGCTGTGACACACCGAGCCGAGCGCCTACGATTACTCCAGCCACCGCCGGACGATCCAGTACATAACGAACGCCGACATTGGCGATACTTATACCATGTTTGTCGGCGATTTGTTGAAGCACCGCGAGCAGCTCCTGAAACAGCGGCCAATCTCCCCAAGCGTCAAGCATGTTCTTGTATTTCTGCAATGAGGCGGTGTTTAGTTCGGATCGACGCGGCTCCGGGCGGCCCAAATACGTCTCTGAGAGCAGACCCCCGAGCAGGGTGCCGTAGGCAAGGAGCCTCACCGGATGATCGGAGCAGAAACTGGTCATCCGAACCTCGGGGCGGCGGTCGATGAGCGAGTACTGCACCTGGTTTGAGACGACGCGGACCCCGTTGTCGGCAATGGCACTGAGGCGCTCGGTGTCGAAATTGGTGAGCGCAAGATGACGGATCTTGCCTTCCTGCTGGAGATCGCAGAGATGTTTGAGCGCGTCTAGGTAGCCATCGTTTTTGTAGTCCCACCAATGGAACTGTAGTAGGTCGAGACGTTCCACACCCATCCGCGTGAGCGAGATGCTGATCGCGTCCTCGACGACGCGCCTTGTCATCCGACCCGGGCGTGGCACCCACTTCGTGAACGCCTGAATCTCTGGAAGCCGATCCACTCCATGACGTGCGGCAAATCGCCGACGGAAGTCGCCGATAAAATCCTCGGCTGGGCCGTAATGGTCGGCCAGGTCCCAAGTGGTAAAACCGGCCTCGTGATAGGCGGACATCGCATCGACCGCGCGCACCGGGTCCACTGTGCCGTGAGCGCCGGAAACTTGCCACATCCCGTTCAAGATGCGGCAGATGGTGAGATCGGCGGCAAACTGAGCATGGCTCGATGCGGGTAGCGGCATGCTGATTCGGCCTCTGCTACAACTGTTGCGAGCGTGGGCACCACAGACGGGTCTGAGATCGCTTGTAGTGCGTGCCATCGGCGTCATACCGTAGTTCCGTCGGTGTAGAATGCAAACCGTAGTAGACGGCCCGAGAAACGCGCGCGATGACGAGCACCGGATCTTGACGGGTCAGGTCGTGCCAAGCCGACTGCCAGTTGATGCCATCGAGTTCGAGGTGCGGCATGTGCAGGTGCATTGCGATCGTTCGTGCACAAGTGGTCGTACCCGCACCTGGCGTGCCGACAACCACAATGCGCACAAGGGCTCCCCATAGTCCGACGACCGCTATCGCACCGCCCTTGCGATGTCACGTTCGCCACTGCCGGTGGCGGATATCGCTGCGACGGCCCGCCTCTAACGCGCGCGTCTCAAGCTCAAGCAGGCAGCATTGGCTAAGCTCAAGCACCACCGGTGCGGCAAGCGAACCAGCTTCCGCCCCGACGACCGATTACTCGCCTTCCTCGACGCGCTTTGAATGCCGAATGGATACAGCCGACGGCCCACACGACAGCCGACAGCACCCCGACAACCATGCGTCATTCCGGCGCCGTCCGGCATAATTTGCGGGCGGCGCAAACCTCGAAACTCAACGGGCGGCGAGGCGACGCCCCTCGACCAGCCCTGGCGTGCTTCTCACCGGAGCGGTCATGATAATGCGAAAGCCTTGCTCCAGGCGCATCGCCACGTCATCAGCCGTGGCTCCCGTCGCACAGGGAACGCCGAACTCTTTGCAGGCGGCCAGGACGCGCAGCAAATTTTCTTGCACGGCTGGATGGCTGGCTTGGCCCCGCAATCCCATCGACACCGACATGTCTCCGGGGCCTGCCCAGATCGCGCCGATGCCCCTCACCTGACGCAAAATGTCGCGTATGTTTTGCACCCCTTCTGCTTCTTCGACGATGCCCATTAGTAAGACATTGCCCTCGGGGTCCAGGGGCCAGAGGTCGGCGGCGTCGTAGTATTCCTGCGGGGTCAAGCCCCAGTATCGGGAGGCGATGCGATTGCCCCAACCACGCTCTCCAGCCGGTGCAAAGTCTTGTACCCCCGGCACCTGGGGATACCGTGCCGCCGCGACTGCGGCCTGAGCGTCCTCCACTGTGCTCAGATGGGGCAACACCAGACCATACACGCCGGCGTCCAGCGCCTGCTTGATCACCCATTGGTTGCGCTCGCGGGCATTCGGAGGAATCCTGACCATCGGCACCACGTCGGGTTGCAGGTTGCCTTTCTCGGCAATCCGTTTGCGGTTCAGCAGCACTTGCAGGGAGGTACGCAGGGTGGTGAAGCTAAAACCCTCATGTTCCATTTCAATGATGACCGCGTCGTAGTCGGCATCGGCAATGTAGGTCAGGTCATCCAGACTTCCGTTAGGGACCGTGCTGGTGCTGAAAACCGGCTTGCCGTGCTCGAGCAGGTCGATGATCTTGTTGAAGCGCATCTTCTCAGCCATGTTTTTCCCCTTCCAGTTTCCGGCTTGGCTGCTGGCCTCTCCCTCTGCCCTTCGCTCTCCTCACTGCAGCCTTATTCTGGTGCGATACACACGTTGTCTCCAAACATCCCCCGCGGTGCGGCCATCGCAAGGCGCACAGAGAGCCGCCGTGCGGGCCTCGCGTCCGGAAGAACGCTTGAGCGCCGGCGGCTTTTCTTCTCCAGGCGCACCCGGCGGCTAATCCGTTAAGGGCACGATAGCGGTCAGGCGATCCCCACCGACGCTCCGGCTGGTGTGCCCTTGTCCTGTCAGGTCTTCGAACAGGACGGTGTCTCCAGGGCCGAACCGCCGGGTGGTCCCACCGCCGATCACGACCTCCATCTGGCCTCCGGAGAGGAAAATGGCGTACTGGCGGCGCGGCGCATTGTGCCAATCGCTGAAACGACCATTGGGCGAACGCGTGAAGGTGATACTACTAGCGGCTTGCTCGATTGATCTCTCCATGTCAGGTGGGAGCAGGTTCAGGTCATCGAAGTGTGACTGACCATCCGTGCCGGTATAACATCTTACAAACGCCATGGGCATTCCTCCGGGAGTCCCAGTAAAGGCAGCGAAGGCCATAGGACCTCGCCCCCTCGTATCGTCGCGCGGATTGTCCAGGCACACAACGCCCAGCACACAGCCCCGCTCACACTGCATGAGCTCACCGGCCGGCCGGCGATCGTCGCATTCAACGCGGGCAACCTGATGCCAGTCGCCCGCACATACCGGCAGCTTTTCCCCGAACGTGAATTCGGTGCGGGGCGGGAGAAAAGCCGAATGTGGGTCGCGAGAAGCCAGAGCAGGCTGCCGTGGCAATCGGGAACTTTGCCATATTGCCGAACTTCCGCACCGATGATCTTGGATCGGATTGGAACGACCTAACTCGAGCAGAAGGTGGGGATAAAGCACGGCAGCAGCTCGCCGCCGCGACGGCGGTCGCCGCCTAGTCGGTCCCGTGATGGAAAGGCGAGTGTGGCCGCGCGGCGGACCGCTGCTATACTCGGTGCTCAACGGTCCTGGGGGCAACCATGCGACGCATCACCCGACGCAGCGCGGCCGGTCTCATTGGCTTGGCACCATTTGCGCCGGCGATCATTCGCCCGGCGCACGCGCAGCAGAAGATGTTGGCGATTGGCATGACGTTGCCACTGACCGGCACGCTTGCCTTGCAGGCCGGGCAGGTACGCGATGCGGTGCTTTACGCGATCAGAGAAGCGAACGAGACGGGCGGCGTCGCTGGCTACCAATTCCGCGATCTGT
>Ga0123356_10002469_pt1 | contig 19742 bp, 19 predicted proteins | sample TergutEmb28metaG_2_FD_92546 | JGI IMG/M metagenome (GOLD analysis project Ga0123356, IMG submission 92546) | Embiratermes neotenicus P3 segment gut microbial communities from Petit-Saut dam, French Guiana - Emb289 P3 | ecosystem: Host-associated > Arthropoda: Insects > Digestive system > Gut ...
CGTGAGCCGCGGGTCGGTGCCCGCCAGCAGGCTGTCCTCGGTGTGCTCGATGCCGGACGTGCTGTAGATGGTGTCGTAGCCGGTGACCGGGGCGTAGACCATCCCCTGGGGGTAGTACCGCTGATAGGTGCTGGTGCCCTTGACCAGCTTGGACGCGGCGATCGTGACGTCGTTGCTGTCGCCTGCGGCGATGATCGAGCCGCGCTGATAGGTGAACTGCTGGTTGAAGACCCGGACGTTGCCGGTCTCGCTCGCGAGCTTCGGGGCCCGGAATGCCTGCAGGTAGTTCACGTTGAGCAGCAGCAGCACGAACATGGCAAGGCAGGCCAGCGAGATGCGGAGCAGCGCGCGGTTCATCCGGCCCGCACCACCTGGGTCATGCCCTCGTCCTGGATCGACTGGGGGGCTGGCCCGCGAGCGCTGTTACTGACCCGGACCAGCAAGGCGATCAGGATCCAGCTGGCCACCAGTGACGATCCGCCCTGGGAGAGGAACGGGGTCGTGACACCGGTCAGCGGGATGAGGCCGCTCACGCCGCCCACGATCACGAACACCTGCAAGGCCAGCACGAAGGACAGCCCGCCCACCAGGAGCTTGGCGAACGGGTCGCTGACGCCGAGGGCGGCCCGCAGCCCGCGCTGTACGAGCAGGCCGAAGATGAGCAGCAGGGCCATCACCCCGACCAGGCCCAGCTCCTCGCCGAAGGCGGTGAAGATGAAGTCGCTCTGCACCAGCGGCGTGTGATACGGCTGGCCCTGCCCGAGGCCGGTCCCGAGCAGTCCGCCGAAGGCCATCCCTTCCAGGCCCTGGACGGGCTGGAAGGCGATACCCGTGGCGTTGCTGCCCTGGAACGGGTGCAGCCAGGCAGTGAACCGCAGCATCACGTGGTGGAACAGCATCGCGGTCAGGCCGGCCCCGCCCACGAACAGCACCAGGCCGATGAGTAGCCAGGACGTCCGCTGGGTGGCGATGTAGAGCATGACCACGAACATGCCGAAGAACAGCGCGGCCTGGCCGATGTCGGTCTCGAAGACAAGGATCAGCAGGCTGACGCCCCACGCGATCAGCACGGGCGCGAGATCGCGCACCCGGGGGAAGGTGAGGCCGAGCACGCGACGCCCGGCGAGGGCGAGCACGTCGCGCTTCGCGACGAGGTACCCGGCGAAGAACACCGCCAGCGCCAGCCGGGCGAACTCGCCGGGCTGGACGGAGAACCCGCCAAAGATGATCCAGATCTGGGCGCCGTTGACGGCACTGTGACTCTGCGGCAGGAAAGCCGGGATCGCCAGCAGCACAATGCCCAGGGCACCGAGGGTGTAGGTGTAACGCGCCAGGACGCGCGCGTCCCGGATCACCGCGAGGACAACGACCAGCGCGGCCACGCCGACGCCTGTGTAGAGCAGCTGGGTCGTCGTCGCCGAGCTCGACATGTCGGTGACCTGCAGGCCCGGATTACCATTGCGGCCAGACAGCTGCAGCCGGTAGATCATCACGATGCCGAGGCCGTTCAGCAACGCGGCCAGCGGCAGCAGCAGCGGGTCGGCGTGCGGCGCGAACCGGCGGATCGCCAGATGCGCGCAGAACATGAGGATGGCAAAGACGACGACAGCGACGGGCAGCCCGGGCAGCTTCCCGCGCAGGCCCAGGCCGACAGCGGCCTCGGCGAGCAGCATGACGATGACCGCGAAGCTGAGCATCACAAGCTCAGTCCGCCGCCGGCCGCGTGGCATCGCCACGCGCCGGTCAGCGTCGGCTGCCACCGTCACCCTGCCCCCTGCGATGCGCAGTAGGCAGGGAGTGGAGCGGGCTTCGGCTGGACGGGAGGCTTCCCCCTCGTGGCTGGCGGGTCCCTGTGCCATTGGGCGAGCGAGCTTGCGTAGGCCGCTTGCGCCTGCTGATCCCGCTGCTGGTCCTGCTTGCACGTGTACGACCGCTTGATCGTCGACACAGTGGCCTGGGACTTGGCCAGGGTGGTGGGGGTCGTCGGCAGGCTGAGGTCGCCGGGCAGGTGCGACACCGGCACACCGGTCCGCGCGTACACGCTGGACAGGCTGATGAACGCGATCTTGTCGTTGATGCCACGGAAGATGCTGATCTGCCCGCCATCCTCGGCCAGGTAGTACTGGCCCTGGGTGGCCCGGTAGCCGGCGTACAGCCCGGCGGCGATCACCAGGACGAGCACCACCAGGATCGAGGTCACCAGCGGCCAGCGCCGGCGGGACTGGGTGAACTCGTCCTCGTCGTCTGCCTCGGCGCCGGGATCGTCGCCGGCCCGGCCTGCGTGGCCGTTCATGCTGGGTCCGGACGCGCCATCCGGGCCCGCCACGACCGTATGGCCGCCGGTGGCGGCGCGGAGCAGGGTCCTGGCGTCGCCATTCGCGGCCGCCCCGGCTAGCTGGTGAGCCCGGGTCGGCGGAAAGGGTCCGGACTCGTCTACCACGTCGGCGACGATGCAGGTGATGTTGTCCGGCCCGCCGTTGCGGATGGCAAGGGCGATCAGCCGGCCGACGGCTTCGTCAGCGTCCGCGATGGTGCTGAGGACCTCGTGCACGTCCTCGTCCCCGACCACGTCCGTCAGCCCGTCTGAGCAGAGCAGGTAGCGGTCGCCGAGCTTGGCAGTGTGCATCGCCAGATCGGGGTCGGCCTCGGTGCTGCCCTGCAGCGCGCGGATGATCAGGGAGCGCTGCGGGTGGTTGATCGCGGCCGCGGGACTGAGCCGGCCCTCGTCGACCAGCGACTGGATCAGCGTGTGATCGCGGGTTATCTGGTACAGGTCGCGGTCCCGCAGCAGGTAGGCGCGCGAGTCGCCGATGTGGCAGACCGCCACCTGATCGTCCAGCCACAGCAGCGCCGTGAGCGTCGTGCCCATGCCCTCGACTGCGGGGTCGGACTCGCTCATCTCGTGCAGCGTGTCCCTGGCCGAGGCGACAGCCGAGGCCAGCGCGTCGAGCATCTCCTCGCCGTTGCGGAGGTTCTTTCCGTCGAGCGGAGCGATCGCGGAGATGGCCACCGCGCTCGCGACCTCGCCGGCGGCGTGCCCGCCCATGCCGTCGGCGATGGCGAGTAGCCGCGGGCCCGCGTAGGCCGAGTCCTCGTTGCCCTCCCGGAGCAAGCCAACGTCGGAGCGGAGCGCGTAATGCAGGGAGAACGTCATCTGCGCAGCTCCAGAACCGTCTTTCCGATGCGGATCGGGACTCCTATGGGTACGGGAGTGGGCTCGGTCACCTTCTGCCGGTCCAGGTAGGTGCCGTTTGTCGAACCGAGGTCTTCTACTAGCCACTGTCCGTCTTGTGGGAACAACCGGGCGTGTCGGGTCGAAGCGTAGTCGTCGGCGAGTACCAGTGTGGCGTCATCAGCCCGGCCGATGGTGATCTGCTGGTCCGTCAGCCCGAGCGAGGTGCCGGCCAGCGAGCCGGCCGTGACCAGCAGATGCTGTGGGATGGCCCGAGCCGCGCGTGGTGGTCTCGCGGGCTCTTTCGGCGCCCGCATCGCGGGCTGCCGCATCGGCGATGTCGTCCGCCGTCGCCGCTGCGTGACCTGGCCGAACAGGTCGGTTCGCACGACGCCGACCGCGGCGATCACAAACAGCCACAGGACAGCAAGAAACCCAATCCTGATGAGGGTGAGTTCGAGCGCGTTCATGGAGTCCTGTGTCCTTGGTCACGGAGTCGGCTACGGCGTCCGTGCGGGCGGCACTGGCCCGATGCCACCCCGTTCCCTGCCCTTCGTGTCTCGTGGCGGAGTGCGTTCGCTGCTGCGCCAGTCCTGGCCTGCTTCAGTAAATGTAAGCGCTGTGTCAGTACGCGCCGTCCCGTCGGAAGACCAGAGTTGTCCGCCCCAGCGTCACCCTGGTCCCGTCGGCAAGCGCGACCCGCCGGACCGGCTGGCCATTGACGAAGGTGCCGTTCGTGGAGCCGAGATCGACGAGGACGACCTCACCGTCCTCGACGCGGATCTCGGCGTGGTGCCGCGACACCCCTGGGTCTACCAGCCGCAGGTCGCAGTCGGTGCCGCGGCCGAGGATCACCAGCGGCGTGCTGATCTCGTAGGTCCGCTGGTGACCGCCGTCCGGGCCGGCGTCCGGGCCGGAGACGAGGAGCCGCGGGTTGCCCCGGAACCCGCCGGTCGGCTGGGGCAGGTCACTGGCAGGGCGCCGGATCTCGCCGTCCTCGACGGTCGTGCCGCGGATCACGCCCGACAGGATCCGGAATGTTCCCGTGGTCAGGTCACGGACGCCCTCGAACCGCATCCGGACCGGTCCCACGAACGAGTAGCCCTGCTCCTTGGCATACTCGCGGGCCAGCGTGGCGAGCTCGATTCCCAGGCTGTCGGCATACATATCGAGGCGCGCATAGTCGTCCTCGGCGACCTCGACCACAAAGTCGTTCGGCACCAGGGTGCGGCCCTGTGCCACGATGGCCGCGCGGTCGTCCATCTCGCGCTGGATCGCGCTTGCTACCTCGACCGGCTGAAGCTCCGACTTGAACGCCCGAGCAAAGGCACCCTCGACCATGCCTTCGAGCCTGTGCTCAAAGCGCTGCAAGACTCCCACCCTGGTGCCCTCCTCTCCTGCCCGTATCCGATCGTATCGGCGATGTGGGACAGCTTGCGGACGTGCTAACCTGACTGCTGCTCCCGGGGCGGGTGGCGGAACGGCAGACGCGCACGGTTCAGGTCCGTGTGTCCGAAAGGACGTGAGGGTTCAAATCCCTCCTCGCCCACTCCCCCTGTCACCGGGCCGTGTCGGTTAACTGGCCGCAGCATAGGCGCCCGGCCTGGTCCTTGTCACTTGGATCTGGTGGCCGGCAGATCTGCGGGAATTCTCGGCAGGATTTTCAGTAAGAATCTCAGGCACAATCAATGAGTGCCGGAACTGCCTGAAGTGGAGGCGCTCGCCGCCGATCTGCGCGAGCGAGCGGTGGGCCGGGTGGTCGAACGCGCTGACGTCGCCGAGTTCTCCGTCCTCAAGACCTACGACCCGCCGCTGACCGCCTTGCACGGGGCGCGGCTGGCCGGAACCAGCCGGCGCGGCAAGTTCCTCGACCTCCAGCTAGACCCGGCGGGCGGCGGCCCGGCATTGCACCTGGTGACTCACCTGGCCCGGGCGGGCTGGCTGCGCTGGCGGGACTCCCTGCCGCAGACGCCGGTGCGGCCGGGAAAGGGCCCGCTTGCGTTCCGGCTCCGGTTCGAAGACGGCGCCGGTTTCGACCTGACCGAGGCAGGAACCCGCAAGCGGCTGGCCGTCTACCTGGTCACGGATCTATCCCAGATCCCTGGCGTCGCCACGCTCGGCCCCGAGCCGCTCGAGCCGTCGTTTACGGCGGAGGCGCTCGGCGCGATCCTGGCCGGACGGCGGACCCAGATCAAGGGCGTGCTGCGGGACCAGAAACTCATCGCGGGTATCGGCAACGCCTACTCGGATGAGGTACTGCACGCGGCCCGGATGTCGCCATTCCGGCTGGCATCGAGCCTCACCGCCGAGGAGGTCTCCGAGCTGCACGCGGTGATGATCGGCACCCTCCGCGAGGCGATCGGGCGGTCTGACGGCCTCGCCGCTAGCGACCTCAAGCAGGAGAAGAAGGCGGGCCTGCGCGTGCACGGCCGGGCCGGCCAGCCGTGCCCCGTCTGCGGTGACACGGTGCGCGAAGTTTCGTTCGCCGACTCGGCGCTGCAGTACTGCCCGACCTGCCAGACCGGCGGTAAGCCGCTCGCGGATCGCCGGATGTCCCGGCTGCTTAAGTAGGCACCGCCGGCCTCCATGGTTCTCTAGTTCACCGGCCAGCGCCGGGGGCAGGTGGCACGATGTGCCCGTGGACGGGAATCGGGTGGCGCCGTGGCAGGGCGCCAGTGTCGTCGATCCCGGCGAACTCGCCGGCGTGACAGCCGGTCGTGATGACATGGCCAGAGCTGTCGTCATTTCTGCAGCCGACGCCATCCTCGCAATCGGACCGGACCGTCGGGTGGCGGTCTGGAATCCGGCGGCCGAGCGAATGTTCGGCTGGAGCTCCGGCGAGGTCGTCGGACTGGAGCCGCCGTTCGTGCCGGAGGAACTGCGTGCTGAGCACAACGCAGTGCTCGAGCGGGTGACGAGCGGGGGTCAGGTTTCCTTCGCGACCAGGCGAACCTGCAAGGACGGGTCGCAGGCTGACGTGCGAATCGATGCGAGCCTGCTGCAGGATGCGGCTGGGGAGCCGGCCGGCTGGGTCTTCGTGTGCCACCGGACCAGGGACGACGAGGCCGTCCGGCACTACATGGCGGAGCGCGCCAGGCTGGTGCGCCGGCTAGGTGACGTGGTCGCCGACATGAACGCGCAGCTCGACCTCGAGTCTGTGCTCGACCGGATCGCTGCGAGCCTGCGGGAGCTGACCCGGGCCGACGCGGGTGGTTTCGTGGTTGTCGAGCAGGACCGGCTGCGCCTGGTCAGTCTCGACGGCCTGCCTGGCGAGCTGCGCGGCCGGACCGCTGACCTGCAGAGCAGCATGGTCGGTCAGCTCATGCGGTCGGGCAAGACGGTGCTCATGGCCACCAGCGACACCCATGGCTTCGACGACCTGGTCTGGGCGGCCCTGCCCGGGCTGCACACGATCGCGCTCAGTCTTTCGCACGTCGGCGGGCGGCCGTACGGCGCGCTCTACGCCCTCTACAGCGGACGACGGGTCGGCCACGTTGAGCTTGAGCTGCTCGAGCTGCTCGCCGGGCATGCGAGCGTGGCGCTCTCCAACGTCACGGCCTTCGAGGAGGTGGTCCGCCAGCGCGCGCACGAGCGGGCCGTCATCGACGCGAGCGCGGACGGGATCGCCGTGCTGGACGCCGACGGCCTGGTCCGGCAGTGGAACCCCGCCGCCCACCGGCTGACGGGCCTGGCGTCCGACCTCGCCACCGGCAGGGAGCCGCCGTTCCCGCTGCCGGAGCCAGGCGGAAAGCTGACGCACCGGCTGCCGAACGGCCGGTGGATCGACCTGCTCTGCACCGGTCTTTCCGGTCGCGGCGAGCGGGTACTTGACTTTCGCGACGTGACCGCGGCGAAGGAGCTCGAGGAGGCGAAGGACCTCTTCCTCGCCACGACCAGCCATGAGCTGCGCACGCCGATCACCGTCGTCCAGGGGTTTGCCAGCACGCTGGCGAACCGGTGGGACAAGCTGACCGATGCTGACCGGCGGTCCGCCGTGCAGACGATCGCCGAGCGAGCGGGGGCCCTGGCGCGCCTCGTGGAGCAGCTGCTGCTCGGGTCTCGGGCCGGCGCCGAGCAGCTCAGGGTGAGCAACGGGCCGTTCGACCTGGCTGGCGTGCTGCGCGGGGCAGTAACCGCGTTCGGTCCGCTATCGGAGCGGCACACGCTCCAGATCGACGTGCCAGCCGAGCTGCCGGAGGCGCACGGCGACGCGACGGCTACGGACATCATCGTCGGTCAGCTGCTCGAGAACGCGTTCAAGTACTCGCCGGATGGCGGCGGGGTGACCGTCCGGGCCCGGCAGGACGGCGATGTGATCGAGGTGACAGTCTCCGACGAGGGCATCGGCATCGCCCCGGAAGACCGCGAGCGGATCTTCGAGCGGTTCGTCCAGGGCGAGGCGGGCGACCGGCGGCGGTTCGGGGGTATCGGGCTCGGCCTGTACATCGTGCGACAGCTGGCCAGGGCGCAGGGTGGCGACGTCACCGCGGAGGGGCGGCGGGAGGGCCGGGGGTCGACTATGCGGCTGCGCCTGCGGTGCGGCGCCCCCGAGCCCGCCTGTGGCGAAGCCGCCGACGTCGGCGCCGCCCTCGCTTAGGACGAGGCGGCAGTGCCGACCTCAGCCTTGACCCGCTGCCTGGTCACCGGGTCCCTGGCGACCGGCTGCCCGCCCGACGCGGCGATGTAGCGGTCCACGATGCTGATGACGTCCTCGCCCTGCTCAACGATCTTGCCGCGCTCCAGCCAGATGACCCGGTTGCAGGTCAGCTCGATCTCCTCCAGATTGTGCGCGACCAGGAACACGGTGCCAGCCTGGCCGCGTAGTTCCTCGATGCGGGCGTGGCTCTTGACCCGGAACTCCGCGTCCCCGGTGGCCAGCGCCTCGTCGATAAGCAGCACCTCGTGGCTCTTCGCCGCCGCGATCGCAAACCTCAGGCGCGAGCCCATGCCGGAGGAGTAGGTCTTCATGGACAGGTCGATGAAGTCGCCCACGCCGGAGAAGTCGACGATGCTCTGGTACTTATCCCTGGTCTCCTGCTTAGACATGCCCATGGCGAGGCAGCCGAGGATCACGTTCCTCTCGCCGGTCAGGTCTTCGAGGAGGGCTGCGTTGACCCCGAGCAGTGCCGCCTCGCCGGTCGAGTAGACGTTGCCCTGCTCAGCCGGGAGCAGGCCGGCAATCGCGCGCAGCAGCGTCGACTTACCCGAGCCGTTCCGGCCGATGACGCCGACGGCGTCGCCGCGGTTGGCGACGAACGACAGGCCGCGAAGCGCGTGTACCTCGCGGATCGACGCCCGGCGCCTGCGGCCGAGGATCCGCAGCAATGAGGCGGCGGCGGTGCCCCGGTCGTGACCGCGGCCGTAGACCTTGTACACCACGTGCAGGTCGTCGACGACGACCATCGGGTCAGCCACGGCCGTACCTCGTCTCCGCCTGCCAGAAGAAGAAGAAGCCCGCGACTACCGCCAGGAGGGCCCAGCCGATCGCGTAGTACCACAGGTGCGCTGGATTGATGGCACTGTGGCAGTACGCGCTGTCGTACAGGACCCTCGTCGGCGCGTTCCTGGCCTGGCCAATCGTCTTCCAGGCTTGGCAGAGCGCCTGGTTGTAGGGCTTGCTGCCGGGCTCGCTCATCAGCTGGGTGGGCATCACCGCGTTACGAGTCAGCGTGATGTACAGCGCGGCCGGGTTGATCTGCAGCACCGACTTCGCCCAGCCGCTGACATTGAGCGTCGAGATGCTGAAGATCACGCCGGACACGTAAAGCCAGGTCCGCGTCAGGAACGGAAGCAGCTGGCTGACGTCGTTGACCTGCGAGCCCAGCCGCGCCACGGCCAGGCCGCAGCCGACATTGAAGATCGTCTGCAGGGCCAGCACGGGTATGAGCAGCAGCCAGCGCCAGGTCAGCGGCTCCCCGGTGAACAGCAGGATCGGGATGAGCACGACTACCGACAGCAGCATCTGCTGCAGCTCGATGACCACGTAGCCGATCGGCAGCGCCGCTCGCGGGAACTGCAGCGCGCGGATCAGCTCCAGATTCTGCGTCATCACCGTGGATCCGGAGATGAACGCCCGCTGCGTGAAGTTGAACACGAAAACGCCGGTCACGACGAAGCCGAGGTAATTCGGAATGCCGCGGCTGATGTGCAGGAGCTCACCAAAAATAAGGAAATAGACACCGGCGTTCAGCAACGGCGTCAGCACCTGCCAGAGCTGGCCGAGCTTGGCCTCGGTGTAGAGGGCGATATTTCGCGCCGTGGCGAACGCCAGGATGAAATGCCGCCGCTGCCATAGCTGTCCGAGGTAGGCGGGCACCGCGGGACGCGTGGCGCTCGGCCGGAGTCCGTACCGGCGGGCGAGCTCGGCGAGCGGCTCGCCGCTCACGGGCGACGTCTCGGCACCGACGCTGCCCGACTGCAGCTGGCCGGGGCCAGCCAGCCGGCCGGACTCTTGGCCCTGGCTCACGGCCTGCAGGGCGCGAAACGGCGCCCGCTGGTCGGTCACGCTGTCCTCCCGCCGAAGCCTGATTGTGCCGGGCACCTGGCACGCCCGCGACTGTACCACCGGAACAGTTGTGCGGTACAACTGTTGCTATGGCCAACATCCCGCCCGATGATGCCGAGCTGGAGCATCTGCTTACCCGGCTGCTGCGGATGGTATCGCCTGCTGTCACTACCCAGAACAACGTGCTGGTCGGCGCGTCGGCTGCGGGGGCCGGGAACGGCGGGCCCGGTGAGCCATCGCCTGCGGCTAGTGACGGAGCTGGCGCGCCGGTGTCTGCCTCGGAAGCCCGGGCACTGATTGAGCTCGTTTCCGCCCGCGGGATCGCCCAGGGCGAGCTAGCCGGCCTGCTTGGCCTCGACAAGAGCACCGTCAGCAGGCTGGCGGCCAGCCTGGAGCGCAAGGGCTGGGTCCGGCGCGGCCGGGACGAGGCGAACCAGCGGTACGTCCGGCTCTACCTGACGCCATCTGGGGCAGCGGCGGCGGACCGGGTGTGGCAGGCCTGGCAGGCACGTCAGGCCAGGATGCTGGCGCTGCTGTCCGAGGACGAGCGGACCGGGCTGGCTGCGGGCCTGCGAGGCCTTATCCGCGGGCTGTCGGCCGGCGGCTGACCGCAGGCGGATAGCGGCTGCGCGGCTCGTCATACCGCCGGTTTCCGCCGACGCGAGGCCGGGCATCTCCGCCGCAACGGGGTCCGCATCCGCCTGGCGGACTCAGGTCGCTTGAGCGCTGGAGGTGAAAGCGACGGGGACGGTACTGCTGCCCTGGGCACCGGCGAGCGTCGCCGTCGCCCGTCAGCGGCTTGCCGCCGACCTGAGTGCCGCCGGAATCTTCGAGGCCGCCGCACGCGATGCGGTTCTCGTCGTCAGCGAGCTCCTCAGCAACGCCATCAGGCACGCCAGGCCGCTGCCCGGTGCCAGCATCCAGGTCGCGTGGGCGCTCGGCGACGACGCGATCGAGGTGGCCGTCAGTGACGGTGGCGCAGCGACCACCCCGGCGCGGACACATGCGAGCGTGTCCGCGCTCGGCGGCCGCGGCCTTGACATCGTGGAGTACGTGGCGAGGCGGTGGGGCGTCAGGTCCGACGATTCCGGACAGACTGTCTGGGCCGTCCTGGCTGCACCCGCCACCGAACAGCACCCCCGGCCGACATCGTCGTCAGCTGTCGTCACCGCTGACAGCCGGCAGGCGTAACCCCCCTCGCCACCGGCAATACCTGTCTCGTCGGGGCGGCGCAGACTGCTGCTGGCGCGATGGGCGCGGCGCAGCGGCAGGAAACGGCTGCGGGCTGCGGGGGGTGCAGGCAGCGCGCGCCGGTGGTGACGGCGGGGGGACTCGGTGGCTCAGGTCCATGGCACAGATAGCGAGGTAGGCCAGCTCAGAGCGGTACTGGTGCACAGACCGGGGCCGGAACTCCAGCGGATGACCCCACGGCACGCCGGTCGGCTGCTGTTCGGCTCACTGCCCTGGCTCACTAAGGCGCGGCAGGAGCACGACGTTCTGTGCGAGCAACTCCGCGCACGCGGTACAGAAGTCCTGTATTTCACTGAGCTGCTCCAGGACGTCCTGGAGTACCAGCCGGCCAGGGACGAGGCGGTCGGGCTGGCGGTCGCCGATGCAAGCCTGGGCGACGACCTGCGCGCGCAATTGCGTGCTTACCTGGCTGAGCTCGATTCCGAGCGGCTAGCGCAGGCTCTTATCGCCGGGCTCACCCCCGAGGAGATGCGGCCCGGCCACGGCGTGGTATTCGAGCTGCTGGACCGGCACGACTTTGTCCTGGCCCCGTTGCCCAACCTGGTGTTCACCAGGGACGCCAGTTTCTGGGTCGGCAACCGGGTCGCGGTGGCCAGCCTGGCGCCCGGCCGGCGCCGGGAAGCAGACCTGGCCGGTGTTGTGTACCGGCATCACCCGAGGTTCGCCCGGGCTCGCTGGCTCTACCAGCCTGAACTGGAGCACGTCAGCGGCGGTGACGTGCTGCTCATGGCGCCAGGCGTCGTGGCAGTAGGCGTCGGCCAGCAGACCACGGCTGCCGGGGCGGAGCGGCTTGCCGGCCGGCTGTTCGAGGCCGGGCTTGCCCGCACCATCCTGGCCGTTCCCATCGGCCTGCTGCGCGGCTCTGCGATCGGCGCAGACGCGGCTGACGGAGGGCTCAGCCACCTCGACACCATCTGCACCGTCGTCGGCCACGGCGCGGTGGTCATGAGCCCGGCGGCCGCCTACTCGCTGACCGCACACACCATTACGCAGCAGCCCGAGGGCATGCGCGTATCCAGGGCGCAGCCGTTCATGGAGGCTGCCGCGCAGGCTCTGGGCATCGACCGGCTGCAGGTTATCGACTCGGGCACCGAGCCCGCCTGGGGCAGGCCAGGGCGGTGGGACGACGGTAGCAACGTGCTGGCCCTCGCTCCCGGCCTGGTCGTCAGTCACGAGCGCAACTCCGAGACCAACGCGCGGCTGGAGACTGCCGGCGTCCAGGTCCTCCGAGTGCCGAGCAGCGAGCTAGGCAGCGTCCGCGGCGGGCCGCGGTGCATGACCTGCGCGATCGGCCGGGAGCCGGCGGCGGTGCCGACCCGGCCGTCCGTCGCTCCCCGCGGCGACGGAGTAATCCGGGATCGCGACGCGGCCGCGCTGAGCCTCGCAGTGCCGAATTCACGGGAGGCCACGTACTCCGGGAGCATCTCGCCCGTGGCCGCGGCGGCTGCGTCCGCCGCGACGATGCCGCGGGCCCCCTACGCCGGGTCAGCCGAGTCGGCCGCGCCAGGATGGTCAATGCACGGCCGATGGCACCGAGGCCGGCGCGGCCGCTGAAAGTGGCTGCCTACCTGCGATAGCGCGAGTAGCCGCGGGACCTGCGGCCGAATCTGACAGCACCGAAGGCCGCGCCCGCAACGGCTGCGATCAGCACGATCAGCGCGAGCCAGAACAGCGTCCTGGCCACGGCTGCAGCCACGAAGATGATGAAGATCGCGGCCACGATCACCAGCAGCATGCGCAACATAACTCCAAGTTACGCTCCGGCCGGCTGGGGTGACGACGCGGCGCCAGGGCACCCTGGACGCGGCCGGGTTTCCGGCTAAATGGGTTCTAGGCGGTCTTGCCGCGATGCCATCTAGCCGGGTCACTGGACCACCCGGTAGTGTGCGGCACGTGGAGCTAAAGGTCACGACTAGGTCGCAAGGCGATCACACCGTAGTCTCCGTACTCGGTGAGATCGACCTGTACACAGCGCCAAGACTGCAGTCCGAGCTGATGAATGCGCTGGTCGCGAGCCCGGCACGGCTGATCGTGGACATGTCCGGCGTGGACTTCTGTGACTCGACCGGCATCAACGTGCTCCTCGCCGCGCACCGTCATGCCCGCGAGCACGGCGGCGAGCTGCAGCTCGCCGGACCAGGCTCGGCGACTAGGAAGGTCCTGCAGGTGACGGGCCTGGAGTCGGTGTTTACGGTGCTCGACGACCCGGCCGAAGTGACCGGCCAGTAATCACACCCACGGGGGCTCTGCCCCCGTGAGCCCCCGGAAGACCTGGTCCAGCGGCCGCACTACCATCAGTGACTATGCCCCCGGGCGACGTCGCCGTCATCATCCCTGCCTGGAACGAGGCTGGCCGGATCGGCGCGACTGTGCGCGCGGCGAGGACGCTGACCGGGGCTGACCTGCTCATCGTCGTCGACGACGGGTCAGCTGATGCCACCGCGAAGCTCGCGGCCGAAGCTGGCGCGCACGTGGTCAGGCACGCGAGCAACCGGGGCAAGGCTGCCGCCATGGAGACCGGCGCCGAGGCGGTACGGCTAATCGAGTCGATGGCCGTCGAGGCACTGGCGGGTGATCCCCCGGCTGGGGCAGGCGGGGGGGTGTCGGGGGGTGTCCCCCCGACTGTGCGTCACCTGCTGTTCCTGGACGCCGACCTGGCGGCCAGCGCTGCCGATGCCGGGCCGCTGGTCGAACCGATCAGGGCGGGAACGGCGGACCTGGCCATCGCGGTCTTTTCGAGCCGAGTCCGCAAGGGCGGCTTCGGTGTCGTCGTCACTACCTCGGCCGCCGGCACCACGCGGGCAATTGGCTGGCACCCGGCCCAGCCGCTCAACGGCATCAGGTGCCTGACCAGGGCAGCCTTCACGGCGGCACTGCCGCTGGCCGCCGGATGGGGCGCGGAGACGGGCATGACCATCGACCTGGCACGCCAGGGCATGCGGATCACCGAGGTGGAGGTGCCGCTGTCGCACCGGGCAACCGGCAACGACTGGCGGTCCCAGCTGCACCGGCTCCACCAGTTCGTCGACGTCACCAGGGCGCTGGCTGTCCGGGACCCCGGAGTGCAGCGGCTGCGGGCGGCCACGCTGTCGCGCGCTCGTGTGGCGGGTGCCGGGAAGCTCCGCTCATGATGGATCATGAGGCGGTGACGTACCGCTACTCGTATCTCGGCCCGCGGGGCACCTTCACCGAAGCCGCTGTTCGCGCCTTGGACGGCGCCTCGGTGCCGAACGCCCTGTCATGCGCTTCGATCCAGGCCACGCTCGAGGCGGTGCGGTCCGGCCAGGCTGAGCTCGGCGTCGTGCCGATCGAGAGCTCGGTGGAAGGAGCGGTCACCGCCACCCTCGACGAACTGGCCGTCGGCACCGAGCTCGCCATCTGCGCCGAGGTGCTCGTCCCGGTCGAGTTCGCCCTGCTGGCCCGGCCCGGTACCGGTCTAGCGGACGTGCGCGTGGTCGGGGGTCACCCGGTGGCGCAGCCGCAGTGCCGGCGGTGGCTTGCCGCCAACCTGGCGGCCGCGGAATTCCGCCCGGCGGCATCGAACTCCGATGCGGCCATGCAGGTGGCTGAGGGCCGGCTTGATGCCGCGCTGGCGGGGGTTTTTGCTGCCGAGCTGTACGGCCTGACGGTGCTGGCGACAGGCGTGCACGATCGCGACGAGGCGGTCACCAGGTTCGTTGCGGTGCGGCTGCCGGGCCCGCCGCCGGGCCGGACAGGGGCCGACAAGACGTCGGTCGTCGCGTTCCTGGCCGATGATCACCCGGGCGCGCTCATGGACATCCTGGGCCAATTCGCCTTCCGCGGGGTCAACCTCACCCGGATCGAGTCGCGGCCTACCGGCGACGGCATCGGCCGGTACTGCTTCTTCATCGACTGCGAGGGCCATGTCGCCCAGGCCAGGGTCGGCGAGGCGCTGATGGGCCTGCGCCGGGTCTGCAGCGCCGTGCGGTTCCTCGGCAGTTACCCGCAGGCGCGCCTCGCGGGCGACAGCGCAGCCAGGGCCGGTCACGACGACAAATCGGACGCCGACTTCATCGACGCGGCCGACTGGCTCGCCCGGATCCGGACCGGCCAGCCTTAGCGGCCTACAGGTAGGGGCCGGCGGACCGCAGGCGCTGCGGGTCCTCCTCGGCGGGCTGCTGACCCATGACGCCGGCTGGCAGTGCCCGTCGCATCTGCTCGAGCTGCGCCCTGGCCGCCATCTGCTGCGCGAAGAGGGTTGTCTGGATGCCGTGGAACAGTCCCTCCAGCCAGCCTACCAACTGGGCCTGGGCTATCCGCAGTTCGGCTTCGCTCGGCACCGCGTCGTCGGCGAACGGCAGGGACAGCCGCTCGAGCTCATCGACGAGCTCTGGCGCGAGGCCGTCCTCGAGCTCTTTGATCGAGCTCGAATGGATCTCCCTGAGCCGTACCCGGCTCTTCTCATCCAGGGGCGCCGCCCGGACTTCCTCGAGGAGCTGCCGGATCATGTTGCCCACGCGCATGACCTTGGCGGGCTGCTCGATCATCTCGGTGACCGGCCGCTCTCGCGCCGACGCCATGTCTGATTCAGTCGCGACGCCGTCGGCGCCGACGACGACGATCCGCGGGATGCCCTGAACGTCTTCGCCCGTCTGGTCGCTCATGTGCCTAGTCTGCCGGCGCCGGGGCGCCTGCACAAACGGGGGTGGGATTCTGCGGCTGCGGCGCCGCCCGTTCGCATCAGGCTGGCCCGGGCCCCTGGCAGCCCGAGGCTCCCGGCATTGTCAGTCGCCTCGCCGTAACGCTAACGAGATCTGGCGTTAGGGGAAGGTTTGCCGCGTTCCGGTAGCGTCCGGACGGCGCCGGCGCGTTCAGCACCGGTCACAGGGGAGGCGACGATGGGGCTGCGGGTCCTGCGCTGGGCTGCGCTGAGCATTGTGCTGACGGCCGGCCTGGCGGTGTCGGCGTGTGGTTCGCCGGCGGGCAGCAAGAGCGCGGCGCAGATCGTGCCGGAGCTGCAGAACGCCGCCAACCTGGCGACGAGCGTGCACGTAGCGGGCTCGCTGATTCAGGGCAGTCAGACTGCCACCATCGACATCACCATTAACGGCGACTCCGTGGCTGGCTATCTGGGGGCGCACGGCACGCGCTTCTACGTCCTCTCCCTCAATGGGCAGAACTACGTCAGGCTCAACGCGGCATTCCTGAATGTCGAAAAGGCGCCGGCGAGCTTGTGCGCCAGGATCTGCGGCAAGTACGTAGAACTCCCTGCCGCCAGCGGCACTCAGATCACCAGCCTGCTGAGCATGCAGCAGCTCAACAAGGAGATCTTCGACACCAGCACTATGAGCGCGCTCACATCCAGCGGCTGCACGTTCTCACCCGCCGCCCGGGCCGGCCAGTCCGTCCTTGAGTGCCGCCAGGGCCAGTACACGCTCGACGTGACCGGACACGGCCAGCCGTACCTTGTCTACTGGGGTGGCCCGAACGGGCAGCACCTCGCGTTCTCGCAATGGAACTCGGCCGAGCTGCCGTCAGCGCCTCCGGCCAGTCAGGTAGTCAGCCTCAGCAGCCTCGGCTGACGTCCGATTCGCGGAGGGTGTGGGATTTGAACCCACGAGAACGCTCGCGCGCTCTAACGATTTTCAAGACCGTCGCCCTCGGCCACTAGGCGAACCCTCCGCGGTCAACCATAGCGGTTGCCGACTGGCGGCCGCGAAAGGCAATCCGCTGAGTAGGCTCACCGGGGAAAGGAGGCGTGCATGCTCCCGCCGTTCGGCCTGCCGGCTGTCGTGACGCAGTGGCAGTTCGCGCCCGTCGTGACAGGCGTCGTCGCCGTGTCGGCCGTCCTGTACGGCTGGGGGGTCGTGCGCGTCGCGCGCCGCCACCCGGCCCGGCCATGGCCGCTGTGGCGCGCGGCTCTCTTCGGCGCGGGCCTGCTCGTCATCGTGATCGCCACCCAGAGCGGCGTCGGCGCCTATGACGACCTGCTGTTCTACGACCACATGATCCAGCACGTCATGCTGCTCATGGTGGCGCCGCCGCTGCTCATCGCCGGCCAGCCGCTGACACTGCTGCTGCACGCGAGCAGAAACCCGCTGCATTCCTGGGCCAAGCGAGTCATCAGGTCGCGGGTGGCGAGCTTCCTCACCTGGCCGGTCTTCGGAGCCGTTGCCTATGCCGTAGCGGTCCTGGCCGCCCACCTCACGGCAATCGCGAGCTATACCGAGCGGAACCCCGCGTGGCACAACGCCGAGCACGCGCTGTTCGTCGTTATCGGCTACCTATTCTTCCTGCCCATCCTCGGCACCGAGCCGATCCGGTGGCGGCTTTCCTACCCGATCCGGTTCGTCTTGCTCATCCTGCTCATGCCGATCGACACGTTCACCGGGGTGGTGCTCGGCTACGCCAGCGGGCAGTCGCCCGGCGTGCCGGCCGGGCCGCGGCCGGCCTGGGCGCCCAGCCCGGTGTCGGACATTCACTCTGGCGGCGCGGTCATGTGGATCGCTGGCGACGCCATCATGTTCGGTCTGATGATGATCGTGTTTCTGATGTGGGCCAGGAACGAGCGCGCCAGCGTCAGCGGCCGCAGCTTCTTCGAGCGGGCGCGCCGGGAGAACCTGGCGACCATGGTGGCGTCAAGCCGGCCCGTGACCGGCGGGGCTGAGGCCTCGCCGGAGCCCACCGATGCCCGCACCATTGACGACGATGCGCACCTGGCCGCCTACAACGAGTACCTGGCCCGGCTCAACAGCCAGCGCGATACGGCACACTGACGGCTGCTGGCCGGGAGGAAGAGCATCGACGGCAGCTTCGCTGCCCGTCTGGCGCCCGTCTCGGAGTAGCAGAGTCCCCTTCAGGCCCTTCTGGGCGCTGCAGGCAGGCGCGATTTGCCCCGGACGGCCACGTTCCCCTTCAAAGAATTTGATCTGGCGCTGAACCGCGCGCGCTGCCCTCTCGTGCTAGAGGGCAAGCACTGCGCCGTGGCCGCACCCGTTGGCGCGGTGTAGCGCCCGCCGGGTACGGTCAGCGGACTCATGGCCCCGTTCGCTGCCCGGCCCGGCGGGCAACTGTTCCCGGGCGCCGCGACACGCCGGCTTGCGGTTTCTACGCCAATCTAAGGATTCTGCTAGAAGGCCCCATACTCTCCTGTGCATGGACCCAGTCCGGAATCCGTACGCCCCCGGCGCAGGCCAGCGACCGCCAGAGCTTGCAGGCCGGGACCGCGAGATCAGGCAGTTCGAGATCGTGCTGGAGCGAGTGGCGCGCGGCCGCCCGGAGCGCAGCATGGTGCTGACCGGTCTGCGCGGCGTGGGCAAGACGGTTCTGCTCAACTCGTTCCGATCCATGGCGATGCACCGCCTGTGGGGGACCGGCAAGCTCGAGGCGCGACCAGACCAGTCCATTCGCCGGCCGATCGCCAACGCGCTGCACATGGCGGTGCGCGAGCTCGCGCCCCGGCACCGCGCGCCCGACCGCATCGACCAGTTCCTCGGCGTGCTCAAGGCGTTCGCGGCGAAAGAGAGCCGGGGAGCTAAGGGCTTGGGGTGGTCGCAGCTCGGCATCGACGTTCCGGCTGTCCGCGGCCGGGCCGACTCCGGCGACATGGAAGTCGACCTGACCGAGCTGTTCGCCGACGCGGCCTCGGTCGCGGGCGACCTTGGCGTCGGCATCGCGCTGTTCGTCGACGAGATGCAAGACGTCCCGCCGGCTGACATCTCCGCGCTGTGCGCGGCCTGCCATGAGCTGTCCCAGAGCAACGGGCCGCTGATCGTGGTCGGGGCGGGCCTGCCGCATCTGCCATCTGTGCTGTCAGCGAGCAAGAGCTACTCGGAGCGGCTGTTCCGGTACGTCGCCATCGACCGGCTGGACCGGCAGTCGGCCGACGTGGCGCTGCTGATCCCGGCGCAGCGCGAAGGCGCCGACTTCGAGCCAGCAGCGCTCGCCGAGCTCTACGTGGCCGCGGACGGCTACCCGTACTTCGTGCAGGCGTACGGGAAAGTCACCTGGGACGTGGCAGCAGCCAGCCCCGTCACAGCACATGACGTCAAGGTCGCCGGGCCGATCGCAGCTAGCGAGCTTGCCATCGGATTCTTCGGCAGCAGGTACGAGCGGGCGACCCCGGCCGAGCGCGAGTACATGCGGGCGATGGCGTTGCTCGGCGACGACCCGGTACCGACAGCGCAGGTGGCCGACGAGCTAGGCCGCAAGCCGTCGAGTGTGTCCCCGGCGAGAGACAACCTGATCAAGAAGGGCCTCATCTACAGTTCTGAGCGGGGCCTCATCGCGTTTACGGTGCCGCACTTCGGGCGGTTCCTGCGGGCGCAGCCCGCGTGAGCGGAGCGTTGGACCGGGTTGTCTGGCGGAGTCTTCCGATGTCTAGCGCCAGCGCTAGACATCGGTAGATATCGGCAGATCGGCCATCGCCGCCGTTGCCAGGCTCCCAGCGATACCTGCCGCCGGCCGGGCTACCGGGACTCGGGCGAAACGCCGCAGCAGCCGGTTCCGCGCCGGAGCCTCGGCCCGCGGCAGCGGCTGGCCGGTGGCGGAGTCGACGAGGGCAGCGCGGATCACCGGCCGGCGGTACTTGAGGAAGACGGCGAAGACGAGGTCCGCTCGCTGGCCTTGATAGCTGGCGGGATAGACGACGTAGCGCCAGCAAAGCTCCCGCCAGATGTCCGCGGGGGCGGCTGATGTGATGAGCCTGGAGTGGCGGCGCCATTGCCGGCTGCGGTGCAGGGCGGCGAGGGTTCGCCCGGACGGAACTATCTGCAGTTCGCATGGCTCGGAATAGCCGAGCCGGATCAGCCCTTCGCCGATTTCGGGTGACAGCGCTCCGATGACTAGCAGCTC
>Ga0123356_10002470_pt1 | contig 19739 bp, 21 predicted proteins | sample TergutEmb28metaG_2_FD_92546 | JGI IMG/M metagenome (GOLD analysis project Ga0123356, IMG submission 92546) | Embiratermes neotenicus P3 segment gut microbial communities from Petit-Saut dam, French Guiana - Emb289 P3 | ecosystem: Host-associated > Arthropoda: Insects > Digestive system > Gut ...
AGCTTTTCCTTACAATCACAAAATTTCTTTTAAAATCTTGAATACTTCTTCTTCGGAGACTGTCCACGGTGAGTTTGTGGTTATGTCCAGGCTGCGGGCTGCTTCGGCGGCGGCCGTTAGTCGATCCAATGGGATGTTGTACTCTTTAAGATTTGCAGGGACATTCAGCGCTGCCATTGTGCGGCGAATCGCGTCTACCGAGGAAGCTGCTCCTTCCGCTACAGAGGCGGCTTTTCCCGCGCCAAGTAATGCTGCAAGGCGCGCCATTTTTTCGGGGCGGGCGCTTACAAGGCGTTCTGCCAAAGACGGGAAAAGGGCTGCGGAACATAATGGTTTTGCAATTGGCGTGCGCGCGTTAATTGCGGCGGATAATACGGCTCCAACTCCGGGCGAACTTGCAGAAGAACCAAGAGCGGTAAGAAAACTGGCCTGAGCGAATGTTTCGGCGTTTAGGCCGTTTACTCCGCTTTTTAAAAGTCTAACATAAAGACTTATCGCTCTTTCCAGTAATGTATCGGAAAAAAAGTTTGCTTTTGTTGAACAATATGCCTCTACTGCGGCAAAGGTGCTTTCTAAAATAAACGCCGCCGCTGCTTGCTGCGCCGCTGCTTGCTGCGCCGCTGCCGGGTTTGAAAGAAATTGAAATAAATTACTGTCAATAATTATCGCGGAATATAAATTGCCCGGAGACTGAATTGATTTAATTGTCCGTTGTCTTGGATCTACAGCAATAAAAAAATCTGTAATGGAAAAAGGACCCATGCCTTCTGTAGGAATAGAAAGAAAAGGCAGGAATTTTGTGTGAAAAATGCGGCCGTCCAATAATTCAAGAGAGCTTATTCTCATGGGAGCCATGATAGCCGCCATGCGGGCGATTATCTGTGTCTTCTGACCGCCAAAACCGATTATCGCGTCACAATGCGCGGCGCAGCTTAGCTCGACAATGTTATCTGCCATTTCTGCAGAAGAAGACTCTTCTATTCCGTCAAAAATAATGGCATCAAGTCCTGAATCTTCAAGAACATCTTTTAAGCGGCTTACCAACTGCCCGTCCAATTCGTGACTGGCGGCAATCATTATTCGCGACCCATGACGGCTGGCGATAGTCCCTGCCATGCTTAGGGTATCCGCTCCAATTAATACTTCAGGATCAAACTTAAATGAAATATCCATACAACCCTTTTACTCTTTATGTTAAGAAAAAAAAACCTGACCACCTATTTTTTAAGTGGTCAGGTTACATAATACTTATTAAAATCCTATGCAAACCACGCGGTGACGATTTTTTCCGCTGTTGCATTGATGACCTTTTCGTTTAAATACGAAGGATCTTCAATTCTCTGCCTGAGTTCAACAATCCGGGCCTCATCCAGTTCCGGGGCGGATTTAATAAGTTCTAAAACCTGATACCTCTCAGCCTGTTCCATCGCACTCGCGGAAACGTTGATAGTATCGGTCTTGCTGTTCCCCCCCACCTGTTCACTCCTGCCTGGCTTCTTGCCCTGCGGAATGGGTTCTACATGACCTATCCTGTTTACTGTCATAATCTTACCCTACCTATACCCTATTATCGGCAACTTCTTACTATAAGTTTACTAGCTATTTTAAATAATTTCCAGATAAATACAAAGAAAATTCACCAATTTGTTCCTTTTTTTGGCTCAAAATTTCCAGTATTTCCGACGCTTTTCCGCGTAAATATTCCTCATGTATCTTGGTCATTTCCCGTCCAAGGCAAATATAACGCTCTTTGTCAATTTCGGCAATGTCTGCCAATAGCTTGAGAACCCTAAACGGAGATTCATAAAGTACGCAGGCAGCTTCCATAGCCATAAGTTCGCGCAGACGGCTCTTTCTTCGCCCAGGCTTTGGGGACAAAAAACCCTCAAAAATGACGGTTTTGTCTCTTCCGCCTGCCACACTCAAAAGAGCAGCGAAGGCAGAAGGTCCGGGGATGGGAATTACGTCATGGCCTGCTTCTGCCGCAGCTTTTGCCAATACTGCCCCGGGATCGCTTAAAGCGGGGGTTCCTGCATCGCTTGCGTAAGCTACTGTCTGTCCCTGATCAAGGGCGGAAATCACTTTTTCAGCGGCAAATTCTTCGTTTTGCGAGCGGCACGAGATCATTTTTACCCGAATCCCAAAATGAGTTAGAAGTTTTAAAGTGCGGCGGGTATCTTCGCATGCCACAAGATCAGCATTTTTTAAAGTTTCTATCGCTCGATGGCTGATATCGCCTAAATTGCCTATCGGCGTGCCAATTATATAAAGAATTGCCATTTCTTTATTATATACGAAGTTGCAGAGGACAGTCACCCTTTTTCATGGTCGATAGGTGCTCATTTTTATTATATTGGAATTATACTGTTTCATTTCTTATTAAAGGGGGAATATTCTTATGGAAAACACAAATATCTTTTTAAAAGACAAAAAACATGAAAATTTTAGCTGGAAAAACCTTGGCGACATTAAAACGGGGCGCGGAGATCTGGGCGAAGAAATGCCCGTAGTTGTTTACCGCCTTATGCAGTACACAATGCTTGATGTTCTTACAAAAGCCCACGGTCTGGATCAGGCCAATGAGTATTTTCGCCAGGCAGGTTTTTTGGCAGGTACTGAATTTACAAAAAATGTGCTGGATTTAAAGGTCGATTTTAACGCATTTGTCGCCAATTTGCAGAAAGCTCTGCATGACTTGAAAATCGGGGTTTTGCGCATGGAAGCTTTCGACCCCAAAGATGGGAGCATTGTTCTGACGGTTGGGCAGGATTTGGATTGCAGTGGGCTGCCTATTACGAACGAAAATGTTTGTATTTATGACGAGGGATTTATTGCCGGCATTCTTGAAGCGTATACGGGAAAGAAGTATGATGTACGTGAAGTTGATTGTTGGGCAAGCGGCGACAGGGTTTGTCGTTTTAACGGGAAAGTAGCGAAAAAATAGGCAGGTGATTGTCTTGGAATCCACTGCAGAAACACTATTTAATTATTTACGCAATGTAATCTATGATCCGGGAAATGCCGTTTTGGATGTCGAAAAGCTGCCCGAAGAGTTTCAGGACATTGGCAGCGGACTTAAATATTTTGCTGAATGTGTTATCGAAACAAAGGGGCTTGCTCAGGCTTTATCCATAGGCGATTTATCCGTTTTACTGCCTTCGCGCGGCAATGAACTGGCAGCCCCTTTAAAATCATTACACGCGTCATTAAAGCATTTGACCTGGCAGACGCAGCAAATTGCGCAGGGTGACTATAACCAGCGCGTCGATTTTATGGGCGAGTTTTCCTACGCTTTTAACAAAATGGTAGTACAGCTGGCCGAACGCAGGCAGACCCTGGAAGTGCATGCGTACAGGGACAGCCTTACGCAGCTGTATAACAGGACTTTTGGAATGCTTACATTGGACAGCTGGCTGTACGAAAAAAGAAGGTTTGTTTTGATATTTGCAGATTTGGACAATTTAAAGTATATTAATGATAAGTTTGGACATAAAGAAGGTGATGAATATATTATGAATGCCGCTAAACATTTAAGGACATATTCGCCGGATGCTGTAATTAGCCGTATAGGCGGGGACGAGTTTATGCTGCTTGTGCCGGATGCCAGTTTAGATGAATCATATGTTATAATGAGTAAGATATATGAAAACTTTCAAAATGACATATATCTTAATGATAAGCCGTTTTCATACAGCATAAGCTACGGCATAGCTGCTGTTGATACGGACAATAAACTCTCCGCAAGCGACATTCTTAGCATTGCCGATGAAAGGATGTATACAAACAAGCGGATGAAAAAAAAGGTTAGGCATCAGTAATAATTTATGGGAGAACTTTTTCAATCACTGGCATTTGTCATTTGCGGTATAGTTCTGATTTGGGTTGGTTATTATTTATTTTTTGGCCCCATGTCGCCTGTTTACCCTTATCTTCCCTGGAGTAAAAACAAAAAGCCGGCAAATAATTTTAGGGGTAGACCGGGCGACCCTCAGGTTTGTCCTGTTTGTTCGATAAAAATGCTAAGGGGAGAACTTGTTAAAACCGTAGCCTTTGCGACAGGTGTGCGTAGCAGCGACCGTATTGTGTACATAAAAGGATGTTACAGCTGTTTAAAAAACAATGTGCCAAGGCGCTGTCCTATTTGTAAAACAAAATTATCCATAAACGATTACCTTGTTTCCAGAATGTATGATCGCCCAAACCTGAAAACACATATCCATGTTCTGGGGTGCAATCACTGTAAAAAAGTGTAAAGGTTTAAACGCCTTTTTTTGCCTGTGCTTGTTCGACTGCGTCTTTAATACTCGTAACTTTAAATTCGCCGTTTTCCATGTGTGATGAATCCGTGTACGCTGTTGTCGGCAGCACAGTTCCTTTGCGCGGTGTTAATGCGCCTGTAGGACAAGTCGAAACGCAAAGACCGCAGCTTGTGCAGCCTTTTTCTTCGCCCAGCGGAAGACTGAACGGCGGCTCTACCGTTGTGTCAAATCCGCGCCCGACAAAGCCGAACACGCCGGCGCCTGTTTCGATACATATGCGCACGCAGCGGGCGCATAAGATACACTTGTTTCTGTCTCGTACGATATACTGATGGCTTTCATCGATAGGGTGTATTGTTTGGCCGCCGGCAGTATTGCTGCCTGAAGAAGAAGCGCTGTATTCAAATTGCTTTGCTTCGTATGTTGTCGCATAAGAGCGCAGCTTGCACTCGTTGGCGTCAGCGCAGCCGCAGGAAAGACATCTTGCAGCTTCCCTTTTTGCCTGCTCTTTGGAAAAGCCAAGCTCTACTTCTTCAAAGTTGTGGCGGCGCTGTTCTTTGGAAAGCGTAGGCATTTTTACCTTCTCGCTAATTACCACATTTCCCAAACTTTCAGGATTGATGTCCTTATAGTTCTTTGCTTTTATATGATTGTAGTCGCTTTCAATGAAAGAGGAGTGCCATTTGGTTGTAGGCGTGGACTTAACGATACATTCGCCGTTCATGTATTGAGACATTTCGAAAGCGGCTCTCTTTCCGCCTGCGATTGCAAGGATAGCTGTTCTTGGGCCTGTTACAATGTCGCCAGCTCCGAACACACCCTCGATGTTGGTCATTGTGTTTTCTTCGTTAACAGCAAGGCAGTCGCGGTTTGTTTTAACATTGCAGTCATCGTTAATAAAGCTCAAGTCCTGCGTCTGCCCGATTGCAGAGATGACATAGTCAACTTCTATGCTGTATTCAGAGCCGGCGACCGGGCGCGGAGATCTTCTGCCCGAAGCGTCGGGTTCTCCTAGTTCCATTTTAATAAGCTTAAGATTGATGATGTCGCCTGTTTGTGAAACATTAATCGGGTTTGTTAAAATCGAAAACTCGATACCTTCGTACTCGGCTTCTTCTATTTCCATTTCGTCGGCAGGCATTTCTTTTAAAGTTCTGCGATAAATTATTTTTACGCTTTCTGCGCCAAGGCGGATAGCGGTTCTTGCGCAGTCCATTGCGGTGTTGCCTCCGCCTACAACTGCAATTTTTTTGTCTTTAAAGTTAGGGGGGTTGTCGTACGTTACATCGCCAAGGAAGCTCACGCCGATTAATACATTGTTGCAGTTTTCTTCGCCGTCAATGCCTAACGGGTAGCCTCTTTGCGAACCCATTGCCAAAAGAATGGAATTAAAACCTTTGTCTTTTAAGCTTTTAACGGTGATGTCTTTGCCGAATGTTGTATTGTAAACAATTTCTACGCCAAGCTCTTTTATAATGTCAACTTCGGAGTCCAGGGCTTTTGGCGGCAGACGGTATGACGGTATCCCGTAGCGCAGCATTCCGCCGGGGTTATCGTGCTTTTCGTAAATCGTAACGCTGTGGCCTTCCTGCGCGAGGAACCACGCGGCGGACAATCCCGCAGGGCCGGCTCCTATAATCGCGGCCTTCTTGCCTGTCGCCGCTTTCTTTTGCGGAAGCGAATGATAATGGTAATCCAAATCAAAATCTGCGACATATCTTTTTAAATACGCAATGCCGATCTTTCCGTCAAAAATATTTCTGCGGCATTTTGATTCGCATGGACGGGCGCAGATTCTTCCGCAGACTATCGGCAGGGGATTTGTTTCTTTGATTAAATCCAGAGCTTCCGCAAAACGGCCGTTTGATATGTGGTTAATGTAGCCTTGTACGTCCGTGTGAGCAGGGCATTCAAGAACGCATGGGGCAGTGCAGTCGCCGTAGTGCTGGGAAACTAAAAGTTCAAGGCATGTCTTTCTTGCTTTATTAATTGCGTCAGATTCGGTTTTGATTACCATGCCGTCTCTTACCTGCGCTCCGCAAGAAAGGGGAACGCCTCGCTCGCCTTCGATTTCTACACGGCAGATCATACATGAGCCGAATGGTTTTAACCTTGGGTCGTGGCACAAGTTAGGAATAGACACGCCGTTTTCTTTGCACGCGTCCAGTACCGACTGGTTTGGCTTTGCCGTATATTTTTTTCCGTTAATGGTTATGTTAATTTTATCACTCATAATTTTTATCTTCCTCTGTGCTAACCTCTATTTAGTGCGGCTGTATAGCCGCACATTTATATCGAACATAAAACAAAGTTTTATGATTAATCCACAATAATTGCATCAAACTTACATACAGATTTGCATATTCCGCATCTTGTACATTTATAATGATTTATCTTATGCAATTCTTTTACTTTGCCGTGAATTGCTTTTACGGGGCATTTTTTTGTACACAAAGTACAGCCGGTACATTTGCCTGCAATGTTGTACTTAATAAGCGCCTTACATTGTTTTGTCGGGCATTTTTTATCTTTTATGTGCGCGATATATTCATCTTTAAAATAACGAATCGTTGTTAAAACAGGGTTTGGCGCAGTTTGACCTAGACCGCACAATGCGTTTGTTTTTATTTGATGGGCAAGGGTTTCCAGTTTTTCAATGTCGCCCTCTTCGCCTTCGCCCTTTGTGATCCTTTGCAGTATCTCTAACATTCTTCTTGTGCCGATTTTGCAGAACGTACATTTTCCGCACGACTCGGACTGTGTAAAGTTTAAAAAGTAACGCGCAATGTCTACCATGCAGTTATCTTCGTCCATGACGATCATTCCGCCGGAGCCCATGATGGCGCCTGTTTCTGCAAGTGTTGCGTAGTCTATAACAGTGTCAACTTTGTCGGCAGGAATACAACCGCCGGAAGGCCCGCCCATTTGTACTGCTTTAAACGGCTTACCGGATTTTGTTCCGCCGCCGATGTCAAAGACGACATCTTTAACAGTCATGCCGATTGGTATTTCTACAAGACCGCCTCTTTTTACTTTTCCTGCAAGCGCAAAAACTTTTGTGCCTTTGCTTTGCTCGGTTCCGAATGCGGTAAACGCGTCGGCGCCTTTTCTAATTATCCAGCCAATGTTTGCAAGCGTTTCTACGTTGTTAATGTTTGACGGTTTGTCAAAAAGTCCGCGCGCAGCAGGAAAAGGCGGTCTTATTCGCGGCATGCCTCTGTGTCCTTCGATAGATTCGATAAGCGCGGTTTCTTCGCCGCAGACAAATGCACCTGCTCCTTCTTTGATATGCAGGTGAAATTGTAAGCCAGTTCCTAAAATGTTATCGCCAAGGTATCCGCGTTCTTCTGCCTGCTTGATCGCAATTCTTAAACGGCGTATAGCGATAGGGTATTCCGCCCTCGCATAAATGTATCCCTCTGTTGCGCCGATAGCGAAACCGCCGATGATTAGCCCTTCTATTACACTGTGCGGGTCGCCTTCAAGAATACTCCTGTCCATGAATGCACCCGGGTCTCCTTCGTCGGCGTTGCATATTATATATTTTTGGTCTGCGGCGTTCGCTGCGGCAAACTTCCACTTCATGCCGGTTGGAAAGCCTGCGCCTCCTCGGCCTTTAACGCCGGATTTTAGAACTTCTTCGATTACTGATTCGGGCGTCATACTCTTCACGGCTTTTTCCAAACCTTTGTATGCGTCCATTTTTAACGCGTCGTCAATTGACTCGGGGTTCATTTCGCCGCAGCGTTCAAGTACGATTCTTTTTTGACGCGACATGAAGTTTAATTCAGAACCGCCTGTCCATTCAGCCTTGCCGCTCGATGACAGCACGACAAAGTCCGTTAGCGGTTTGCCGTTTACAATGTGGCTTTCAAAAATTTTCTGCGCTGTTTTTTCATCGACATCGCCGTAGATTGTACGTCCGTTATCGTCGGCAATTTCTATCATGGGTTCTTTGTAACACATACCCATACAGCCTGTTTCGCCAAGGCTTACATCGATCTTTTTTTCTTTAACAAGGGCTTCTAAAACTTCCTTTACTTTTGTTCCGCCAGCAGCTATTCCGCAAGACCCCAATCCAACTATAATTCTTTTCATATTTTATTAATTTCCTTTGTTTGAATGACGAGCTTTAAAATCTTTTATGGTGCTTCTTGCTGTGTCGGGGGTAAGCCGTCCGTGGGTTTCATCGTTTATCATTATTACAGGAGCAAGCGAACAGCACCCAAGGCAGGCGACAGACTCGACCGTGAACATTTTATCTTCTGTTGTTCCGCCGAGCTTTACATCGAGCTCTCTGCAAATTGCGTCGGCGACATTTTCCGCGCCGATAACATGGCAGGCTGTTCCAAAGCAAACTCTTACGATGTTATCCCCGACAGGCTGTAATCTGAACTGCGAATAAAAAGTGACAACACCCATTATTTTTGAAACAAAGATCCCCGTTTTTTCGGAGAGCCGTTTTATTATATCCTGCGGAAGGTATCCGTAGGCTTCCTGCAATTTTTGAAGGACGGGAATCAGCAACGTTTCTGGAAACGCAGATTCTTCAAATTGCTTTTTATCCCCTGTATAGTCTTTAATTACATTCTCAAATAAATCCCAGTACTTGCTTTCTGCACAATTACACATTTTCTGACCTCATGTGTATATTTTAAAGAAATTTACAAACTTAGAAAAGGTGTTTTTACAAAAACTTATCGGGTGTTGAATCCCCCAAGAGTTACATCAAACTCCTGCTCGTGAATAATGCTTCTCGATTCAACTTCGGTTAATATCAGTCTGTTTTTGCCGGGAATACCTGAATCTTTTAAGAAGGCAAGTATGTAAGTTTTACCGGCTTCCAGACGAGGGCCGTTAAATGTAACCTGAGTTTCTACGTTTCGGGCTACTTCGCTTATAGCGCCCGCTATATTGACCATATCTCCCAAAAGACCAAGTCCGCCGACACGGGTTCTTGCCCCTACTTCATATTTTGCAAAAAGAACCAGTCTGAGCGGTCTGTTGGACGGAAAGGAAACCGGCGACCAATGAGTTCCGCCTGCGGGTCTTGGAAGACTTATACCTTCATAGGAAAGAAGCGTCAGCCCCGGGTTTCCCGGCTGAATAATTACAAAACAAGAATTTGCTATATCGTCCGTAAAAGAATACGGAACCGGCTTACTTGTGCACCCGGCAAAAAGAATCGACGCAAAAATAACAAAAATAATAGAAAGTCTTAAAATCTGTAATTTCATATATATCCTCCTGGATTATCTATAAATCTACACGATTTTTTTACAATTGACAAGCTTTTTAAACGTCAATAATTTGGGTGCAATTTGTTCGTATTGCAAAATCCCAACTAATCTTAACTGATTAGTTGGGTAATCAATTAAGATTAGTTCTACCAGCGACGGTTATATGTGAGATTAGAGCGCGGCTTCTTTTAACTTTTCACCGATTGCTTCGTCAATAAAAGCGTTTATGCTTTTCCCGTATAATTTAGCTTGTTTTGCAAGTCTGTAGTGACGTTCTTTACTTGTACGATAGGTTATACTTCCCTTAAAGTCATTAATTTTAAGCGGTTCTGGAATTTCCATATTATTGTCAATACTTGTTTTAACGTAAGAAATCAATGCTTCTTTGAGATTAGATAACACTTCTTCACGAGTTTGACCGCATGTCATGTTACGTTCAAGTTCAACAATACTGCCTAAAAAACAACTGTCAACATCGGACCACTCAATAATGTAAGTGTATGGCAGATTCAAATAATAATTTAAATTTTTTTTAGCCATTGTTGTATCCCTCCTGTTTTAATGTTTCTTGTAATTTTTCCACCAAATAAGGTTTTAGCGGATTTTGTGTAAGAACAATAGTGACTGACTGGCGATCAGGTTTTCTATAAGTACGATGAGAACCGCTAGTTGGAGTTGATTTAAAATCCAGTCTTTTTAGAATATTCACAGCCTCATCAGGGGTAATATCTGATTTGCCCTCAAATATTCGTTTTATAAGTTTCTCATACTTACCCATATTATTAATGATAGCAAATATGCTATCATTTGTCAATGGCTATGTTTCAATATGATAAAAATCATATATTTTATATTTTGTTTGACAATCTGTAATATAGATTGATATAATATGAATATGAATGAAAAGTTCGCCTTGTTAATATGTACCCCCCCCCCCCCAGTTATTGAAAACATTGTAAGTAATGTAATTAATCCCAAATTTTCACACACGCCCAGATACGGAAGAAGAAGAGTCCGCGGATTTTCGCGGATTTTCGCAGAGAAAGAAGAAAATTAATTAAGGAGAAGCGTATGAAAAACATGATGAAATTGCTCGGAATTATTGTCATTGCGGCAGTAATTGTATTTTCGATGACCGCTTGCCCTGGCGGCAATGGCGGCGACGGTTTTGCAGAGTACAGAATGGTGTCTGCAGGAGGAAGTTATACTGTGGCCATTAAAGAAGATGGCAGTCTTTGGGCTTGGGGTTATAATTTTTCTGGAGGACTTGGTGATGGTACAAATACAGATAAACATACTCCCACTCGGATCGGGTTTGCAAATGATTGGGAATATGTGACCGCAGGTAGCGGTCACATAGTGGCTATAAAGACAGATGGTAGCCTCTGGGCTTGGGGAAGTAATAATAATGGCCAACTTGGTGATGGTACAACCACAGATAAAAATATTCCTACGCGTATAGGAACAGACAATGATTGGAAATTTATATCTGCAGGACAGAATCATACTATAGCTATAAGAACAAACGGTAGTCTTTGGGCATGGGGACAGAATACTTATCGGCAACTTGGAGACAACTCAACTACTAATAGAAATATTCCTACTCAAATTGGAGTGGGTACAAATTGGGAATTTGTGTCAGCAGGAGAAAGACACACTATGGCCATCAGAGCAAATGGTAGTCTTTGGGGTTGGGGTGATAATATGCTTGGCCAACTCGGTGATGGTGTAACTTCATATAGATGGACTCCAACACAGATAGGAGCAGATACCGATTGGGAATATGTGTTTGCAGGTACTCTATACACAATAGCTATAAAAACAAACGGCAGTCTTTGGGCATGGGGACTCAATGGAAATGGCCAGCTTGGTGATGGTACAAATACAAATAAGAATATTCCAATCAGGGTTGGAGAAGATATCGATTGGGCTTATGCATCTGCAAGTTTAAGAAATTCTAATTCTCATACAATAGCCATAAAAACAGACGGTAGTCTTTGGGTATGGGGGCTGAATGATTTTGGACAGCTTGGTGATGGTACAAGAACAAATAGGAATATTCCTACGCGTATAGGAACAGACAATGATTGGAAATTTATATCTGCAGGACAGAATCATACTACAGCTATAAGAACAAACGGCAGTCTTTGGGCTTGGGGACATAATCAATATGGACAACTTGGTGATGGAACGACTACATATAGATGGATTCCAACCTGGATTAAAAATTAACAATCACCCTTAACCGGCGGTTTGTTTTGCCACAAGCAAGATACCCGCTGGTTATATGTGAGCGCGAAAAGCTTCTCTTCTTTGTGAACCATTGAATTTTCTCTAAAAAAGGTTTATACTCAAATAGTAGGAGTTTCTTATGAATGCTGTCCTGGAAACAAAAGATACAACTCTCGAAATAGGGATAGATGAAGAATGTCCTATTTGTTCTAAACTAAGAGACCCCAAAACTGGCGCATTGCCTTATAATGCAAAAGTTTTGGCCGCTATGGAAGAATCCAGAGCTATAATGCGCGGCGAAATACCTGCAAAATGGTACAAGTCTATTGATGAAGCGCGAGAGGATTTGGATTTGTAACAATTGCTCGACTTTTCTTTTTCCAACCAATTCAAAAAAGACCTCAAGCTCATGCAAAGGCGTGGCAAAGAAATGGATAAAATTTACACAGGAACACATTCCGATTTGTTATAGCGCAACAATCTCTTCTTTCTTCCCCCCATATCTCTTTTCTTGCCTTTTTCTGATATACTTTCTTTATGACAGACCAGCAACTGGAAGAGTTAAAACTCGCAGATTTAATAGTCCCGCGGTTTTTAAAATATGTCCGCATGGATACCGAAAGTAACCGCGATGTGCCCGAGACCCCTTCGACGCCGGGGCAGTGGGAACTTGCAAAAGTTTTGCGCGATGAACTTTTGGCTCTTGGGTTAAAAGATGTAATACTTACAGACTATTGTTATGTGATAGCGCGTTTATCTGCGACCGCCCGCTTTAATGAAGCGGCTTGTATCGGGTTTCTTGCTCATATCGATACTGCGGGCGATGTCTGCGGGAGAAATGTACAGCCGCAGTATGTTCAAAATTATAACGGTGAAAAAATCGAACTAATGTACGGCTTGTGCCTGGATCCTGCAAAAGAGCCCGATTTGGCGGCTCATAAGGGAAAGGCCATTATCCACAGTGACGGAACAACTCTTTTGGGGGCAGATAACAAGGCAGGCATTGCCGAAATTATGGCAGCCATAGAGTATCTTGCCGCAAATCCGCAGATAGAACACGGGCCTGTCGAAATAATTTTTACCCCGGATGAAGAAACAGGCAAGGGATTACCGCATTTTCCAATCGATGATATAAAATCAGTTTTTTGCTACACAGTGGACGGCGGCCCTTTGGGTGAAATTGAAAGCGAGTGTTTTAACGCGTACAAGGCGGATGTTGAGTTTCATGGCAAGGTGATTCATGTTGGGCATGCAAGGGGCATACTTGCCAACGCAGCGCTCATGGCATCAACCTTTGCGACTCTTCTGCCGCGCAATGAAAGCCCGGAAGCCACCGACGGCTATTATGGCTATTACTGTCCAATGGAAATATCAGGCGATTTGGAAAAAGCCAATCTGGAGATTTTTCTTCGTGATTTTGAAACAGCGGGAATAGAGCGCCGTTTGGCGGCATTGGACTTTTTTGCAAAAACAGTGGAAGCTCAGTTTCCGGGCGGAAAGGTCATTGTTAAAAGTCAATCTCAATACTATAATATGAAAGTCAAGATAGACGAAAAACCTGATGTGCTGGAACGGCTAAAACAGGCGGTAGAAAAACTTGGAATTGAATGGCGTCTTAAACCGATACGGGGCGGGACGGACGGTTCCAGATTGACGGAACTTGGGATACCCACTCCGAACATTTTTACGGGCGGCCGTAATTTTCACAGCCGTTTGGAATGGGTTAGCGTAAGCGAAATGTGCGCCGCGTGCAAAGTGATAATAGAGTTAATTAAAGCTAAAAGCTAAAAGCTGAAAGCCAAGGGCTTAGGAGACAATTTTATGTTAGGAACATTGACAAGTATTTTCGGCGAACAGATAAAAAGAGTAATGCAAACGTCCAAAGTGACGACAGTTGTCACCGAAGATAATGTGTATCAGGAAGGGGATCCGAATGTTTTGGCAATTCTGGATGAAATGGTAGACCCCTTGCTTCTTCCCGGAAGCGGACTTGACGGACTTAAAAACCTGGAAGAACTTTTGGAAAAAGCAGAATCCGGAAAAGCTTGTCTTTTGCTTGTTGAACATTACAGCAATATGGATCTTTCGTTTGTGTCGTTATTGGCGCGAAAAGCAGGAGGCCGCGGAAAAGAAATTGCGGAATCCATAATAGCAATGGCAGGAATGAAACTAAACGAAGATAATCCTGTTGTTGCCGCTTTTACAGGAGCTTATTCAAAAATAGTTATATATCCCAGCCGTTATTTACAGGATGCCGATCCGGAAAAAGACAAAGCGGAAATTATGCGCAGCAATGTTATTAATCGCGCCGCCATGAAAGCGCTTATCAGGTTAAAATACAAAGGAAAACTGATACTTGTTTTTCCGTCCGGCACACGTTTCCGTCCATGGGAACCCGATTCCAAAAAGGGAGTGCGCGAAATAGATTCATACATCCGCTCTTTTGACTATTTGTGCTTTATCGCTTTGAACGGCGAAGTTTTGCATGTGCAAAAAACAGACATGATGAATGATGCGGTAAGTAAAGATATTGTTATCGCGACCGTAAGCCCTGTTATAGACAGCAACGAGTTCCGCGATAAAGTATTGGCGCAGACCAGTGACGACGAAGACAAAAAGCAGGCGGTTGCAGATGCGATAATGAACGAATTGGAAAAAATGCACATCGCCGCAGAAGAGAAAAGACAAAAATTATTAACTGCATGACCGCCATACGGCAGCCATGCAGTCTCTGGTACTATTTTACCAGTTGCCGCCGCCGCCGGAGCGTTCGCGGCGTGGTTTATCCATCGCCTCGTTTACGCGCAGTTGGCGTCCTTCAAATTCGCGGCCGTTTGTTCCTGTGATTGCCGCTGTTGCTTCTTCATCGCTGCCCATTTCGATAAATCCGAACCCTTTTGAGTTGCCGGTTTCGCGATCAAAAATGATCTTTGCAGATGCGACGGTGCCGAAACCTGAAAACAGGTTCTTAAGACCATCTTCGGTAGTGTTGTAGGAAAGATTACCGACATACAATTTCTTAGCCATTGAGAAAATTCCTTCGTACCCTGATACTCCGTACTTTAAACCTGTACTTTGTACCTTGTACATTTGGACTTTGCGTCCGCGGACTTTGGTCCGTTAGGACTTCCATCCAAGTATTCACACTCGCGAAAGCGAGCGACTCATTTAACTCCTGACAACGGACAATAGTCCTTTGTCAAAGAGAATAGATGCATAATTTGTTAAGGGAAAAAAATGAAAGACGAATGAAAAGAACAGAACCAACCCCTAAACTACTAAATCTATAAATATAACCAATTAATGAAAATATAAACCGATATAAAATTAATGTCAATACTTTTTTCATAAATTTTAGTTAAAATTTTACTGGTTTGCCTATGATTTTCCGAATATCAATCTAATAGCTGATTTTATGTTAGAGGCAGAGCGCAATCCCGGCTCGGGTTGTTCTGCCGCCGGGCCCAGAAAAGAGCCAAAACCCAGGGATAAAGCGGTCTTTACACGGCCTGACAAGCGGCGTACGGGGTGAATTTCACCTGTAAGCGATAATTCGCCTGCAATTGCCATATCAGAGGGTAAAACAAGGCCGGTTCTTGCAGAGTATAGGGCGCAGGCAAGGGCAAGGTCTACTCCAACTTCGGTTATACGGATACCCCCGGCCGCATTTACATACAAATCCTGATCCGAAAACCTGAGCCCGGGTTTATTTTCCAGACCTAAATGCTTTTCCAAAGCGGCCGAAATTCGTGAAACTCTGCCCGAATCAATTTTGTCCGAAAAAACACGGCTGATAGTGCCCTTTGCAGGAATACAAAGCGCCTGAATTTCTACAAGGATAGTTCTTGAACCTTCGAGTACGGCGGCTGTTGCAACACCGGGCGGTAAATCTTCTTCGCGCCGTACCAAAAACATACGGCCTGTATCTTCTACAGGAGAAAGACCCTGCTCTCCCATTGTAAAGATTCCTATTTCGTCGGTAGAACCAAATCGATTTTTGGCAGCGCGTAAAAAACGGCAATCTGCAGTTCCGCTTAAACCTGATGTTTTATCGTTCTGTTCAAAATAGAGAACAGTGTCCACCATATGTTCCAGGGTTTTAGGCCCCGAGATAACGCCTTCTTTTGTTACATGCGCCGTTAAAAATAATGCGGCATCATGTTCTTTTGCCCAGGTTATCAATTCAAAGGAACAGAACTTCATTTGATTTACTCCGCCGGGCGCGGAATCGGTATTATTTGAATAAAGAGTCTGCGCGGAATCTGTCAATATTAAAACAGGCTTTACATTATTAAGGACAGTTTCTATTTCTTCCAGATTTCCTGAACAGATAATTTCGATACGTTCCATTTTATCTTTACTTATGCCGAGTCTGTCTGCCCTTAACCGTAATTGCCCTGCAGACTCTTCTCCTGATACGTATAATACGCGTCCCTTTGTAACAGCGGCGGCTGCCAGTTGAAGCAGCAAAGTAGATTTACCAATACCGGGCTCGCCTCCTACAAGGATAGAAGAACGTTTCATAATGCCGCCGCCAAGCACGCGATCCAGTTCGCTTATACCGCTTCCAATACGAGTGCCCTCTTGAGGATCAACAGCGGCAAGCGGCAGTGTTTGCGGCAAGTTTGCTTTTTTGCCGCTGCGCCCGTGGTTTACGGCGATTGCAGAGCTGGTTTCCATAAGCGTATTCCATTCGCCGCATTCCGGACAGCGCCCAAGCCATTTCGGTTCTTCTTTGCCGCACGAGGAACATTTGTAAATAAAAGACTTTTGTTTTTTCATTATGATTTTCGGCGGGGTGTTACGCGCAAACCAAGCCCGAAGCGCCAGCCGTCAATGGCCGGAGTATTATCGTTTGTCCAAAGTTTATAAACAGGAAACCATACGCGAAGATCGAAGCCCAGCAGGACTTGTTCGTTCAGGGGAAAATCCATCCCCGCGCCGAACACCGGCATTATCCATCTGCCGTCACTCCAAAACCAACTGGCGATAGCTTCGGTTTGCAGTTTGGCGTTTGTGTCGATATCTCCTGTTTGATCATCGGGATGAAGGCCAAATGCCGGAACAACCAAACGGAAATCCGCCGCAGGTCCGCCGTAAACGCGAACCGTAGTACCGTTATCGCCGATGGGAAAATACCCTGTTACCTGAACAGCGGTAACAAGACCAAATACAAACGCGGATCGGCTTTCCGGACTGCATGCCATTGGATAATTATGTACCGTATTATATTCATAATTGGTACCATAAAAATCTCCTGTAACTTCGATTTTTAACGGATCCTGCAATACCCATGAGGCCGAAACACCAAGAGAAGGAAGTATTGCCGGAGGATCGGCGCTGGGACCGTTATCAGAGGCAAAAAGAAAAAGACTTCCCATCCATGTAATATGCGGACTGCTTCCAAAAGCAGCGTTTAGCGGAATCAGCGCGAAAATAAAAATGAGTAATACAGCTCCAAGTCTCATATCTATATTATAACGCAATAATGACGCCGGGGCAATTGTCTTGTATCCATATGCACAATGAATCTTCTTCTGATACACGCGGGTCAAAAATGATATTGTCTACAGGATAGTAGTTTTTTAGCAGTAATTTGTATACCCTTTGCGCAATTTCTTTTTTTCTTTTATTGGACTCGTAGTTGTTGTTTTCCGCGTATCCCTGTTCGTCCATTAACTGAACAACAACTGCCGCGCCGTAATGTTGAATAAGCTGAGCTTTTTTGAGGAACTCTGTATCTCCGTCTTTTAGGTTGATAGGTCCTGCCAGACACCGCCCCTGCAGCCTTTTTAAGGCAGTTTCTATAATGGAAAAATCCGAACTGTTGATATAGAAAGGCGCTTTTGCGGCATAAGGGTTCATTAAGGCATAGTCAAGGAAAGAATTGACGGCTTTTTCGTTTATAATTTTTGGATCGTTTGTTTCGATGTTTAGATCGATATTTAAAATTGATGAACCGGCTTCGATAATGTCGCGCGCTATATCCGCAGCTTCTTCATATTCACCTTTGATAAATGCTATTTGCAGATCTTCCATATGCGCGAAAGTATCGGGGTTTCTTAAACAGATTGTATTATGAGGGATACGGATAGACTCAAGACCCGAAAAAACGCCCCAGAAATTAAAAATCTCCTGTTTTTCGGTTTCGCGCGGTTCGTATTCTTTTGCTTTTTCTGCAATCGCAGCAATATGTGCAGGAGAAGAACCGCAGCAGCCCCCGATAATGTTTACAAGTTTTTCCTGAAAAAACGGCTCGATATTATCTGCCATTATATCCGGCATTTCTTCGTAGCGTCCGAATTTATTTGGAATGCCCGCGTTTGGATACGCGCTTATAAGACACGGCGCAACGTTTGATAGTGAGCGTACAAAGGGCAAAAGTTTTGGCGCATTAAAGGAACAATTCAGGCCGATCGCCCATGGTTTAACATGAAGCACAGAAATCAAAAAAGCTTCCAGATTTTGACCTGAAAGCAGACGGCCGGATTCGCCTGAAATAGCCGCGGAAATCATTATTGGTATATCGATTTGCCTTTCTTTAAGGAGACGGCTAATAGCGCGGAGAGCGGCTTTTGCATTAAGCGTGTCAAAAATTGTTTCCAGAAGCAGAAGATCAACGCCTCCGTCCAGAAGCCCTCTTGCGTTATCGTAATAAGAGGTTTCCAGTTCATCCCAGCTGACAGCCCGTTTGCCCGGATTTGTTACATCCGGATAGAGACTTGCGCCCTTTGCCGTTGGTCCAATACTTCCCGCTACAAAACGCGGTTTGTCGTAACTGGAAAACTTATCCGCAGATTTACGCGCAATTTTTGCGGCAGCTTCGCTTATTTCGTATGATAAATGCCCAAGCCCGTAATCGGAAAGATAGATTGAGGTTGAATTAAAACTGCATGTTTCGATAATATCTGCGCCGGCTTCGAGGTAAGTGTCGTGAATAGCGCCTATGGCGCCCGGTCTTGTAAGACATAATATATCGTTACAGCCTTCCAGCGGTGTTGGATGATTTTCAAATAGATTGCCGCGATAACTTTTTTCGTCCAAATTAAGAACCTGTATGATTGAGCCCATTGCGCCGTCCAGAATGATGATTCTGTTTTTTGCAATGTAGTTTAATTGTTCGCGAGTTGTCATGTTGATTATTGTACCAGTTTTTTTGAGAACTATAAAGGGAGTGCCAGTGCCAGACCTGCAGTCCGGCACTGTTTTCTTATAACATTCTTTTTTTCAGGAACGCGTCGACCGTCATTCTGTTAACGCCGTAAATACGTCCAATTGCTGTTTTGGTAAATTGCCTGTCAAGCAGCGCTTTTATTTCCTGTTCGCGCCCCGAAAGCTTTACATATGTCGATTTTCTGCCGCTTGGTCTGCCAAGCACCATGCCTTCGGACCGTTTTCGCGCAAGAGCTTCCTTGGTTCTTTGAGAGATTAACTCTCTTTCTATTTCTGCCGATAAGCCGAAAGCAAACGCCAGGACTTTAGACTGAATATTGTCACCTAATCGATAGTTGTCTTTTATAGTCCAAATTCGGACTTCTTTGAGCATTAGGTGATTTAGGATAGACATAATCATAAAAAGACTCCGTCCAAGCCGTGATAATTCAGAGCAGATAATTAAATCACCCGCTTTAACCTCTGCAAGCAGGGATCCCAAAAGCCGTTTTTCAGGCGATTTGGTCCCGCTTATCGTTTCTTCGATCCATTGTTCAATTTTTAGATTGTTTTTTGAACAAAACCTCTCAATTTCATACCGTTGGTTGTCAATAGTCTGCTTATCCGTGCTGACCCTAATATAACCGTACGTCATCCTGCCTCCAAAAAAAATATTTGTAATTACTTATCGTCCAATAAAAAAAGCAGATAACACTTTTTTGCACAAATTATTCGTCCCTTTAAATTAAGCACCCCGTATGGGGGGCTAAGTTCGAGGAGGAAAGAATTATGTTAAGAAAGAACGCATGGATCGTGGCGCTTTTTGCAGCGCTCGCGATAGTATTGATGGGTTGTC
>Ga0123356_10002471_pt1 | contig 19734 bp, 16 predicted proteins | sample TergutEmb28metaG_2_FD_92546 | JGI IMG/M metagenome (GOLD analysis project Ga0123356, IMG submission 92546) | Embiratermes neotenicus P3 segment gut microbial communities from Petit-Saut dam, French Guiana - Emb289 P3 | ecosystem: Host-associated > Arthropoda: Insects > Digestive system > Gut ...
GAGCCCCGAACTCCTTATCAATAGTCAGGGAGCCACCACTCCTGTCGGGTCCCGGTAAATCAGGGAGGTATAAGGTTGAGAGGGCTAGGACATACATTAAGGCGTTCTCGGTAAGCCTCTCCATCTCTTGGAACGTCAGACCGTTATCATGGGCATACTCTACTAGGACTTCTGCCCGTACCCCCAGATCCTCTGCCAGGAGTTCGTAATTACGCCGGTCTGTGGGGGAAAGGGATCCCAGTATTGATGACGTTCTTCTGGCATTGGGATTGATACCGGCAGTAAGGTCTGGCAGTAAATCCCTAAGGTTAATACCCAATGCCTGGTTTATGGCATAGGACGCCGTGGCTTGATTGAAGGAGTATCCCTCTAACAGTAAGCCGCGTAGTAAAATGTCGGTATCGCTGCCAAAAAGGGCTTCATTCACGTAGCTCAGGTAAATAAACATCTGGGATGAGAAGAAAGCCAAGGCTTCACTGGTTGGGAAAAGGACAAATAGGATAGTGGCAGGGATAGCGTGATCAAGGGCTGTCTGGGCATATGGCTGGGATTCAAAAAAGGTGATCCCTAGGGTTTCCAGGTCTTCTAGATCAGCGTTGCTGAAACCGGTATACCCACAGAAGAAGGCTTTCTCTGATGGGGAAAGCTCAGAATACCAGGTGTAACCAAAGAGAATGCGGATATACTCTGTCCGCTGAGGGGTGATGTTCAAGTCCAGAGGGGGGATAGACGATTCTGAGGTGTTATTCTGAGAGGGATTAATTGCCCTCTCAGCTCGTGGGGTGTACTCATAACTAGGCACGAATGGCATGGAATCATCAATAGCAAGTGCTGGGGGCAGGTCCTCCTGAACCGGGGAATTATCTGCCCAGGTAGCATCTTCCAGATAGGCACCTATGGGAATATCAGCCCCATTGTAGGAGGCTGAGGAGATGCCGATGACCCCTACCGGCAGGCTTTCCAGACCGATAGCCAGAAGCAGAACCAAGACTAGGAGTCGGAGGCTTATTCTCTTAATCATACTATTCATAACTTCTATTCCTTCCCTGTTCTAAATGATATCAAGGAGGCTATCGGTTTCCTCGTAGATAGTAATCATCGTCGCTCCGCTATCCAGAGCCTTGAAACGGACGGCATTAATTATCCCCGTCCAGGCCATACCATTGGGAATAGTCTTATCCACGGTGAAGGTAATCTCCCCGGGGATAAAGTCGGTGATTGTAACACCAGTGCCCGGTATTACCCCTGTCGTAAGCTCCTTGGGCCAAGTGAGATAACAGAGGTCGTCTACTTCCAGTACCATTTCATCGTATTCAACGGTGAAGACAAGACCATCGAAGTCGGTGATGTCATAAGCCCATATGCTGACTGAATAGAGTTTGTCCGTGTTTACTGATAGGGTTAACTCAGAGTTGGGAGGAGCTACATAGGTGATAAGGTTGAGGGTGGCTGTTGTTGTAAGAGAGTTGTATGAGGCCACTAATCCCACAATCCCCGGGGAGGCTGTACTGTCAACAATAATCACCCCGGTGGCACTGTTAATATTAACACCTGTATAGGTATTATCTAGGCTGTAGGAAATGGCTCCCCCGAGCAAGGGAGCGCCGCTGGTGTCTAGGGCGGTAGCGGTAATAGTTATTGTTTTGGTTCTGCCCGGGGGCATAATCAGGGCAGAATACGTACCCTGATTGAAAACAATACTATCTGGAATAGCAATAGTGAGTACGGCGCTCTCTGTCAATTGGTCACATAAAGCCTCAATATTTACCGTTCCCGACTGGACATTATCACTTATTGTAACCTCTCCGGTGGTACTGTTAATACTGACCCCGGTATACGGTTGAGTTAGGCTATAGGTAATTACAGCTGTGTCAACTGGTTTACCTCGGAAATCCAAGGCCACAACATGCACGTTAATCATAGTGGTGCTACCGACAGCGGGGATGGCTGTATGGTATGCGTTTTGATCAAATTCCAAGCGGTCTGGATAAACCGGAATGAGAGGGACGCATACCTGAATAGGAATACTAGACTGTAATACCCGACCATGTCCCAATTGGTTATAATTATCTGCACCCCAAACCCACACCGTGCTGTCAGACTTCGCAGCCATGCTATGACTGACGCCAGCAGCAATTGCGATCACTCCGGTAATGTTACTTACTTGTACCGGTGTTTTGCGATTGTTGGTAGTGCCGTCACCGAGTTGGCCGCCCATGTAAAAACTGTCCGAAGATACGTCTTTGTTGCATCCCCATGCCCATACCGTACCATCTGATTTAAGTGCGAGACTGTGGTAGCTACCTGCGGATATTATCGTCACTCCGGCAAGGTTGTTTACTTGTACGGGTGTGCTACGACTTGATGTTGTGTTGTCTCCGAGCTGACCATAGTAATTGTACCCCCACGCCCAGACAGTGCCATCTAATTTGAGGGCCAAGCTATGAGAACCTCCAGCGGCAATGGATATCGCCCCTGTGAGACTGCTTACTTTTACTGGATTGGTGCGATTAGTCGTGGTGTTGTCTCCGAGCTGACTACTGCTGTTATTGCCCCAAGCCCAGACAGTGCCGTCAGATTTGAGAGCCAGACTATGAGAACCTCCAGCGGCAATTGCCATCACCCCAGTAAGATTGTTCACCTGTACCGGAGTAATGCGTTGCATTGTAGTGCCATCACCGAGTTGCCCAGAAGAGTTAAGTCCCCAAGCCCATACTGTGCCATCTTGCTTTAAGGCTAAGTTATGAGAACCACCAGCGGCAATTGCCACCACACCCGCAAGGCTGCTTACTTGTACCGGCGTGTTGCGCTGAATATTTGTTCCGTCGCCAAGTTGACCTTTATCGTTAGCTCCCCAAGCCCAGACAGTGCCATCTAATTTGAGGGCCAAGCTATGAGAACCTCTAGCGGCAATTGCCATTACACTGGAGAAATTGTTCAGCTGTAATGGTGTCTTGCATGCAATAGCTGCCCTATCGCCAAGCTGGCCATAGAAGTTATATCCCCAAGCCCAGACAAATCCATTGGAATTTATGGCAAAGCTATGATGATATCTAGTGGCAATGGCCACAATCCCTGAGAGTCCGTCTATTTGTAATGGGATACTGCATTTTGTGAAAGACCCATCACCAAGCTGGCCATAGAAGTTGTATCCCCAAGCCCAGACAGTGCCGTTAGATTTTAGGGCTAGACTGTGATCTGACCCGGCAGCAATTGCCATAATTCCAGTGAGGCTAATCGACTGTACCGGAGTGTTACGTTGAGTCGCAGTACCATCGCCAAGCTGGCCATAGAAGTTGTATCCCCAAGCCCAAACAGTACCATCTGTTTTGAGAGCCAGGCTGTGGGAGCCGCCAGCGGCAATAGCTATGACTCCAGTGATGCTATTCACTTGTGCCGGGGTAGTGCGCTGAGTTGTGGTGTTATCACCTATTTGGCCATAATAGTTGTATCCCCATGCCCAGACAGTACCGTCTGATTTAAGCGCAAGATTGTGGTTATGACCAGCGGCAATTGATACTACTCCGGTGAGGTTTTTCGCTTGTTTAGGAGTATAGCGATTGGTTGTTGTACCGTCACCCAACTGGCCATTGCCGTTGTGCCCCCAAGCCCAGACAGTGCCGTCAGATTTGAGAGCCAGACTATGAGAACCTCCAGCAGAGATTCCCGTTATTCCGGTGATGTTTTTCACTTGTACAGGGGTAGTACGATTAATTGTTGTGCCATCACCGAGTTGGCCTCCGCCATTGGATCCCCAGGCCCAGACAGTACCATCTGATTTGAGGGCTAGGCTGTGGGCATCGCCTGCGGCAATGGCTATTACGTTAGTGAGGCCGACTACCTGTGTCTGCACTTCTTTAGATGATGTCGCTCCATTGCCGCATTGACCTACGATGTTACTTCCCCACGCCCAGACAGTCCCATCCTCCATTAAGACTAGGGAGTGATTATTGCCACCCGCTACCTGTACAGCACCCAAGGCACTGAATAATGCCCAGTTCTCCTCAGGGGTTGGGGTATAGCCATGGACATCAAAGTCATCTTCGTAGGAGGGGGAGTATTCTGTACCGGGTATGCCGGCTAGGGCATTATCAATGTTGAGGTAACATCCTTGGGTTACTTTGTTGTAGAGATGGGTAAGGTTGTCTGCGGAGTAAAGTAATTCATCTGCCAGTTCAATGGGATTAAGGGTATTGTTGTAGGAAAGAATGACACCAGCTCCCCCACTTACCTTGGCAGCTGACATAGAGGTACCGGTCATGGGGCCGTATTCTCCCCCGGGAATGGCAGAGATAACCTCTCTACCCAGGGCAGAGATATCAGCCATGTTGTAGTTGGAGTAATAGGAGTATCCGGTATCAGCGTTAACCGAACCTACCGAGATAATGTTGGATAAATCAAAACAGGCCGGGTATACGGGTTTAAGGAATAAGTCCTCACGGCCATTACCCACGGCACAGATGAATAACACAGAGCTATCTTCCATGGCTTCATAGAGGGCTTGGTTATAGGAGGAACTACCAAAGGAGCAGTTTACTACTGAAGCACCCAGTGCTTCGGCTACTTCAATGGCAGCAATGATATCGGAGGTATAGGCTGTACCATTTGAGAATACTGGTAAGGCCAGTATCTGGATATTAGCCCCGTAGCATGAGGCTTCTCCGGCAATAATACCGGCGATATGGGTTCCGTGGGATAAGGCATAGGGGTCAGAGGGGTCATAGACATCAGGGGTGGCGGGATGAAGGTAAGAAGAATAAGCGGGGTGGTTGGTGTCGACACCGGTGTCGATGATAGCGATGATGACGGGGGAGGAGGATGGAGAGGGGGAGAACGATGGGGATTGGGATGGTGGAGAAAAGAGAGAGGGCGCAGAGGGTGGCCCTGTTTCATTGGCTGTTCCCTGTTCCCCTGGGGGGACAGGGTCTGAGCTAATACTGGCAATCTCCAGTTCATAATCAGGCTGGATATAGTCGATATCACCTGTGGCACCCAAGGCTACCAGTAACTCTTCCAGTTCTGAGGGTAACATCTTCTCGGAGAGTATAAGGACTTCTGTGTTGGAGAAACGGGATGAGAAGGCGGGGTTTGTTTCTCCTCTGGAGTTGTTATCTGGCAGTAGTGTTTCTGTTTGAAAAACACTACTTAGGGAATCAATACTGCGGCTTTCGACCAGATTATTGGATAGTTTGGTTTTGAAGGCATTATCAGAGCCTTCTTTATACTTGACGATGTAACGGTCTGTCTTGTCTAAATCAGGGTCAACATAGTCAAGTTCATAGTCGTCATATGGGTAATCGTTAAAGGGGAACTCTAGATAGTCTGAGTAGAGGTCTAATGCGGGGATGGCTAATTGGTGGCTATCGGTGTGAAAACAGGAGGCGCAGAGACTGAGAAGGAGGGAGAGGCTTAGGAAGAGTCGTAGTAGGTAACTTCGCTTACTTGCTCGCACCATAATGGACCACCTCCGATAATTATTTATTAGCACTAGTATTGTGCAGCATTTGACGATAGCATTTCCCGAGCAACTGTGTCAATAGGTGTTGACGTCTCGGAAAAAGATTTTTCGGTTAATGTTGAAAAGGTGGGGAAAAATGGGCCAGAGTTGTTTATGGCCACCCGACTTGACCATTTTAGTTACCAAATCTCCTTATCGTTAATCTTGCACAATATATAGTGGACGACATCGCTGAGTAGTGGTCTAAGCACTAAATGTATTGTTCAGTGGCGGGGAGAGTTAGTAAAAACTGCATAGTATCGACACCGGACTAAGCGGACCACGCACATTGCTTTACCCTATGGGCTTCCCCAAGAACTTTGGCCGAATGTGCCCATGATGGTAAGAGAAACCATCTAGGTTAAGCGTAATACACGAACCCCACCATACGCCTTCAAACCTGCCCTGCCTATAGTTTGTAGTATTAACTCTGAGCTAAAAACAGGACTTGTCGCTCTCCTTAGTTACCAAATATGAGGTGAAGTTACGCACAATAACAGCTGTTTATGCCGCTTTTTGTCAAAAGTTGGTCAAGTCAGGTTTTAATGCTGGTCAATGCCTTTACGGGTTGCTTTTAGTCATGCAATACATTGTCAAGGATGGCTACATCGGCAAGTGTTGGGCAAGGCACTGATTCTTCGACGTTGCCCAACAGAAAGCGGATATTGTTAATCCCCGCAGCACTGGCCTTGGTTGTTATGGCGGCAATGGCGTTTATATCGGCGTCTATGGCATAGACCAAGCCATCCGCCCCCACCATTTTTGCGGCGGCGAGGGAGGAAAAACCATCACCGCAACCGATGTCAACCAGTGTCTTGCTTGTTATTAGTCCAACCTCAGATAATATTAGGTTGGGGTTCTGCCACATGAGGCGCTCGGTGTAGTAATAGTCTTTGCTCCAGCCGCAACTCATGTGTTAATCACGGGTTGGTAAACAAGCGATTTGTTGCCGCACAGCCCCAGCGGAATCGGCAAGTAAAGCCTTCTCGTCCGGAGTAAGCTCAAGTTGTCCAAATTCGCTAATGCCATCTTTCCCCAGCCTTACCGGCACACCGATGACAACATCGCTTAGTCCATACTCACCATCGAGATAAGCGGCGACTGGTAACAGCTCTTCTTTGTCTTGTGCTATGGCGAGCACCATCTTCATAATTGCGGCGGAGGGTGCGTAGAATGCACTTGATGTTTTAAGGAGGCTTACAATCTCCGCGCCACCACCGATCGTACGCTGTATGAGCCTGTCCACATCCGTCTTGGAGAGAAGATCGGTAATGGGTTGCCCGTTTACCATTGCCAGACGTGGCAGGACGACCATATTTTGACCATGTTCACCCAGGGCATAACAGGATACATTGGCAACGGGAACATCAAGCTCTTGGGCGATGAAATGTGCGAGGCGAGCAGAGTCCAATACACCGGAAAGGCCAAAAACCCGGTGTCGCGGGAAACCGCTGGTCTTAAGCGCAAGGTAAGTCATGGCATCGACAGGATTAGCCACGGTAATAATGATACAGTTTGGCGAGTATTGTCCGACGCTAACCACCACGTCAGCAACAATGCCTGCATTGATCTTGATAAGCTCATCGCGAGTCATGCCGGGCTTGCGGGCAACGCCAGAGGTGATGATTACAATATCTGACCCAGCGGTGTCTTCATAGCAATTAGTGCCTATGATGCAATGAGAAAAACCCAAGATGTGCGAGGATTGTTGGATGTCGAGGGCCTTGCCTTGGGGTAAGCCCTCGATAATATCCAAAAGGACAACATTGGCAAAATCTTGCTCAATAAGGCGTTGTGCCAGACCAGCCCCGACGTTACCTGCGCCGATGATAGTTATCTTCATGGCTACTAACTCATATGGGCAATAATGGCATCGGCAACCTGTGATGTGCCTACCGCACGTTTTTGGTCATTCTCGGGCAGTAGATCGTAGGTAACGTCCTTGCCATCGGCAACAACGGCGGCGATAGCCGACTCGACGCGGTCGGCGGCCTCTTTTTCGCCAATGTAGCGTAGCATCATAACACCGGAGAGCATTTGTGCCATGGGGTTGGCCTTGTTCATGCCCTTGTATTTGGGGGCTGAGCCGTGGGTGGGCTCAAAAAGGGCGATATCATCGCCGATATTAGCCCCAGGAGCCAGCCCTAGTCCACCTACTAGCCCGGCGCAGAGATCAGAGAGGATGTCGCCGTAGAGGTTGGGGCATACCAAGACATCGTACATTTGAGGTTTTTTCACGAGTTGCATTGTCATGTTATCCACGATGCGATCCTCAAACTCGATATCAGGGTACCCGGCTGCAACCTCGCGCGCTACCCGCAGATAAAGGCCATCGGAGAACTTCATAATATTGGCTTTGTGGACGGCGGTGACCTTTTTGCGTCCATTGGCACGGGCGTACTCAAAGGCCCACTTAACGATACGTCGCGAACCGAACTCAGAGAGTGGTTTGATGCTGATGCCAGCATCGGCGCGTATCGGGCTTCCCATTTCGCCAATGAGTGCCGCTATTTTCTGTGCCTGCTCCGAGCCTTGTTCAAATTCAATGCCAGCGTAAAGGTCTTCCATGTTCTCACGCACAACGATAAGGTCGATGTCTTGATAGTATGTAGGGGTGCCGGGATAACTCTTGCAGGGGCGAAGGCAGGTATAAAGCTCAAGCTCCTTGCGGAGAGCAACGTTCACGCTACGGAAGCCCGAGCCAACAGGGGTAGTAATAGGGCCTTTGAGGGCAACCTTGTTCTTGCGGATAGAATCGATAACATGGGAGGGCAGGGGGGTACCGTATTGCTCCATCACGTCAACGCCAGCATCTACGATATCCCAATTGAATGCCACACCGGAGGCTTCTAATACGCGGCGAGTTGCCTCGGTAAGCTCCGGCCCAATGCCGTCACCAGGGATGAGGGTTACGTTGTAAGTTTTCATTTGTTGTTTAATTTGCTCCTTCTAAGTATTTGCTGACTGTTCTATAGCAAACTTGTACCTATATTGTTACTGTGCTGAATAAAGAAAAACTAGTTTCCCAAAACCATTGCTGACTTCGAAACCCCTGAATTTCAGACAAGGGTCTCGTCAGAAATCCGCAATACGGGTTCCAGTCGTATGGATTAACTGCAGGGCGGCAATCTAGTCTAGCTTAAAATCTCCGTGTTTTTGAATATAGGGGATTAGTCCGCCCTCGTCCAATAGGGCTTGCATGGCCCGGGGGAGGGGTTTAAATGCGAGCTCCGCGCCATTAGATAAGTCCTTAATGGTGCCTTTGCTAAGGTCAACTTCCAATTCGTCTCCATCGCTTATTCTATCGGTGTCGGTAATAAGCACAGGGAGCCCGCGGTTGATTGCGTTGCGGAAGAAGATGCGGGCGACGCTTTTGGCAAGCACGGCGGAAACCCCGGCCATCTTGATGACTAGGGGGGCATGCTCGCGGGAAGAACCCAAACCAAAGTTTTGGCCTCCCACCACGAAATCCCCAGGCTTAACGCGCTCGGCAAAGGTAGGGTCGGCGTCTTCCAGTACGTGTTTTGCCAGCTCTGGCAGATTGGAGCGCAGGTGTGCCAACCGGCCCGGCACAATGTGGTCGGTAGAAATGCTGTCGCCAAATTTAAAAGATTTGCCTTTGAGTATTGCCAACTTGATACCTCGTAACCCTTAGTTAAATGCGTTCATGGCGCGTTGGGTAGTGTGCGACTCTCTGTTGAAAGTTCTGGTTCATTATATTATTGTACAGCGGATTATGGAAAGAACAAAGCAAATCAAGTTTGCCTTGAGGCGAAATATGCCTCTCCAAACATACATTATATACCGGAATGGTTAGCAATAATTCGGCGTCTTGTTGAATTGAATTTGATACGTTATGATACTGCTTTGTCATATGATATCCTTACTTGGTTAATCCCCTTGTTATTAGGATAATAAGTCTCTAAAGTACTTCACGCGGGTCGGTCACATAGCCAGCGAGAGCGGCCGCTGCCGCAGTGGCGGGGCTTGCAAGATAGACAAATGAGTTAGGGTTGCCCATGCGTCCCTTAAAATTGCGGTTGGCGGTGGAGAGACAGGCTTCGCCATCACCTAATATCCCTTGGTGTAACCCTAGACAAGCCCCGCAACCGGGGGATGCGATGAGTGCCCCAGACTCGACAAGGATAGTTATATAGCCTATTTCCAAGGCTTCCATCAATACTCGTTTTGAGGCTGGGACTACAATGAGGCGTGTACCAGGGGCACACTTCTTGCCTCGTAGTATTGAGGCTGCTGTGGCGAGGTCTTCCAGGCGCCCATTCGTGCAGGTACCCAGAAAAACCTGATGGATTTTGACACCGGAGAGCTCTCGAGCCAAGGCAATGTTATCTACGGTGTGTGGGCGAGCCACGGTTGGCTCAAGTGTTGCGACATCGATCTCAATAATGCGCTCATAGGTTGCCCCTTTGTCGGGGGTGATGGGACGGTAATCTTGCGCACGTCCCATATCCCTAAGGTATCTCTCGGTAATGGCGTCTGATGGGAAAATGCCCAGTTTTGCCCCTGCCTCGACAGCCATGTTGGCGATAGTGAGTCGCCCTGACATACTCATGGTATCTATAGTTTTGCCACCGAACTCCAACGCCTGATATGTGGCGCCGTCGGCCCCGATTTTGCCGATGAGGTGCAGGATGAGATCCTTGGCGGAAACGCCGGGTGGGAACTTACCTTTTACCTCAATACGGATGCTCTCCGGCACACGGAACCAAGTTTGCCCCAAGGCGAAGGCTATAGCCACGTCGGACGACCCCATACCGGTGGCAAAGGCTCCCAGTGCTCCTGCGGTGACGGTATGAGAATCGGCCCCAACAATAATATCGCCTGGGCGTGCCATTTGCTCAGCAACAATTTGGTGACAAACACCTCGTCCCACGTCAGAGAGGACACAACCAGTCTCGGTGGCGAAGTCCCTGAGCAGAATGTGGTCGTTGGCGAGCTGTGCCTGCGGGGAGGGCGCGGCATGATCCAAGAAGAGCACTGTCTTGTGCTTGTTGGCTAGTTTCTTAAAGCCACTTCCCCGATACTCCCTTATGGTGAGGGGGCCGGTGGTATCCTGTACAAAAGCCAAATCTATGGGGCTGACAACAATCTCCCCCGCGCTCACCTCGCGTCCCAGCTTTTGACATAGTATCTTTTCGGCGATGGTCTTTGGCATATGCGCTTTCTATTCCGGAGTTACGGTGCCCCGAGTACGCCGGGGGCTACCCTCCGTTAATAATATGTAATCATAATAATAACATAAAGATCTGAATTTGATGAAATCATTTTTTGTTTGGTGGGGCGATCTGGGATGCTATGCGTATTGCGTGGCCCTATCGTATTGGTCTGAAAGATCGTGTTTATCTCCCAAGAAGTGTTTTTCCGTTTTTGGGGTGTGCAATGCGGCAATTTGACCAAGGCGCTTATCGTTAACTATAATTACCTCTCTACTTCTTGCAAGTGAGTCGTATTTGGACGCACCAAAATCCCCTGTTAGTACCCTTCTATCACGCTTTGCCCCGACTCGGGAGAACCTTGTTCCCATCCTGCACGCAGTGCAGGAGGCGGAGGGGTATCTTACCCCGGCGTCGCTAGCACAGGTCGCGGCCCATCTCGGATTGTCTGAAAGCGATGTCCGTGGTGTGGCCACGTTTTACACCCGCTTCAGATTCAAGCCAACCGGTAAACACTGTCTAAAGGTTTGTTGCGGCACAGCCTGCCATGTGAAAGGCTCAGGCGAGGTACTCGGCGAACTTGAAAAGAAACTGGGCATTAAGGCCGGAGAGACAACGCCGGATGGAAAATACTCCTTGGAGACTGAGGCCTGTTTTGGTTCTTGTGCCCTAGCTCCGGTTGTCGTTGTGGGCGGGCACGTCTCGGGCCGCGTGACCCCGATGAGGGTTGATGAGTTATTACGAGGTGAGGATTGAGTTTAGGCGCCCTCCGGAAGCAGGCAGAGGCTGAATGGTCAACAGTGATAAACCCGAGTGTGCCACAGATCTTTGTGGGACTGGCCACATGCGGCGAGGCGGCAGGGGCCAGTCAGGTGCGGCAGGCCATTGAAGACAAGCTGGCTGAGCTGGGCATAACTGCTGTTATTCACCGCACGGGTTGTTTGGGCGAGTGCTGGCGCGAGCCACTGGTTGACATCATCAAACCGGGATGCCCACGCATTATCTATCATAGCATGACCCCGGCAAAGGCATCTGAGCTCATAACAGACTATCTGGTTAACAATCTCACACGACCGGATCTGGCATTGGGGGTATGTGGTGCGGATCGTGAAGACCTGCTGCCCTTGGAGGAGACCCCCATGTTGGGGGCACAGAGGCGTTTTGCCCTGCGCAATGCCGGCATCATCGATCCGGAGAATATTTTCCACTACCTTGCCCGTGGGGGATATCGGGGTTTGGAACGAGCCCTCACCATGTCACCCGAGGAAGTTATCCGTGAAATTGATTATGCCGAGCTACGCGGGCGTGGTGGGGCTGGTTTCCCCACGGCTCGCAAATGGCGATTCTGCCGTGAGGCAATAGGGGCACCAAAGTACATCATCTGTAATGCCGACGAGGGCGATCCCGGGGCTTTTATGAACCGAGCCCTATTGGAGAGCGATCCCCACTCTGTGCTGGAGGGGATGCTGATTGGGGCATATGCCATAGGCGCAACGCAGGGCTATATTTATGTCCGAGAGGAGTACCCGCTGGCGACGCGGCGCCTAGAAGTAGCCCTCAACCAAATGGGCTCCTGTGATCTGCTCGGCCAGAATATCCTAGGGAAGGGGTTTGATTTTAATATTAAACTTGTGCGGGGCGCCGGGGCATTTGTCTGTGGTGAAGAGACGGCCCTTATTGCTTCTATCGAAGGCTATCGCGGCGTACCCCGCTCCCGTCCGCCATTTCCGGCCACATCTGGACTGTGGGGGAAACCCACTAATATCAACAACGTTGAGACCTGGGCGCATGTCAGTTATATCCTGTCTGTAGGGGCAGAGGCTTTTCGGGCATATGGTACTGAACGTAGCAAGGGGACTAAAACACTCTCGCTTACGGGTAACATAAGACGCCCGGGATTGATTGAGGTGCCACTGGGCACAACTCTTCGCGACATTATCCACACTATTGGCGGTGGTATCCCAGATGGTCGGAGTGTTAAAGCTGTTCAGACGGGTGGACCATCCGGCGGTTGTTTGTCGACTGCGCATTTAGAGCTACCAATGGATTATGAGTCCCTGGCTCAGGCGGGGGCTATTATGGGTTCAGGTGGCATGGTAGTCATGGATGAGCGTAGTTGCATGGTGGATATCGCCCGCTATTTTCTGGCTTTTACCGAGACTGAGTCTTGTGGTAAGTGCGCCCCTTGTCGACTGGGGACGCACCAGATGCGCGTTATCTTGGATGACATCGTGGCTGGCCGTGGGCAAGAGACCGACCTCGCAACACTTGAGAACTTGGCGCGGTCAGTGCGCGATGGGGCCCTCTGTGGGCTAGGCCAGACCGCCCCAAACCCCTTACTTACCACCCTTCGGTACTTCCGTGAGGAATACCAAGCTCACCTAGCAGGCAGCTGCCCTAGTCTTGTTTGTTCAGCACTCGTGCGCTTTGAGATAACGGCGGAGAAATGCACTGGTTGCGGGGCTTGTCGGCGCGCATGTCCAGTTGGGGCCATTAGCGGAACGTCGGGTATAGCGCATTCCATACAGCAGGATAAATGTACTCGGTGCGGGCAGTGTCAGGCGGTTTGTCCGGGGCGTTTTAGTGCAATAGGAAAGGTTACCGGACGGGCTGAGGTTTAAGATGACAGTGATTACCCTGAGTATTGACGGTTGCGAGGTTAAAGCCCAGCCCGGTGCCAGTGTGCTGGAGACGGCGCTCTCGCACGATATTTATATTCCCCATCTTTGCCACGACCTTGAGCTCAAGCCGCACGGCGGTTGTCGCCTGTGCTTAGTGGCCATCCAGGGCATGAGGGGTTTCCCGACCGCTTGTACTACCCAGGTTGCCGAGGGTATGGTTGTGGCAACAATGGGTGTGGAGTTGGAGCGGGTGCGGCGGGATACCTTAGAGCTACTCTTAACCGAACATCCCTTGGATTGTCTTAGCTGCGTGAAGAACCAAAACTGCGATCTTCAGAAGGTAGCTGCATATATTGGGGGAGTGACGCGTGTTCTGCGTCGCAAACAAGTATCCGGCCGGGGGATTGAACTCACACCATGTTTTGGCTTAGATCGCGAATACTGCGTGCTTTGCCAAAAATGTGTGCGCACCTGTGATGAGATAGCCCAGAAGCATTTGCTTACTGTGGTGAACCGTGGTGCCGACAGCCGTGTTGCAACCTTCGCCAGTCAAGAGCAGATGGCGGCAACTTGCGCAGACTGCAAGGAGTGCGTAAAAAGGTGCCCCACAGCCGCATTGCGGCCTTTATCGTGAACGTACTATAGGGATTGGTGGCCCACTCACCATGCATAGCAATCAAATTGTGCCGTACGTTGGTGTTGATATCGTGGAGATAAGCCGTATTAGTGAGGCCGTTGCCTCGCACGGCGAGGTCTTTCTAAGCCGCGTCTATACCCAGGCTGAGGTGGACTGTTATCGCCATAAACCGTCATCGCTTGCGGCACGTTTCTCGGCTAAGGAGGCAGTGATTAAGATGTTGGGTGGTAAGGGTCTTAGCCTAACCGAGATTGAAATCCTCTCGGCCCCAAATGGTAAGCCGGTACTTACCCTGCACGGAAAAGCCAAGGCACGGGCAGCGAGGTTGGGGTTGAGCACACTTGAGATTAGCCTGTCACATGCCCGTGATTACGCCGTGGCTTGTGTAATAGGGCTTGGGTCATAAACCATACCGCCAACAGTACACCAATACTTTGCGCTTGTTCATTGAGGGCACAAAAGCCCGGTGATCCGATGCAGTTGTTAGCTCTCAGATCGCACGGCAATACCCAATAGGCCTGGTCCGCCGTGCGCAGCAATTACAGGGCCGAGGCGACTGACACAGATTTTCTCAGGAGGGCATACGCTAATGCGGGTGGCCATCTCTTGGGCCTCGTCATAGGTGGTGCTGTAGGCAACGAATACTTCGGCCGCATCCGTAACTCCATTGACGAACTCCAGAAGCTTCTCCTTGCCCTTGGCGTGGCTTCGTACCTGACACGAGGGGACAAACTCCCCATCCTTGGTAGTTACCAAGGGCTTGACGTTAAGCAGGGCTCCAAGCAACGAGTTAACCTTGCCGATGCGCCCGCCTTTGGCTAGGTATTCTAGGGTATCGAACATAATCAAGAGCTTGGTTTTTGTCACCATTTGGCGCACTGCCTCGGTTATCTCCTCGAAGCACTTGCCGTCTTTGGCCATACGAGCGGCAGCGCAAGCAATCAAACCCAAGCCGAAAGACAACGTTTGAGAGTCAATAATTTCTATCGGTATTGGCAGGGGGGTGTTTTTCTTGGCCTGCTCGGCAGAGTTGAGTGTGCCGGAAAGCCTAGGGGAAATATGGATACACACGATGCCATCAGCCCCAGCCTCGGATAGTTGACTGAAAGCCGTGCGGAAGTCCTGTGGGGTTGGCTGAGATGTTGTGGGATAGGCGGACTCATTCAGCAGCTTTTGATAAAACCTATCAGTGTCAATGTCAATGCCGTCACGGTAAGACTCTGTGCCAAAGAGAAGATAGTTTGGCATAATGGTAATGTCGAGTTCCCGTATGATGTTTGACGGCAGGTCACAGGTACTATCGGTAACAATGCGTACGGCCACAGGGGCTCCTTTCTTGGTCGTTTTTGGTCTTAGCCATAGTAATGATGAACAAACGCACAGTTTCTTCTTAAGAAATAGGTCGGCGCGCCGGGGTCTTGTTGCCGAACAAGGCACGCCAAGCGGCGCTCAAAAAACGTAGTCGGATAAGCCCAATAGGGATCTCCAGCTCCAACCTCTCGGCGGCGCGGAAGCCGTTGACTTCATCCATCTCGGGCTTGAGTCGTAATAGATCTTCCCGTCGTCCTGACGCCATGGCCTCGTCGATTCTCTTTTCCAGCACCCGGGCTTTGGCGATGCGCTCCATCTGTTTATTAGCCTCAAGCAGGGACATCTGACCATATCTGGCCTTTAGTTGGGTAAGGCGAGAAATGGCCTCATAGGTAACATCTGTGATTTCATCGCGGGAGAGCCAGTCTGTCTCGTAATTTAGGCTGCTACGCCATGAGGGCATAGCCAATGCCTGGCGGTGATCTTCCAAACTATTGAATAGAAGCCGGAAACCGAGTGCCTCTGGGCGATTGAAGGCTGGGCTGCCTGGGGCAAGGAAGGGTGCCTGGTGGCCCATAAATAGGAAGAGACGCTTGTTGGCATTGAATTTCTTAATAAGATGCTCGCAATAGTCCACAGTACCGAGCACTGATGCGTATGTCTGGCGAGGCAGCCCAATCATAAAGAAGACCTCGACACGGGATGCCCCGGCCTCAAGGGCGGCTTGAATACTGTTCTCCAAATCCTCATTGGAGTAAGAGCGCCCCAAGGTAAGTCTGCGTACCTCTTCGTCGTGGCTCTCGGGGGAAATGTCCAAGGAGAAGCCTGGCGCAGCGCGTCCTATCTCGGCGATGAAATCGCGTGGTGCGGGATTGAATAGCTCAAACATAATAGTATTTTTGAGCTTAATCTGCCCTAGCTGTCTGAGAAGCCGATGGGCCTCGTCTTCTCCTCCTTGGCGGATATCACCCACAACTAGGATTGGAGCGTGACTGAAACGGCTGATATTGCGGATGTCCTTGGCAATGTCCTCCGGGGTACGGAAAGCTGGGCGCAGGCGTCCGGTCATACGCTTTTGCCCTTCGTGTGAACCAGCGCAGAAGACACAATTGTAGGTGCAGCCGCGAGCCGTGAAAACTGCAGTGACGGGATACTTAAGCCAACCCTTGAAAGGCACGATACTGTGGAGATCGCGATAGCGGAGAACCTGCCTAATCATTACTGAATAGTGATCGGTCATGACGTGGCTTAACTCGCCCGGGGCGCAACTCATGGGGTTTTCATGCGTGCGTCGCATATCGTCTTTCCATACCAGATTGGGTACATTGGCGAAGTCACGTGTCTTAAGAGCCCCCATAAGCTGCCTCATTGGCTCTTCGGTCGAATCCCCTCGCACAACAAAGTCTACCGCAGCGTTGCGTATTAGCTCTTGGTAAAAACACGAGGCTGAGTAGCCCCCAATAACAACTTTTGCTTCGGGGTGGTACTTCTTAACGAGCTTGGCTATCTCAATGGCACCGTGGGCATGTACCATCCAATGCAGGTCAATGCCGAATAGGGGGGCGTCCAGTTTTTGGATAAAAGCCTCAGCATCGAAATGCTCATCACGTAACATTCGCCAAGCGAGGTTTACCAAGCGTACGCGATATCCGTAGCGCTCGACGTATTCAGTGATCGAAGAGAGCCCCACGGGGTACATTTCGAAGATGGGGGTAGAAAGCACGAGGTCTGATACGGGTCCGTATAGCTGTGGGATTTTCCGAAAATCATAAACATGTGGTGCGTGTAGTAGGATGAGGTCAGCTTTGGACATAATGTGGGGATTATAGCGAGAAAGGGAAGGTTTGGCAAAAAATCGCAATACATCATAGAATTAGGGAGATCGCCAGCATCATTACTGTGATGTGCACCAAGGTAGAATAGATGATGGCTCAACCATTGAAGATATGTGCTCAGTGCCTGGCCTTTTTGCGTGAATCAGAAGAAGGTCAGCAGGACTTGGCTGCCTATCTGATGGGCACAGGCGCAGGTGGGGTAGAGATCGTGCCAGCTGGGGCTTGTCAGGCGCGTTTGACTGGTCATACCGAGACAACTTGCCCTCCTCCACCAGAAGGCAAGGATTTAGCCGACATTACACCAGAAGAGCTTGATCGAGCTATTGCCTTGTTTGTTAAACAACTTCAGCTGCCATCGGGGAGCAGTGGGGGTTTATGGGATCTTGAGTGTGCCATAAAATCTGAATGGCTCAAGGCTATGGAGATAAGAGAACGAAAAACCCGCGGAGCGCCTGAGGACAACCCATGGTTATAGACGGGTACTCGCCTTAAGAAAATCTCAATCCACACCCCTCTTATGGAGGAAATCCCATCCAACCCCCTCCCCACCAACTTAGATGACAGATTTGACGGTCTATAAAAAGGAATTTCTTCTCCTTAATCCATAGGCATAAGCAAAAGAATACTGCTGGACTTTACGCACGAGTTGGGTTAACATGGCAAATGTTAGGCACGAATTGGGCTATTATAAGCGTACGCAGGACAAGAAATTGGTGGCCTTAAAAAGGCCAAAACTCGTGGAAAATGATCATTAAATAGCGGTTTGGGGGATAATTATCCCCTATATTGCTGTTTTAAGGGGTGTACAAAGCTTCCCCTTTACATTTTGTCTTATAAGCCCCATCTTGAACATACACAGACGAAAGGAGCTATGCAATGGAGAACAGGGTTCAGGAGTTTCGCAAAAGACGTGGTCTTACCCAAACACAACTGGCCAAAGAGGTGGGGTCTACAAAAAGGACGATATACGCCATAGAGACAGAAGAACATGACCTACGGATATCCCTTGCCAAGAAACTGGCATCGTTTTTTGGCAGCAGTGTTGATGAATTATTTTGTGAGGATAGGCGGATAGCAAGTGAAGAGAAAAGGCAATGGGTTGTTGATATAACACAGCGCATCGCCCATAAACTCAATATGTCTTGTAGTGATGCCATAGTTTACCTTGAGAACAATGATGTTTATAAGCAGATCTTTGATGCTTATGAGGAGTGGTTTAGTGGAAGCCGTGCGCAACTGGCAAATCTAATTGTCCGAGATACTCAAAAGAAACGCTTGAGGTAATCCAAGGGAAAACTACACCAAACAGGACCTTAGCCTAGATTGGACTCATTTCATGAAGATATTTGCCGTTTCGCTGGCAAACAGAAATTGTGCCTTAGTAACCACATTTGGTTACATAACCAATCCAAAATAGGCACGAAACAATTGTTAATGGCCGTTAATTAAGTCAAGGCGGTCAAGGCAGGAGTCGGGAGATCAATTCTTTCGTAAGGCCATTGAAAAACCAATGCCTATAATTATCAGACCAACAACGATGCTGAAAATAGCAGACGGGACATTGTGCTTGAAAGAAACGGCACCGGTTGCGACGCAAGCGCAGCCTAGCACAAACAGGAAGACGTATCCGATTAACCCCTTTTTGAAGTTAGCTTTCACTTTGCCTCCTTAATGAACCGCCATCGTCATTTTTAATTATAGCCCAATTAATGATTTAATGCGCATTGTTTGTCTGTATGGGACATACAGAATAAATAATTTTTAGCGATGGTTTTGCGCGACACCTCGGGCTATTACTTGATAAGTTAACGGCGAATGGCAACACAGTGCAAATGTTGATAGCCAAACCAGTCGGGACAGAACACCTCATTGCCTGTTAACACTTCGTATAACCGCAACCAAGGCACTTGAGACAACCCTCCTCGTAGGCAAGAAGGCTGGTGCACTCAGGGCATTGACCCGCAACATTCTTCACCAGTCCATAGTCAGTAACAGGTCTTTCGTCGCCTACTTGGACAAGGCCTGCCTGGCGCTCAAGCACCCCGGCAATGGCATCGGCGCATGATAGGACGGACTGACCATCTTCCCAGGCGATGGATGGACACCGGATACCCTTGAGTTGCTTAACCACCGCAGCAATTTCTAAGCCGGAGCGCAGTGCCAGTGAAATCAAACGGCAGGTTGACTCAAGTTGGGCAGCGGCACAACCACCGGTCTTACCTAGGTGGGAGAAAACCTCACAGATACCGGTATCGTCCGAGTTTACGGTTATGTAGATATAGCCGCAACCAGTTGTCATCCTTTCGGTTGCACCAGTTGTCACCCGGGAACGGCGGCGGGGGGTAGGGGTGGCCTTGGTCGTATCGGCGGCAGGCTTGGGAGTCGTTGTGCCAGTAGTTAGCACCTGCCCCGCCCGGCTGCCATCACGATAAATAGTAATACCCTTCAGACCTTCCTGGTAGGCCATCATATAGACACGGGCCACATCATCAGTGGTTGCCTCTCGGGGGAAATTGACTGTCTTAGAGACGGCATTGTCGATATGACGCTGGAAAGCAGCCTGCATCTTGATGTGCCACTCCACATCTATGTCATGGGCAGTAACGAAAAGCCTCCGATACTTCTCCGGTACCCCACCTATATCGGTAAGAGGGGTGCC